>JACCDV011281222.1_pt1 | contig 12030 bp, 6 predicted proteins | sample 7446131 | NCBI WGS metagenome assembly JACCDV01 (sample SAMN15323448, study PRJNA562643) | freshwater metagenome | isolation source: river surface water | place: USA:Blue River Watershed | collected 2017-08-17
ATGCTATCTGTCACAATACGGTAACGCGGAAGCGCCAAACGCAAAGCCGGGTCCCCGATTAAGGTAAAACTGCGTTTGTTGGAAGAACTCACAGAGGCTGCATTTTTAGTTCTTCTAGCGATCTCACCAAATTCATAAGCTTCTCCATTAGGGTAACGGTTAAAGACGCGTTCAATTAATTTGATACCAATATTGCTATTGACACCAAAATAGACCGAACGAGTTGTGGTCAGCATGGCAATTGCTCCACCTGTTGGATTCAAAAATGCCCACTCCCCTGCCGAAACGCGATCAGGGTCGTCGAAACGCGTAAATTCGCAAGTTGCCGATACAAAAAGATGTAAAGCCTGAATGTTATTCCAGGCATTGATTTGATCGATGGCCACTACGCGCTCCTCTGCCAAACCAACTTCGCCACCATGACCAATGTAGTTTGCTACTAGTACGCCGCGCTGAATGCCAGCAACTATTGCCGAAACCATCGCAGGAAAACGCTCGCCTCCAGCGGTAACAACTTTTGGAAAGGCATCCATGTATAACTTATTGTAGTTGATTTCAGGATTGAGCTGCTTAGAAATTTGATATTGAGGCTCAGCGTCATTTTTGATAAAGTAACCCCCCTCTCGGTTATCAGTCATGATCATGTACTGATTGCGCCAGTCGCCAAATGTTTTATCAGTTTGCGTGCCCATACAACAAGAACTCGTAACTGGATAAAAATTAGAACCATTCTTCATATAATGTTCGATTTTATCAACCATTTGCTTGGCTTGCAAACTGCTGCTCACAATCAATCTGCCCACACCGACATCCAACATATCGGCAGCGCTCATGGCTTCTGCATCGTCGAGTATTCCAAAAAAGTCATCGACCACCAATGCGTCAATCTTGTTCTCACTTGATGGCATTTGGTAAGTGACAATATAATTATTGTTATTTGGCAATCTGTTTTTGGGGTCGTAAGTGCCGTCGCCAAACAAAAGCAAGTATTTTGGTTTGGCTGTAGGGTCAGTGAGCATTGCACGGTCGTAGAACATTTTCATGAATCGACGAATTGCTCCTGGATCTTGCATTCCAGAACTAAACTCATTATAGATAGCTTGTGGCTGAACCACATGCACAGTTAGGCCATTGGCGCGGTGCAAATCAGCAAGACGGTTGGCCTGAGCAATAAAATCGGGGTGGGCAACTATCAGGTAATCCGCCAAAGGTAATTGATGTAAATCTTGAGCAGCAACAGCACCGACTTTTTCCGGTGTATAAAAAGAGGCGCCGCTCGCCAAAACAAATTCTTTGTAACCCGCGTTGGTTCTGATTTGGCCTTGAGTACCTGATAATGTTACAGGAATGCGTATCGGCACATGGCGGTCACTCACCTCCCATACAAATGCATTTCCATTGATATTGCCAATTTGATAGCTTGCCAAACCCATTGCAGCCGACCACTTCGACACCCTAAAATTGAGCTGACTTCCCGACAAAAGGAGTTCGCGTTGGGCATTGATTAAAATCCGATCGAGGTAAGTAACCACATTAGGATTCAGGCGGTTGATACTTACAGTCAAGTTAAGTGCAGAAGTTGGTGTTGAATCGGCACAATTTAGAACTCCTCGTTGGTAATCTGAACCTGAGTGCGGCATGGTCATTTGGCCTAAAACTTGTGAGCCTTTTTTTAGTATAAACTGATTGCCTGAGGTTCTGGAGTCGGAAGCATAAGTAACCTGAAAACGAATTGGTTGAGCACTTACATTCGGGATGGTGAAATTAAAGTTTTGACTGAGGTCTACATCAAATTCTTCGCCATACCAGCGTTGCCCACCAAGTGCTAAATTTTCGAGGTCTTTTTCATAAACATCTCTGTAATCGTAGGTGGTAATTAATGTGTCGGCCGGCGTATCAATTACGGACGCAGTTGCTATACGCAATGGAGCTACATCGGCACCTATATAAATAAAATAATAGGATTGATCACTGTAAGGATGACGCACTTGATTGTACTGATTCCCACCGGAAAGTTCCCAGCGATGAGAGCCCCAACCATAGAACAAGACGTAATCATTTGCATCAAAAGTGCCATCTGACTCGCCAATAACCGAAATTGCATTTTGCGCAAGGTCGTCGGTTATTGAAATAGCATTGGATTCAGGGATAACGCCCTCGCCGTTGCCAAAAATATGGATATGTGCAGGATTTAAGTTCGTTGTGTTGAAGCCACAAGCCTCTAAAAAGGACTTGTCTATTTTGTATATACCATCTTTTTCAAGGGCTATTCTGTACCATTTGCCGGAGGTGCTTCCAAATACAGAGGTACTAGCATAATCTTTCGTTTGATATACATCGCGGTTTTTAAGGCGGTAAGTTACTTGCGTCAGCCGCTCAATAACTCCATCTTTCTTGCGCAATGGCAATATATAAAGTGAGAGAAAAGGCTGCCCTGCATCTGTAACAACTTTAGATTCAATCAAAGCTTCACCTTGAATATTCAAACCAAGTTTGTCATATATCTGAACTTGCTCTTTCGGTATTTTTACGTAATCGAGCGAAAGAATTTCAATTTCTTGATTGATATTACTGTGCTTTTGCTGTAACGCATAAAAAGGAAGTCCGTTATCGAGACCAAAACCTTTAACAGTCTCTACATCAAATGTTTCCTCCCCAATGAAAATTTGCTCAGTACCTGTCCAGTCCAAAACGATCGTTTGCACTTGAGAAAAAGTCGAAAAGCTCGATATTATACTAAACAAAAGGAGTATGTTGCGAAAATAATTCATGAAACTTGGAGTTTTAAGCGCTAGAAAAACGTCAATTTATTTATTTTATTTGAATAAATATTCGATATTTGTAACCTTTGAAACCTGAATAACGTTAAGATTGTTCGTGCTAAAACCAACTTTCGTGAAAATAGTCAAACCACTTCTAGTCGTCCAGATTAGCCTCATTACCTTGATAATGAGCTCAATAACATGGGCTCAAGATCCTACTTTTACGCAATTCTATGCCAATCCAACTTACCTCAATCCTGCACTTGCAGGGTCTTCCGGATGTCCTAGAGTTTCGTTAAATTACCGCAACGAATGGCCACAATTGACCGGTAATTACGTCACTTATGCAGCTGCCTACGACACCTACGCCAAGAATATCTCTGGTGGTTTTGGTTTATTAGCCATGCACGACGTCCAAGGTCAGGGCACTATCCAAACTTCAATGATTGGAGGTATTTACTCCTACAATGCCAAAGTAACACGTAAATTTTCCATCATGTTTGGTGCAAGGGCAGCTTACTTCCAAAAATTTCTTGATTGGGACAAACTCACTTTCGGCGATATGATTGACCCACGTCGTGGTTTCATCTACCAAACAGGCGATGTTCCGCGCGGAAACGGTCGTCGTGGTTTCTTTGATGTAAGTTTTGGTGCAGTGGGCTTTACGAAAAACTTCTATTTTGGAGTTGCCGGACACCACCTGAATCGCCCTGACGAATCCATGATACTTGGTGAATCACGTTTACCTATGCGTATTACAGGTCACATGGGTGCAAACATTAAATTAGGTCAACGCGGTCGTTATTCCAGTACAACCTTTTTATCTCCAAACATCATTTACCAATACCAAAATGGTTTTCAAGAGTTGAATATCGGTGCTTACCTTAAATACGAAAACTTCACAATCGGTGCTTGGTACCGCAACCGCGATGCCTTCATTATGACTGTAGGTATCAACACAGACAAATTCAAAGTCGGTTACAGTTACGACCTAACCGTCTCTAAATTAGGAAATGGTATATCTGGCGGATCCCACGAAATTTCGATGGGCATCAACCTTAAATGTAAAAAGAAACCAAAAAACTTTAGAAAAACGTCTTGTCCGTCTTTCTAAATGTAACCAAACGATTATAAAGAACTTTACGTTATAAAACGCAAAAAATATGAAGCGATTGATTCAAAACATCTTCGGAATTGCACTGACAGGAATGTTGGTGCTTTCTTCGTGTTCAAAAGAGCGCTCTTCAGCTACCGGTTGGGAATTCAACAATTATAAAAACGGTGGTTTTGAAAAATTTGACGCTCGCGAACAAGAAACCGGACCAGGTCTAGTCATGATTGAAGGTGGCACATTCACAATGGGCCGAACCGAACAAGACGTCATGGCCGATTGGAATGCACGTGCAGCCCGTGTGACCGTTTCTTCTTTTTACATCGACCGAACAGAAGTTACCAATTTCCATTGGTTAGAATACATGTACTGGATGCGTCGTGTGTATTACAAAACATACCCACACGTTTACAAAAAATGTTTGCCAGATACCCTCGCATGGAGATCTGCACTCAGCTACAAAGAAAAATACGTGAACTATTACTTGCGTCACCCTTCTTACCGCGACTACCCAGTTGTAGGCGTATCTTGGTTACAAGCAAACGACTTCTGCAAATGGCGTACAGACCGTGTTAACGAAGCAATTTTAGTACGTGAAGGCATCCTTAAATGGCACTTTGCTGAAGAAGGTAGCGCCGATGTAGGTGCGGCTAACCGTTCAGATTACGACAAAAAATATGCATCTGTTCCTCAAAACATGTTCTCTACTGAAAACTACCTGAACGGAAACTATACTGTTGAATCTCAAGGTGGTGGCTACGTACTCAACAAAGACAGTAAGATAAAAGCACCTGTCGATCAAAAAACAAAAAGATCTGTTCCGCGCGATCCATACCAACTCGAAAACTACGATCCTGTCTATGCCGATATGGACAACGGCCGTTTAGGTACCCGTCCGGTCAAAATGGAAGATGGCATCCTTCTTCCTTCCTATCGCCTTCCTACTGAGGCTGAATGGGAATTCGCAGCACTTGGTCTTATTGGCAACCTAGACCCTAACTCAGAAAACATCAATGACCGCCGCATTTATCCTTGGGATGGCCATTACGTACGTCAAGAAGAAGAGCAATTTGCTGGTGCAATTCAAGCAAACTTCATGCGTGGTAAAGGCGACAACATGGGTGTTGCTGGTCGCCTCAATGACGGTGCAGATGTCTCAGACCGCGTAGACTCATTCTGGCCAAACGACTACGGTCTTTATCATATGGCAGGAAATGTTTCTGAATGGGTAATGGACGTCTATCGTCCACTTACTTCTGAAGTAGCTGATGGGTTTATGCCATTCCGTGGTAACAAATTCCAAACACAACTCCTTGTTCCGAACGGTCTATATGACAAGCCGGTTAAAGCCAACGAAAACATTTATGACGTTCATGGCATGAAAGAATTCGTCAACGAATTTGCTCGTGTGCGCTATTTGGCGCATGCCAATAAGAAATATAGTCAAGATGCAAGCTCGAATTTCCAATCTAACATGGTGGATAAATCAGCTACAAAAGACACCAGCAAAGGATCAACTGATACTTCTGCAGGCGCGCAAAATGGACCTAAACCAGGCGCGATTAACAACAACCCAATGAATTCACGTATTTATGCAAAACAAGATCCGCGTAAATACCAATTCAATGCTCCATCTAATTACTACATCTCTAATAACTCTCAATTTACATCGCAAGAGCGTATGCAGTTTGAGTTTTTGGATACTCTTAACATGATGCTAGACACTGCCATTGCCTTGCACAATCAGGGTCGTACAATAGCCGCATCTGCCTACATCGAGCGCGTACTATTTAACAAAGGCTTACCGGCTGAAATTCAAGAAGGTGCCAAAAAGCAAGATTTACTAGAATTAATGGCGCTTGCATTTGATTACGAGGCTCCAGCTGAATACCTTGGGATTGACACAGCATTATTTAGCCGCGAGTACCTCGAGCGTAAATTCTTATCATACAGCACAGATCCGACCATCACTACTTGGATTATGACACTCCGCAATGGCCTAAGTGAATTCATCACGACAACAAAAGGAAGTCAGCGTTGGAGAGACGTCACTGTAGAAGAAAACGCTGGGCGCTTGAACTACCGCAAAGATGACTACATCGATTACCTGGACGGTGATCTAGAATCTTCAATCTATTACAACAATACACAACGTAAAGAGGAAATCAACAGCGGTATTCGAGACCCTAAACTCGTGATGTACCAAAGTGAACACGAAAACAATAACCTTGGTAATGATCCTATCAACGCTGGTAAATCAGGTTGGCCAACTACTTTGGTTTCGGACAAAAGTCGTGTTTACAAAGGTGGTTCATGGGCAGACCGCGCTTACTGGCTAGCCGTAGGCAACCGACGCTTCCTAGATGAAGATAAATCATCGGCAACCATTGGCTTCAGATGTGCAATGGACCGAATCGGAAGTTCACGCCGACCAGACATTAAAGAATAATTAACCAATATATTCTATTAAAGCCCGAAGTTTTCGGGCTTTTTTTTTGCAACTTTGTTTTATGGAAAAATGGCTTGCGCTTTTTGACGCTTGTAACGGGGTCAGTACCGATAGCAGACAAATACAGAAAGGATGTCTTTATATTGCGCTCAAAGGAGAAAACTTTGATGGTAATGTTTTCGCTGAAAAGGCCATTGCTGAAGGAGCTCTTTATGCAATCGTAGACAACCCCAAGTTTGCCAATGAAGAAAACATCTTTTCGGTAGCGAATGGACTACTTTTCTTGCAACAATTGGCACATGCACATCGCAAGCGTTTTGATATACCCATTCTTGGAATAACAGGTAGCAATGGTAAAACTAGTACAAAAGAGTTAGTCAATACCGTGTTACAAACCAAGTATAAAGTGTTGTGTACCCAAGGAAACCTGAATAACCATATTGGCGTACCTCTCACCCTACTTCAACTTAATACTGAGCATGAACTTGCTATTATCGAAATGGGTGCCAATAAACCTCTGGATATCGATGAACTTTGTCGTATTGCCGCCCCTACCCTTGGCTTAATCACCAATATTGGCAAAGCACACCTTGAAGGCTTCATTAATTTTGAAGGTGTCCTTCAAACAAAATCAGAACTCTATGATCATGTAGCATCTCACAAAGGGGGATTATTCGTGAATGCCGAATACCCAATTCTATTGGCAGCTGCTCTAAAAAGAGGTTCACAAATATTAACATATGGAGAGCAACAAGGTGAATTACTTGGGGAACTTGCCTACTTGGATCCTTATGTGCATTTCTCTTGGACCTATCAGGAATATGTGAGTCCGGTCATTGATACACAAATGGTAGGGAAATATAATTTCTTTAATTTTCTTGCCGCCTTGCGCATTGGACTTCATTTTGAGATCGAGCCTAGCCTTATGAACAACGCTATCGCCAACTACAAACCTACCAATAAGCGTTCACAGGTTGAAAAAACCAATCATAATACGGTTATTGTCGACTGTTATAATGCGAATCCATCAAGTATGCAAAGTGCACTAGCCTCGTTTGTCGAAATGGAGCATCCAGATAAGTTAGTTATTCTTGGCGATATGCTCGAACTTGGGGCTGATGGCCCAGCAGAACATCAGAAAATTATAGATTTTGTTAATGAGAACAAGTTGAAGGCCTTGACCGTTGGTCCAATTTTTCAAGACATCAATGCTAACAGTTATAGAACAGTCGAAGAATTAAAGGAACTGCTAGCGAAAGACAGAATCAAAGATAAACTGATACTTTTAAAAGGATCTAGAGGAATTGCATTAGAAAGATTAATGGATTGTCTATAGACTAAGACCCATATTGCATTAAGAACGCCTTTAAGAATGGATCTAAGGCACCATCCATGACGGCGTCTACATCGCCAGTTTCGGTACCTGTTCTGACATCTTTGACGAGTTTATACGGATGCATTACATAATTGCGTATCTGGCTGCCCCACTCGATTTTCTTTTTACCAGCTTCGATTTCACTGCGTTTCTCCATACGCTCGCGCAATTCCAACTCATATAATTGAGAACGCAATAGTTGTAGCGCCTTTTCTTTGTTTGCTAATTGTGAACGTGATTCGGAGTTTTCGATGATGATGCCAGAAGGTGCGTGTCGCAAACGAACCGCTGTTTCTACCTTATTCACGTTTTGACCACCTGCTCCACCTGATCGGAAGGTTTCCCAGGAGATATCGGCTGGGTTGATATTGATTTCAATTTGGTCGTCGACCAATGGATAAACGTAAACAGATACAAAACTGGTATGGCGCTTGGCATTGGAGTCGAATGGTGAAATACGCACCAAGCGATGGACGCCGTTTTCACCTTTGAGGTAACCAAATGCAAATTCACCCTCAAACTCTAGCGTTACAGTCTTTACCCCGGCAACATCTCCCTCTTGAAAGTTTAGTTCTGTGATTTTATAGCCGTGTTTTTGGCCCCACATAAGGTACATGCGCATAAGCATACTTGCCCAATCGCAGCTTTCGGTACCACCAGCACCAGCTGTAATTTGCAATACTGCCGATAAACCATCCTCCTCATTGGAAAGCATATTCTTGAGTTCAAGTTCTTCGATTTCATCGAGTAAAGAGGCGTATTGTGCATTGAGCTCTGATTCTTCGGCCATGCCTTCGCGTACAAATTCCATTAATACATCGAGGTCAGCAACGGCGGTTGCAGTTCTATCAAAGGTATCAACCCAATATTTGAGACCACGAATTTGTTTCATTTTTTCTTCGGCCTTTTTAGGATCGTCCCAGAAGGTGGGATCTTGGGTTTTGAGCTCCTCTTCTTTGAGTTGCATTCGTTTTTCGTCTATTTTGAGAAACGATTGGATCGTCGAAAGTCGGTTTTGTAAGGCTTTGTACTGTTCAGTGGTCATGAGGCAAAGTTAAGCATTCTCCAAAGGAAAGAAAAGGAATGGAGCTACGATGATTCAGTCAAAATGTGTACATTTGTCACAAATCAATGAAACATGAATATTCCAGCTGAACTCAAGTACACCAAAGACCACGAATGGGTAAAACTCGAAGGTGACATCGCCACAATTGGCATCACTGAATTTGCACAAAGCGAACTCGGAGACATCGTTTATGTAGAAGTAGAAACCGTAGGTGAAACTATGGCTCAAGAAGAAGTTTTTGGTAGCGTAGAAGCTGTTAAAACTGTTTCAGACCTCTTCTTACCTATGAGTGGCGAAATCATCGAATTCAATGAAGCCCTTGAAGCTACCCCGGAAGTTGTCAACAACGACCCATATGGTGCAGGCTGGATGGTTAAAGTCCGCGTTTCAGATCCAAGCGAGTTTGAGGCACTTTTAGATGCTGCTGCTTACGCTCAAGAAGTACACTAAAATATACGTTCTTTTACAGAACACCATAAAAAAACCGCCCAGAAGGCGGTTTTTTTATGGCCAGTATTCTCTTTTTGCCTCTATTCTTTGTTCCAATTGATCAGCTAATTGGTAAAACAGATCTCTTTTGATTTTAGCTTCTAAATCATCAATTGACATCGAAAAAAATGTCAATTCTGAATCTGATTTGGCATTAGGCATTACAAAAGCAATTCCTTTCTGCTGCCTTGGTGCTATAAGTGCCTTGTAATAAGCTTTTGGGACACTGACTTGGTTTGGGCCAATAGTTGGCAAACCTGGCTCTAGTATAGGGCCCGTTACCACGTAGAGTGTGTCGTAGAGTAAGGCCCAATCACGCACTTTTTCTTCGAGTTTTTTCCAGATACCTCGGTTAAATCCCGGCAATTGAGGACTCATGTTGCTGTAATAAAAGGACTCTTGCATGACTTGCAAAGACCAACTCATGTCGGCCGCTGGAGCGAGGTGACCGCGGTCGTAGCCACTTTTTGCGTAATCTGCATTTGTGGCAGTTTTGGTAGAAACCAAAGGATCTTCCATAAAGCGATTGCTGCGCTCGACTCCCGAACCCAATTGCGATTTGGTGAGTATATATGCCACCCAATTGGCTTGCTCATGAGCTTCGTTGTAAGCAAATGTATAAGCGGTTCGCTGAACAACTTGTTCTTCTTTGATTGGCAAAGGACATGCAATATTTAAACCGTTGTTATTTGGCTGAACGAAACGCAAAGAAGGCAAGACCAATAAAAAAGCCGCTATCCAGAGGAGGATAAACGGCTTTAAGAAAGATTGCTGCTTAAGTTTAAGCATCGATTTTTGCATATTTAGCATTTTTCTCAATGAACTCGCGGCGAGGTGGAACGTCGTCGCCCATGAGCATTGAGAAAATTTGGTCGCACTCTGCGGCGTTCTCTATGGTAACTTGGCGTAAGGTGCGGCTTTCTGGGTTCATGGTGGTTTCCCAGAGTTGCTCTGCGTTCATTTCCCCAAGACCTTTGTAACGCTGTACGTTTACAGAAGTTTCGCTACCGCCACCTTTCAATTCCTGGATAAGGAGATCGCGTTGGTCTTCGTTCCAAGCATAACTAGACTTGGTTCCTTTTTTCACTTGGTAAAGTGGTGGTGTTGCAATATAGACATATCCTTTTTCGATGAGCTCTTTCATGTAACGGAAAAGGAATGTGAGGATGAGGGTCTCGATATGGGAACCATCGACGTCGGCATCACACATGATGATGATTTTGTGATAGCGTAATTTTTCGAGATTGAGTGCTTTGGAATCTTCTTCGGTTCCGATGCGCACACCCAAGGCGGTGTATATGTTTTTGATCTCTTCGTTTTCAAAGATTTTGTGCTGCATGGCTTTCTCAACGTTCAGGATTTTACCGCGCAATGGCATAATGGCCTGAAAATGGCGGTCGCGGCCTTGTTTGGCGGTTCCGCCCGCGGAGTCTCCCTCGACGAAATATACCTCGCAAGCAGCTGGGTCTTTTTCAGAGCAGTCGGCTAGTTTGCCTGGTAATCCGGAGCCAGTAAGAACATTTTTGCGCTGTACCATTTCGCGGGCTTTGCGCGCGGCGTGGCGTGCACGGGCAGCAAGAATGACTTTTTCAACGATGAGTTTTGCCTCAGATGGGTGTTCTTCTAGATAAGCAGAAAGCATTTCTGAAACAGCCTGACTCACTGGAGCGGTTACTTCGCGGTTACCCAGTTTGGTTTTGGTTTGACCTTCAAATTGTGGCTCTTGCACTTTGACAGAAACAACAGCTGTTAGGCCTTCGCGGAAGTCGTCGCCGTCGATTTCGATTTTTTCTTTCGCTAAAATACCGGAATCTGTGGCGTATTTTTTAAGAGTGTTGGTAAGGCCGCGTCTGAAACCAGAGAGGTGTGTTCCACCTTCATGGGTGTTGATGTTGTTGACGTAAGCCTGAATATTTTCAGTGTAAGAGGTGTTGTAAGTAAGAGCTACCTCCACTGGAATGCCTTCTCGTTCCCCTTCAAAATAGATCACATCAGTAATGAGCGCCTCGCGGTTACGATCGAGATAAGAAGCAAATTCCTTCAAACCTCCTTCAGAAAAATACGTAGTGCAAGGATGCGCGCCGTTGTCGTCTAGCTGACGTTTGTCAGTAAGGGTAATCGTGATGCCCTTGTTGAGAAATGCAAGCTCGCGCATGCGCGCTGCGAGGGTATCAAAGTTGTATTCCGTGAATTCAAAAATAGTGGCATCTGGGGTAAAGGTTACTTCCGTACCTGTTTCGGTAGACTCACCAACAATTTTGACATCGTACATTGGCTTTCCGATGTTGTATTCTTGTTGAAAAACCTTTCCTTCTCGGCGAACAGTTGCCTTGAGGTGTGTAGACAAAGCGTTGACACAAGATACACCCACACCGTGCAAACCACCTGAAACTTTGTAGGTGTCTTTGTCGAATTTACCACCTGCGTGCAAGACAGTCATAACGACCTCTAATGCAGACTTCTTTTCTTTGGTGTGCATTGCCGTTGGAATACCACGACCGTTGTCGACAACTGTTATGGAGTTGTCTTGGTTGATGAATACATTGATTTTGTTACAGTAGCCAGCGAGCGCTTCATCGATGGAGTTATCCACGACCTCATAAACGAGGTGGTGAAGACCTTTTACACCGACATCGCCGATGTACATTGCTGGGCGTTTTCTTACTGCTTCTAAACCTTCTAATACCTGGATATTATCTGCCGAATAATTGTCTCTCTTTTCGTCTTCAGCCATGTTGCTATAGTTTGTTGATAGTGTTAAATTTCGTGTAAACAAAA
>JACCDV010840231.1_pt1 | contig 12027 bp, 11 predicted proteins | sample 7446131 | NCBI WGS metagenome assembly JACCDV01 (sample SAMN15323448, study PRJNA562643) | freshwater metagenome | isolation source: river surface water | place: USA:Blue River Watershed | collected 2017-08-17
ACGCAGCAACAAGATGAGAATCAGGTTAACCAACGTATTTATCCTTGGGATGGTCCTTCCTTACGTGAATCGTCTGGCAAAGGACGTGGAACGATGTTGGCCAACTTCAAGCGTGGCCGCGGTGACTATGCGGGTATTGCCGGAAAATCGAATGATGGGGCAATTATTACGGCTGAGATTTACAAATATTCACCGAATGATTTTGGCTTATACCAAATGGCGGGTAATGTGAATGAGTGGGTACAGGATATGTATCGTCCCTTATCATTACAAGATTTCAACGACTTAAATCCTGTACGTCTTAAAGACAAGGAGGATAAGGAGTCGCGTTATGACAGCAAGAATAACCAATCCCTGATCACGAACAAAGTCCGTGTATATAAAGGAGGTTCTTGGGCTGACGTGGCCTATTGGTTAGCGCCAGGCACGCGTCGCTTCTTGGATGAAGATTCTGCAACTGCAACCATCGGATTCCGTTGTGCGATGATTTCAGCTGGAACAAACAAGTAATTCAAAACTTCTAAGCTATTTCAAGGCTGCTAGCGTAAAAAAGGAAATTCCTTGGGCGCCAGCAGCCTTTATTTTTTCACCTGCAGCTAATAAAGTGGCGCCTGTCGTCAGCGTGTCATCAACAATCAGTGGATGTTTTTCTTCCATATCCACATTTACCTCAAATGAATCCTTGAGTAGACTGAATCGCTGAGAACGATCTTGACCGATTAATGAATCCGTTTGACTTATTTTTACCAAACCTTGCGCAATCAGTGGCTTATCAAGGCCTTTAGCTAAACCTCGAGCAATACATTCCGCCTGGTTATATCCTCTTTTTCTCAGTCTACTTGCATGCAGCGGGATCGGAATGACGCAATTTATCCCACCAAAAAAATGGTATTTTTTCAATGATTGCCCCGCCCAAAAGCCGAGGTACCATCCAAGTTCCTCCTCCCCTTTGTATTTGATTTGATGCATCAGCTGCTGAACCCGACCACCTGCCGTAAACACCATAAAACTCTGTACATCCTGGTAATTTATTAGTCCATCAAACTTGGCACGCAACCACCAAGGAGAATCCGAGCGATAATCGACACGCGGAAGCGAGATGCGGCAATGAGTACAGATAAATTCCTCCGACTCAAAAAGAGGGTCTTCGCAAGCGAAACAGAGCTTTGGATAAAGCAATTGTAAAAAGGCACTAAACATTAGTGAAATATTTTTGTATTTAATTAAGTTTCAGTAATTTTGCACCCCTAAACGAGTACCTACACAAAACATTGTCCAGGTATTTGATAATTAGCAAACGGATTAAAAAATCATTTCATAATTAACCTTTTAAAATGGCACGCGATTTAAAATTCACTAGAAACATCGGTATTGCTGCGCACATTGATGCGGGTAAAACCACCACCACGGAACGTATCCTGTATTACGCAGGGGTTTCCCACAAAATTGGTGAGGTTCACGATGGTGCGGCAACAATGGACTGGATGGAGCAAGAGCAGGAACGTGGTATCACGATTACTTCTGCAGCGACTACAGTAGGTTGGAAATACCGCAACGAAGATTACCACATCAACATTATTGATACTCCTGGTCACGTTGACTTTACTGTAGAGGTAAACCGTTCATTACGTGTATTAGATGGTCTAGTATTTTTATTCTCTGCCGTTGATGGTGTTGAGCCACAATCAGAAACAAACTGGCGTTTAGCGAACAACTACAACGTAGCTCGTATCGGTTTCGTTAACAAAATGGACCGTTCAGGTGCTGATTTCTTAAACGTGTGTAAGCAAGTTAAGGAGATGTTGGGTAGCTACGCAGTACCATTGCAATTGCCAATCGGAGCTGAAGAAAACTTCGAAGGTGTTGTTGACTTGGTTAACTTCCGTGGTATCAAATGGAACGAGGCTGACAAAGGTATGACATTTACCGAGGTACCTATTCCAGATGATATGTTGGAAGAAGCTACTATGTACCGTGAGAAATTATTAGAAGCGGTAGCTGAATTCGATGAGACTTTGATGGAGAAATACTTCGAAGATCCTGCATCAATCACAGAAGATGAAATTTTAGCTGCCTTACGTGCTGCGACAATCTCAATGAAAATCGTTCCAATGCTTTGTGGTTCATCTTTCAAAAACAAAGGTGTTCAAACGATGTTGGATTATGTAATGGCTATCTTACCTTCTCCATTGGATAAGGAAGGTGTTAAGGGAACTCACCCAGATACAGGTGCTGAGATCTTGCGTAAGCCAAGTGAGTCAGAGCCATTCGCGGCTTTGGCATTTAAAATTGCAACTGACCCTTACGTAGGTCGTTTATGTTTCATCCGTGCTTATTCAGGTGGATTGGATTCAGGTTCTTATGTATTGAACAACCGTTCAGGAAATAAGGAGCGTATCTCTCGTATCTTCCAAATGCACGCGAACAAGCAAAATGCGATCGAGCGTTTAGGTGCTGGTGATATTGGTGCGGTAGTTGGTTTCAAGGATATCAAAACAGGGGATACCCTTTCTGATGAGAAGAACCCAATCATCCTTGAGGCAATGGACTTCCCAGAGCCAGTAATTGGATATGCAATCGAGCCGAAGAAAACAGCAGATGCTGATAACTTCTCGAAAGCGATTACGAAGTTGATCGAAGAAGATCCAACGTTACAAGTTGAGTCGAACGAAGAGACTGGACAAACGATCATCAAAGGTATGGGTGAGCTTCACTTGGAGATCATCATCGACCGTATGCGTCGTGAGTTTAAAGTAGAGGTAAACCAAGGTGCTCCTCAAGTAGCTTACAAAGAGTCATTGACGAAGACGACTGAACACCGTGAGGTTTACAAGAAGCAATCAGGTGGTCGTGGTAAGTTTGCAGATATCGTGTTTGAAATCGGACCAAGAGAAGATGACAAGCCAGGTTTAGAGTTCGTTAACAACATCGTGGGTGGTGTGATTCCTCGTGAATTTATCCCTGCTATCCAAAAAGGTTTCGAAGAGGCAATGAAAACAGGTGCTTTGGCTGGATACCCAATGGATTCCATGAAAGTTCGTTTATTCCACGGATCTTTCCACGATGTCGATTCAGATTCATTATCATTTGAATTAGCAGCTCGTATGGGATACAAAGAATCAGCGAAATCTGCAGGTGCGAAGTTGATGGAGCCTATCATGGCCGTTGACGTAGTTACTCCAGACGAGTATACTGGACCTATCACAGGTGACTTGAACCGTCGTCGTGGTATCATGAAAGGTATGGATTCTCGCCAAGGAGCTGTTATCTTGAAGGCTGATGTGCCTCTTTCTGAATTGTTCGGTTACGTAACTGATTTACGTACGATGTCTTCAGGACGTGCAACAGCATCGTTAACGTTCTCACACTACGAATTCGTTCCGCAAAACATCGCTGACGAAGTAGTTAAGAAAGCAAAAGGATTGTAAGATTCTTTAACAATACTAAAAGCCCGAACCTCACAGTTCGGGCTTTTTTATTGCCAACTAAACAAGCCTAAAAATAGCGCTTCAAGGACTGGATGGGTCGTTCAATCAAACGGTAGGACAGATAAGCCGTAAGCCCGAGCACCGCAATGGGCACCAACTGGAATGGTAGTTCAGGCACAGGAATTCCCAGCCGACTCGCGAGCTGAAAAAACAAATCAGGAACAACCATGTGATACAAATAAAGTCCATAGGACATTTGTCCAATCAAGCGCAAAGGACTTACAGAAAAACAACGAGCTAGTTTGCCATCCTGCATCGCATAAAACAGCAAGCCTACCGAAACCATCGAAGTAAAGCTGCGAAAAAATAATTGACGAACTAGATCGCCATCATGATGCATCACGCACAACATCAAAAAACAAAAGACAACGGGTATACGCAATCGCTTTACCCAACGCCCAAACTCCATCGATTTCCCCCCACGTGTATAATGTGCCAACAAGGCACCCCAAGCGAAGGTATCCACACAACTTAACATACTAACCCCCTGGCCACCTAAAACATGGATCGAATAATAGCGAAATAGCACGCCAAAAACGACCGTAAACCACAAGAAAAACGATCGATAGCGCGTTGTTAAAAGCAAGATAAAAAAGGGCCAAATTAAATAGAATTGCTCCTCGACCGACAAAGACCAATAGGGCGACAAGGCATCCGCCCAATTCCGATTCACTTCAATCCAATAATTAACTAAATAAGACCAGTAATACCCCGGATGAAGATAGAAGTCGGTATTCAAAACCACCGAAAATCGTTTAAGCACCCAAAGCAATCCCAAGAGGAGGAAGTAAATGGGGAAAATTCGTAACGCACGCCTCGCAACAAAATTCTTAAAGGAGCGCGCAAAACTTCCTAAGGTCTGCTGCTCCATCAAAATATTCGAGATCAAATAGCCGCTCAGTACAAAAAACAAAGTCACCCCAATCGGACCATTCGGCATCACATTTATCCCCTGACCTTCCGGGAACCAATGATAGACCAAAACCAATAAAATCGCCAGGGCACGAACTCCATCCAGCGCAGGTATGTATTTCATATCAACAAAACTAATTAAAACCTCTTATCCGTCCTAAACCCTTTTTATCCCCCATCCGTATCTTTCGTCTAAAAGTTCAGCATTTGTCAAACGAAGCGTGTATTTTTGATTTGAATTTTCCCAATACCATGACCAAAATTATCGAGACCTCCCATATTTCAAAACGCTACGTGATGGGCGAAGAAATCATCGACGCGTTAAAAGACGTCACCATCTCCGTTAATAAAGGGGAATACGTCGCATTTATGGGCCCCTCCGGTTCGGGAAAATCGACCCTCATGAACATTGTCGGCTGCCTTGATACGCCTAGTACGGGTTCTTATGTTCTTAATGGACAAGACGTTTCGACCATGTCGGAAAACGAATTAGCCGCCGTTCGTAACAAAGAAATCGGTTTCGTATTCCAAACATTCAACCTTCTTCCTCGCCAATCTGCCTTAGAAAACGTAGCCTTGCCGCTCATCTATGCGGGTTACTCGAAATCAGAACGCACGAGAATTGCCATGGAAGCACTGAAAGGGGTTGGCTTGGACAATCGCGCACTTCATAAACCCAACGAGCTCTCAGGTGGTCAAAGACAGCGTGTGGCTGTCGCACGTGCCTTAGTAAACGACCCTTCCATCCTCTTGGCGGATGAGCCAACGGGTAACCTTGATACCAAAACTTCATACGAGATCATGGATCTTTTCGATCAATTGCACAAAAAAGGCAATACCATCGTCATGGTTACCCACGAAGACGATATTGCCCAATATGCCCACCGAATCATCCGTTTACGTGATGGCGTCGTTGAATCCGACATCATCAATCAAAACGTACGAAAGGTAGAAAAAATCTAAACTTTCACACGATCCGTACCATAAGGCGCACGTTGCGAACGACGTAACCAGCTATTAGCCTCCGTACTATTCACAAAATGCTCCTTGCTAGGATCCCATTGCAATTTACCCGGAACCTTCATGGCTACGTGCGTAATCAAGCAAACCGTACATGCCCGATGCCCCATTTCAATTGGCGATATCGGTTCTTTACGCGTTTCGATGCAATCCAACCAGTTTCCATGTTGGTCATCCGAATGATACAAATGCAATTCATTCGCCCCAATCACCGATTCTAAAATCTTCGGATCCGACGCATCCAAAGCCTTTGATCGAACCTTAGACGTAGGATCACTTGAGGTAGCCGCATAGTCTCCACGCGATACAAATATCCAGCCCTCGGATCCCTCATAACGAATTCCGTTCGGGAATCCGCCCGAGGTATACATCGTAATCCCATTCGCATATTCCGCTTTCGCCATAAAGTCTCCATGCACATTCCATAAGCCTGATTTAGGGAATTCCGCCACGGCCTCAACTGAAATGGGCCCCGTATACTCGGTGTCCATTCCCCATGCCGCCGAATCATAATGATGCTGCCCCCAACCCGTAATCATGCCCGCACCAAATTGCTCCATACGCAACCAACCCGGTCGGTCATAACCCTTCTGTGGATGCACCGCAATCTCCGTATAGGGAACGTAAGGCGTAGAACCCAACCACATATCATAATTAAATCCCTTTGGTACAGGCATCGCCGGCGCCGGTGGACCCGAGGGATCTCCTGGTAATCCTACCTTTACTGTATGCAGTTTTCCTATCCGACCATTGCGAACCAATTCGGCCGCAATGCGGAACTGTGATGTAGAACGCTGTTGAGTACCCACCTGCAAAATTCGTCCCGTCTTCTTGATCACATTGGCCAATTGGCGACCTTCATGGATTGTCAGTGAAGTGGGCTTCTGCAAGTAAATATCCTTACCCGCCAAAGCCGCCTCCATGGCCGGTTGGGCATGCCAAAAATCCGGCGTACTTATCATCACCGCATCGATATCCTTGTTCAACAACATCTCCCGGTAATCATCATACATTTTCACATCGATGTAATTCGACTGACCCGTCTTTTTGGTATAATATTCCTCCACCAATTGCTTGGTCTCCTCCGTCCGATGGCGATCTAAATCACATACGGCCATGATCCGAGCCTTTTCAAATTTCCAAGTTCCCGGTAAATCATGCGTCCGCGCAATACGTCCGCAACCGATTTGACCGATATTAATCTTATTGCTCGGGGCGTCTTTGCCACCCAAAACATGCGCCGGAACGATTGTCGGGAAACCCAAGGTACCCACCGCCCCAAGGGCCAAATTATTTATAAAGTTTCTCCGTTTCATGCTTTGATGGATATGTTGGTTGCGTTTTTCTGAGCAATTAAAGCCAGTTCCGTTGCCAGGAAGCAATGTGCCTGTGTCATCGCCGTTTCTGTACGATTCAAGACATCATTGACCAACAACTCACCGTGTGGTAAATTCACATCCTTACAATCAATGTACAGGGCCTCTTTGTTATTGACAATATACAAGTGACTTCCCGTGCCATGCGGCGAGGCAATGTCTGTGTTTTTACGAACTTCGATGTACCCATCCGTTCCTAAAATGGTCAAACGGCCATCCCCCCAGGTGTTCAATCCATCCGGCGTAAACCAATCGACTCGAATATAACCCGAGCCCTTGTTACTTCTCAACATCAAATCGCCGAAGTCTTGAAATTTAGGATATTGTGGATGGTGGTGATTCGCGATTTGGGATGCCACAACTTCTCCTTGCGTCGATCCCGTAAAATGTAAAAATTGATCAACTTGATGTGACGCAATATCGGTAATAATTCCCCCGTAATATTTCGTATCAAAAAACCAATCCGGGCGGGAATTCACACTCATCCGATGCGGCCCTGTTCCTAAGGTCTGCATAACCTTTCCAATCTTCCCCTGAGCCACCAATTGGCTCGCCAATTCCGTGGCTTTATTCTCAAAACGCTCACTAAAGGATATCGAATAAATCCGATTCGTTTCCTTCTGAACCTTACGCACCTCCGCTAATTGCTCGAGGCTAATAATCCCCGGCTTATCCACCATGTAATCCTTTCCGTGCTGCATCACCCGAATTCCTAACGGCACGCGCTCATTTGGCGTTATCGAACTTAATATTAATTTAATGGAAGGGTCCTCTAAAACCTCCGCCTCACTCTTCACCAATTTCGCTTGGGGATATTTTTTGGCGAAGTCCTTAATCAAATCCGGCTCCTTGGCATAATAGGAAACAAACTCCCCACCCCCACGGATGATCGAATTCGCCATCGAATAAATGTGACCATGATTAATTCCAATGACCCCAAAACGTAGACGGGGTGCGATGATTTTCTCGGCTGTGGGTTTAACAAAGGATGCCGTTGCATCCTTGATACTTGGCATAAAGGCCAAGCCACTTAATAAACTTGCGTCTTGAAGAAACTTCCGACGATTAGAAGCATTCGATTTCATGTATGAATAGGTTTAAACTATTCCTAAAAGTAAAAAAAAATGCGACCTTACTGAACTTATGAAACAAAAAAAGCTGTCCATTTCTGAACAGCTTTCTTTTATATAAAAAAATCTCAAACCTATTTTTTCTTCTCTTTAACACGAGCCGCTTTTCCTTGCTTACCACGCATGTAGAATAAACGTGCACGACGCACTTTACCACGACGCAATACCTCGATTTTATCGATGTTTGGTGACAAGATTGGGAAGATACGCTCAACACCAATTCCGTTTGATACTTTACGCACAGTGAATGACTCACCAGCACCTGAATTCTTACGTTGGATTACTAATCCTTGGAAAACCTGAATACGCTCCTTGTTACCCTCACGGATCTTAACGTGTACATTGATTGTGTCTCCAGCTGCAAATTCTGGATGCTCCGCACGACGTGTTGCGTTTTCTGCTTCTACAAATTTAATTAAATCACTCATCTGTATTTTATTTTGTGTGATATCAGCACCCAGCGGTCACTTTGTACATAAAATTGCTGATTGGGTTGCAAAGATAGGAAAAATATTTCTTTCCAAAAACAATCCTTTATTTTTTCCCCTTGATTGATTGAACAAAATCAACAATCTCGGCATGTAAATCCTGAGCTTTCCCCAATAACTTCACAAATGCACTTCCAATAATCGCTCCAGCTGCCGATTCCGACGCCTTCACAAAGCTCGCTCGATCCGAAATTCCAAATCCAATTAAACGTGGATTCTTCAAATTCATGGATTCAATCCGCTTGAAATATGTCTCTTGATCACTCGAAATACCCGTTTTAGCTCCCGTAGTACTCGCCGACGAAACCATGTAGATAAAGCCCTTACTAATCGCATCAATCTGTGCAATTCGTGCATCCGTCGTCTGCGGCGTAATCAAAAAGATATTGTACAAACCATATTGCTCGAAGATGGCTTGGTACTCCGACTCATATTCTGCCATCGGTAAGTCGGGCAAAATCAATCCATCTACCCCCACTTCCGCACATTTTCGGCAGAACGCCTCCACACCATATTGTAAAACGGGATTTATATAACCCATCAATAAAACGGGAACCGTTAGCGTTTGACGCATATCCTTCAATTGCTCAAACAAATGAGCCACCGTCATCCCTTGATCCAAGGAAATTTGATTCGATTGCTGAATCGTTTCCCCATCCGCGACCGGATCCGAATAAGGCATCCCTATCTCAATAATATCCACTCCTCCTGCCTGTAAAGCATTCAACACCGTCATCGTATCCCCAAAATTCGGATATCCTGCCGTTGCATACACATTCAAAATAGGCTCCGTCGCCTCCGCAAATAATTTCGTAATCCGATTCATCCTAGTCATTCAATTTTAAACGTTGCTGATAGGTCGATAAATCCTTATCGCCTCTTCCCGACAAATTCACGACAACGACCTCATCCGGCTTCGCATTCAATTTACCAAACACCGCTAACGCATGAGCCGATTCTAATGCCGGAATAATTCCTTCCAACATCGAGCATTCCAAGGCCGCTTCTAAAGCCTCCTCATCCGTAATATCATAAAACTTCGCACGTCCTGAACGCGCCAAATTCGCATGCATCGGACCAATGCCCGGATAATCCAATCCCGCCGAAATCGAATAGGGTTCAATCACCTGGCCATCCTCCGTCTGCATCAACAAACTCTTACTTCCATGTAAAACGCCCGGCTTACCCAAGAACGTCGTCGCCGCCGAATGCCCCGTACCCACACCCTGACCTGCCGCCTCCGCCGCGATCAGTTGCGTACGTGGCTCATCCAAGAAATGATAAAAAGCACCCGCTGCATTCGAACCTCCACCCACGCAAGCAATCACGTAATCCGGATAATCCCGTCCTTCTTTCTCTACCAATTGATGACGGATTTCATCGGAAATCACCGACTGAAAACGCGCCACCATATCCGGATAAGGATGTGGCCCTACCACCGAACCGATGATATAATGTGTATCCACCGGGTTATTAATCCAGTGACGCATCGCCTCATTCGTCGCATCTTTCAAAGTCTTGGAACCCGATTGTGCGGCAACTACCTGTGCTCCCAACATACGCATACGCGCAACGTTTGGCGCCTGACGCTCGATATCAATCGCTCCCATGTACACGATACATTCCATACCCATCAAAGCGCACACCGTCGCCGTCGCAACACCATGTTGGCCCGCACCCGTTTCCGCCACAATCTTATGTTTTCCCAAACGCTTAGCGACCAAGATTTGACCAATCGTATTGTTCACCTTGTGCGCTCCCGTGTGACATAAATCTTCCCGCTTTAAGTAAATATGGGTATTATACTTCGCCGATAAACGCTCCGCCTTAAACAAGGGGGTCGGTCGGCCGACGTAGTCCTTCAACAAAGCATGAAACTCCTCCTGAAACGTAGGATCTGCAATGATGTCCAAATAGCGACTCCGCAATTCCTCCACATTGGGGTATAACATTTCCGGAATAAAGGCGCCGCCGAATTCCCCGTAATACCCACGTTCGTCAACTTGAAATGACTGATTCATATGTTTTGTGTTATTTCCTTCACCTTCGCCAAGTCCTTCATTCCCGGACTCAACTCTAATTTACTATTGAAATCCAAGGCATAAAGCCCCGGTAATTTTTTCGCTTCCTTGATACTCGCCTCATCCAATCCTCCCGCTAAAAAGTAAGGAATACCTAAGGTGTATGCCTTCAAAATAGCCCAATCAAATTTCTCTCCTGTGCCACCCACTTGCGATCCCTTCTTCGTATCAAATAAATAATAATCAGGGCTTAAATCTAGCCCCAATATATCCGCTTCTGTTGCGACACTGACTGCCTTAATCACCACCAAGCCAGCGTCACGAAGTGTATCAATCTCCTCTTGCCCCTCTTCCCCGTGCAGCTGAACAACTTGAAACCCTGCCTTTTTCGACAATGCCAATATATTCGCAATCGATTCATTGACAAAAACACCTACGGCCTGGGTTTTTGCCGACAACGTCGGAATCACAAAATCGGGTCCCACATAACGAGGGGATTTCTCCACCCAGATAAAACCCATGTAATCAGGTTCGCAAGCCGCCACCGCCTCAATATTCGCCAAATCCCGCATGCCGCAAACCTTCCACTTCATACCCTATTGCTTTAAAAAATCAGTTAATGCCTGGCCCGGATTAGTCGTCTTCATAAAACTCTCCCCAATCAAAAATCCCCGATACCCATAAGCTTTCAATTCCTTGATTATCTCGGGCCCTGATATGCAACTCTCCGAAACCTTCACAAATTGTGCCGGAATCTTATCCGCAAGTACCTTCGAGGCCTCCACGTTTTGCTCCGCAAAATTCTTCAAATTCCGGTTGTTCACTCCTACGACCGAAATATATTCTCCCAAGGAACGATCCAGTTCTTCCTGGTCATGAACCTCTAATAAGGTTTCCATACCTAATGAACGAGCCAAGCTCCCCAATGTTTTGATTTCCGCAGGACTTAAAGCTGCAGCGATCAACAAAACCACATCCGCACCCATCGATTTCGCTTCGATGATTTGGTATTCATCCACCATAAAATCCTTGCGCAGGATCGGTGTGTTTGGATTCGTCCGACGAGCTAAATCAAAGTCGGCATAGGTCCCCCCAAAATAATGCGTATCCGTCAGCACTGACAAACAAGCTGCCCCCGCTGCCACATAGCCTCGAGTCACCTCATCGACTCCCATGGAATCATTAATAATTCCTTTTGAAGGGGATTTCCGCTTAAACTCCGCGATGATTCCCGTCGAAGCTGGTTGGACCAAGGACATCGCCAAGGAGTGACAAGCTCGCGCAAAGTAGCCTTGCTTCTCCAATTGAGACACCGATACGCGCGCTTTTGCCGCAGCAACTTCTTCGCGTTTCGTGGCAATGATTTGGTCTAAAATACTCATATCTTCCTAATTGTAGAGACGCGATACTTCGCGTCTGTTCTTTCGCGATACTTCGCGGCTATTTTTCTCGCGATACTTCGCGACTAATCCATTATAAACTTTTTAAATACCTGAAAGGCTTTCCCGCTTTCCAAGGATTCCTTAGCCATCGCAAATCCATCTGCTAACGACGGTGCCTTTTCGGCTACCCAAAGAGCTGCACCCGCATTG
>JACCDV010366110.1_pt1 | contig 12025 bp, 18 predicted proteins | sample 7446131 | NCBI WGS metagenome assembly JACCDV01 (sample SAMN15323448, study PRJNA562643) | freshwater metagenome | isolation source: river surface water | place: USA:Blue River Watershed | collected 2017-08-17
CCAACGCCGTCTCGAACCTGCGGGTGTTGCCCAAGTCCGTGAACCGGGCCTGGGCCAAGAAGAAGTGATCACTTCTTGCGCAAGTCCGCCAGAGCGGCTCGCATGAAACCTGAATGGGTCTTGGCGGCTGGGACAGGAATCCCGGCCGCTCGCCTTTCATGGTGGTAGATCTTGCTCACCAGACGGCGCACTTCGCTCTTGCTCTCTGCCTTGGTGATGCTCTTGCGGATCAGGTGTTCACCTTTCCAACTTTCATTTTCTGCCATGCTAGTTCGATCTCTTGTTCCTTGGTCAGCGGGGCTCGGCTTGCAGCCCTGATCCTGTTTATCTCGGCCTCGTTCTGCTTCGCCATATACATCAGCAAGTCCAGTTGCTCGTCAGTCAGCCAGACGCGCGGGGCGGGCCTGTAACCCGCCGCCCGCAGGGCCTGCGCCCCCGGCGACTTGAGTTCGCTACCGTTGCTCATGGCCTTCCCCGATGGCGGCGAGGGCGGCGCGGGCCAGTTGCCCGCCGTCGCGTTCCATTGGTGTGAGGCTGTCGGGCATTCCGTCGTAATCCCACAGGCTTTCGCTGGCGTAGAATTGCAGCGCCTTCACCAGCGCCTCCACCGGGGCGGGGGCATTATGCATTTTTTGCAAATTGGTCGCCTCCACCCGGCCCGCATCCACGGGGGCGGGGGCAAACTTGTGCAATTTTTGCACAAGTTCATCTTGGTCCACCTCCACCCCTCCCGCCCCTGCGGGGGCGATGTAGGTAACGGCGAGAATGCGCCGCTCGTAGTCGGCTTGGGCTGCCGCCTTGGCGGCGTCGAGGGTGGGGAACGTCACAATCTGTCCCATACTGGCGCGAAGCCAGTCACCCACCGCCTCAAGCCTGACGCGGTATTCCCCCTCATGCTCATGGATCATGGTAAGGCCAAACGGGGCAATGGCCTGATAGGAATACGGTGCGGGGCCAATTTCCCGCCACACCAGCGGCTTCACCCTCGCCACCGCCTTGTCGAGCAGGGCCTGCGTGTCGGCCAGCAGCTTGGCGTCGAGGACCGCTTCTCGCTCCAACTTTTCGCTCTTGGCATCGTGCCGCGCATAGGTTGCGGCTTCACGGTCAAGAACTGTTTTGAGGTCCCGCTCCAACTGCTCGATGCGGTCGGCGGCTGCGGTCGGGGTGCGACCGCCACGCTCCCGCAGCCGCTTCACCAGATCGTCAGTCATCGCTGTTGTCTCCATTGCTGGTCACATCCCCATTATCATCAGAAGACCCCGCACCGTTATGTCCGCCATCATCCGGGCGATCAGGTCCAGCAACAGGATGCACGCGGTGATCATCACGATCCACTTCTGCATAGGCGTGGCCTTTCGGCGGGATGACATTCGGCCCGCAGGCGGCGAGGGTCAGGGTTGCGATCAAGAGCAGGTGTTTCATTCCCCCAGCCCCTCCGGTCTGCGCTTCGGGCGGATCGAGGACGACGGCACGTCGCCCACCCTGCACTCAAGGCTGTGGTCATAGGGCAGCGTGTCGCTGATCGCGGTTGTCGCTGCCAAGCACTGCGCCTCGGTCTCGTAGGGAAGCGCCAGCGAGGCTCCCTCCAGATACCCGCTCAAAACGGTGATCCACATGACAGTCCAGTATTCCAACATGTCCTCCTCAGAACTCAGGCTCTTCGCCATTGCGGTAAAACTTGCCCTTCGCCGTCTTCGGGTCGGGCTTGGGGTCTGGCGGCAGTTTGCCGGGCCGCGGCCCCTTCTTGTTGTATTCCTTGGCTGGCGCGGGTCGAACGCCAAGAACGTCGAGCTCGCGCTCGATCTCCCAAGGCTCAGCAGGGACGCTTACGCCCCGGCGTGGCAGGTTCCCGTCCTGCGAGCTCGTGTACGCTCGGTCGGGCACATGTATGACTCTCTTTCGCATTGATTTCTCTGACCCACTTTCGGACGTCGGACTTCCAGTTCTCGAAGCTGCGACGGTCTGATGATGAAGTGGGGACCACGAAGAAGCGGTGCTTACCCTTGGAGGTAACCGCGATCTTTCGATGCGTGGACCCTGTTATGGTGATGGCGAGGACCCTGAGACCAGAGTCCTCGAGGAAGTTGAGGTACGGGCGGAGGCGCTTTTTCATTCGATGAACTGCGCCAGCTTTGGATGGTTCAGGTCGAGCTCGATGAGGTACTCCATCGCGCAGACCATCTCCGTGCCGCCGCCCAGCTTCCCATGCACGGTCTTGAGGCCGAACTCCTGCTCCATGCGCTTGGTCCAGGTCTGGCGGGAGTAGCCGTGGTCGCCCATCCAGCGGCTGAAGAAGGTCGAGCTGATACGCATCAGGCGATCCTCCTTGCCCAGATGGACGCAGATGTCCCCCAGCTTCGACGTGTCGGACTGGACCTGGATGGCACCCTTGGTCGGCTTGCCGCGCGACACCCAGATGCGGTTGGTCACCAGCGTGTTGCGCGCCCGCGTGGCGTTCAGGAACTCGGCGAGGATCGACGACACCGACATGTCGTTGGTCAGGTCGGTGGGCGATGCCTGCACCTCGCGCCGCATCCGCTCCAGCACGTCGAACAGGAAGGACTTGAGCGTGGCGAGGTCGATGTCCACCAGCCCCAGCTCGTTGGCGTATTCAGCGCCCTTGAGCACGACCGCCATGGTGGCGATCCACATCCGCTCTTCCTGCTGCACCTTGGCTTCGGTGTAGAGCTCGTCCTGAAGCTCGGCGACTTCCGCCTCGACGCGCTTCCAGTTGCCCCCGAGGAACTTCGAGTAGATCAGGCCGGCGTGCCCGTAGTTGTCGTCCAGCTTGCCGGTGAGGCGCTGCACGGTCCCGATGTCCTGGGTTACCTGCTCGGGTTTCGGCACCTGAAACTCGAACAGCCGGTGCAGGCCCGCCGTGGTGGACCCCGCCTCGCGCGCCATGCCGTCGATGAGGCTATCGTTCGATGCCGAGACCATCATCGTCTGCCACGTCCCCGACATGCGCAGCGTCGAGTCCGCGTTCATCCGGGTCTTCTCGCGGCCGCCGGTCAGGTTGAACACCACCGAGCAGAACCGCTTGATCTGGGCGTCGGACTTGATCTCGTCCCAGTACATCGGCAGCGAGCGGAGCTGACCCATTTTGCCGAGCACCGAGTTGGCCGTGTCGTCCAGCCCCTGCATGGCCAGCACAGGGCTGCCCCACACCGCCTGCGAAGCCTTCATGGCCGTCGTCTTGCCGATGCCGGACTCGGGCGAGAAGGCGTTGAGGATCAGACCGCCGAAGCCCGTGAACCGCACCAGCGGGGCGGCGAAGGCCACCGCCAGCATGGCGTTGAGGCCGGGGCGGTTCTGTTCGTAGACGACCTTCGCAACATCGCGCCATGGCGAGATGTCGCCCTTGGGCGTGTACTGGTACTGGAGTTGTGGGTTGGGGTTGGCCGCAGGGCGGTCCCCGTCCTTCATCCAGACCCTACCTGCGTAGGTAAAGCCCTCCGTCTTGCCGTCGACAACCGACCAGCCGAACGGGGATGCGCTGACGACGCTCTCCTTTGAGTTCTGAAGTTTCTGAAGCCAGCTCACGAAAAACTCCTTCAGCAGCTTGTACTGCTTGTCTGTGAGGAAGAACCCTTTCGAGCCGAGGAACTTGGCGAGGCCGTCCTTGGCGAAGATTACCTCAGTGGGTATCTCAACCACGGACTTGCGCCCGGCTTCGGTGCGGGTGGTGAAGTGGAAGGTCCAGGGGTTGTTGCTCAGCCACCCGTTGATGATGGGGTAGTGGCAGAGCGGGAGCAGCAAGGTGCTGCCGTCGTCGTTGATGGCCCTGATCGAGATCGTCCCGTCGCCGTTGCGGATGTACCGCTCTGGCAGGGTGTTATCGACCAAGGCCACAGGGCTCGTTGCCTTGGCGAAATTCAGGGGTGACTTGCCCTGCGCCAGCAGGGGGCAGTTGGCGCACTCCGGCGCACCGTAGGATGCGATCTTAGAGCACTTGGGCCAGCCCAGGTCGCGTTTCTTGGCGGTCTCGACCGTGCGGTCGTAGAGATCGTCGGTGTCCCTGATGCTGTAGCCGGGGTGCTTGCTCGACATGGCGTGGAGCGCGTCGCGGCCGTCCTCTAGAAACGTCGCCAGCGAGGCCGTCATGAACCACAGCGGCTGCGGGTTGTCGCGCCCGCCCGTGGCGATGGACCGGGCGACGAAGGGGCAGGTCTTGCCCACATCCTCGACTCTGATCTCGAGTGCCCCGCCCTGCGGCATGTTTGCGGCCAGATCTTCATTGTCCGACCCCGGTCCGATAACCGTCGGCGCCTGCTCGAACAGCTCGCTGCGCTGCTGCACAGCCATGCCGTCATAGGGTGCGAGTGCCGTGATGATAGTATCGAGGCTCACCTCCCCGCCGAGGCTCATGAGGGTTACCTCGCGAGGTGGCTCGCTCTTGTGGTTGTTGGTGCCGGGGACGCGCAGGATGCGGGCGCTGTCGACCGTGCACTGGCTGTCGGTCATCAGCCCGTGCTTCTTGGTGGCGTCGGCCAGCTTGTTCGCGAGCACCTGCCAGCCGTTGCGATCCAGCACCTTGTCCAGTGCCCAGTGCACATGGAAGCCGCCAGAGCCGGAGCCCACGACCGCGGAGGGCATGGGCAGACCCGTCGCGGTGATGAACCCCTTGAGAGCCTCCAATGCTGTCTTGGTGTCAGGATAGGCGTCTGCTTTGACATCAACGTCGATGAACAGCGATCTGATGGCAGCAACGTCGTCCGCCAATCGGAGAGCCTTCTTGTACTGGTTGCCCTTGGTGGAGGTCTTGAGCTCCATCTTGGACTGGAGCGACATGCAGACGTAGACGTCCTTGCCCACCTGACTGCTGACCCATTTGATGGTCTTGAGAGCCTCGTCGACGGACGAGCAGGCGCGGCCGTCCCACCACTTCACACGCTCACCGTTCTCGCGGAGCTTGGGTGTGCCGTCTTCGTTGGTGGCGGGGGTCGACCAGTGGATGTTGAGGTATGCGCCCTGTCCCTCGAGCGGTGGAAGGACGCGGGAAAGAAATTGGCGCGCGTGTTCGAGCACGGCGTTCTCCTGCCTAGAAATGATGAGGGGGCAGTCTCCCGCCCCCTCCCCGCCTGTCTCAGAGGATCTTGTCCAGCATGTCGTCGAAGGAAGCCGGAGCGTTACCCTCGGGGGTAACCATGCTGGCGGCGTTGATGATCGACTCGTCATCATCGTCGTCATCCGCCAGCAGAGCAGCCAGACGTGCAGCTTCGGCAGCAGCCTCGGCGGCCTTGCGCTTCTTCTCGGCCTTCTCGGCAGCAGCCTTCTTGGCTTCGGCCTCGGCGTCCACGGCCGGTGCCGCGGGCTTGGGGGCAGGAGCGGCGGGCTGGGCCGGCGCAGGCATCTCGAACGGGCTGGCGGGAACCGATGCAGCGGGCGCGGCGGCAGGAGCCACGCGCTGGTCAGCAGTCTCGTTCAGCACCGTCGACACGCGCTTGTCATCACGCAGTGCCATGATCTTGCGACCCTCGTCGTCGGTGAGCGGGCGGATCGCGGAGAACACGAACTTCGGATAGGCTTCCTTGGGATCGAAGCTGATCCGGGTCGCCACCGCGTAGTAGGGATACTGGTAGCTGTTCAGCAGGTCGCCGTAAGCCTTCAGGTCCTTGAGGCTGGCGGCGGGAACGCGCAGCAGCATCGGGCCACCGAACAGCTCGTTGTCGATGTCCGCCACCGGCACGACCGCGATGCGGCGGCTGTCGGCGCACGCCTTGCCCTGCTTACCCGCCTCGGTAACACGGGAGCCCCATGCGTTCATCGGGCAGTCGGCGCAGGTGGAGTGCACCTTGTTCTGCACCGAGCCGTCGGGGGTGACGCCGTTGGCCGACCAGCAGTCCGGCGCAGCGGTGGAGCCTTCGACATAGCCGCCCTTGTAGAAGATCTTGGAGATCGGGGCCGCGGCCTTGACGATCACCACCTCGATGGAGCCGCGCGCACCGTCGCCATCGTCGCGCATGAGCGGGGTGTCGACACCCTGATAGCGGGTGGACCAGACCTTGCCCTTGTAGCCCATGACGCCGTAGGACGAGGCAACGCCCGCGCCCAGTTCGTCGTTGGTGGCGGCGGTGCCGGCGAACACGCCAGCGACAGCGCCGAAGCCTTTCGGCAGAGAGAGTTCAGTTCCCATGGTGTTACCTCTTGGGGTTAGGAATTGGTGGACGGCAGGTCGCCAGTGATGCGACCGGGGCGGAACACGGCGCGGTTCATCGCCATGAAGCCCTGTTCAAGATGCGTGCGGGCGACGGCCGCCCACCGCTGATCCACGTCGCTGAAGCTGGCGACCAGATCGAGTTGGCGCAGCACGCGCTCCTCGAGGATCTTGTTCTGGTTCACCAGAGCGACGTTCTCCTCGGACTGCGAGGAATAGCCCGCGACGGGCAAGGGTTTGTGTTCGGACATGATTACCTCTTGGGGTTGGTTCTCGATGGCGTACAGGTAACGGCACCTTGGGCAAGTCAGATGATGCGGCGTGCGCGATACCCTTACATGCCTCTGAAGGAGCACCCCACAAGCAGAATAGCCGTGCTTGTGGGGCACTGGGCTGGGCCAGTGTACCGGGCGGTCATCTGTCATGCCCGGCGAACCCCGACAGTGTACGCCGTGCTGTAGTTCACGCCGGGCGGCGGGCTGCCGGCGTTCTTGATGAAGTCGTCCACCGCGTTGGCGTTGGCCTTCCAGTCGACCAGATCGAAGGCCGATTGCTGGATGACGTACTCGCGGAACACGCCACTGTCGGCGATGGTGGCCGAGCGACGGGTGGTGCGATAGACGGTGCCGTGGGCGGTCTTGACGCTCTCGCCACCGACCTCGTTGAGCTTCGCCAGGAGGGCTGCCTCGAGCCGCTCCTTGTAGTCTCGGGCGACCTTGGTCTTCTCCTTGTGTGCGTCGTCGGCTTCCTTGAGTCGGTCGCGCGTCTTGACCATCTGCTCGACGAGAGCGTCAATGGTATCCGGCAGTGGGATTTCTGCTGCTGTCATGGTGTTACCTTCCGTGGTTACTGGGTTGCTTCGGCGAACATCTCCAAGAGGAGATCTTGCACCTTCTGTTTTGCACGCAGTTTTGCGTACATCCTCTGCTCAGCCTTGGTGGCGCTGAACATGAGTATCTGCTGCTTGTGCTTCTGCCCGATGCGACGGATGCGGGCGTTGGCTTGTTCGGTGATCTCGAGGTTCGGCATGGGCGCGAACCAGATGATCGTGTCGGCAGCGGTGAGGGTGAGCCCGTGCGCCATGCACTGGGGATGGGCAACCAGCACCTTCACGGCACTGGTGTTCTGGAACAGGTTGAATGCCTCCTCGCGCTCCCTGCGGCCGGTCGCGCCGGACACTGTCCTGACGTCGTAACCCTCCGAGGTAAGCCGCTTCTCGATGCCCTCCAGCGCGTGGACGAAGGGTACGAAGACAATGACTTTCCTGTCGGTGGAGTCGACGGCGTCGACCAGCGCCTGAAGTCTCGCCTCGTTGTCGAGGGAGACCACATTACCCTCTCGGGTATAGACGTAGCCGGTACTGATCTGGAGGAGCTTGTTGAGGACAGCGCCGGCGTTCATGGCGGTGATCTCGTTGGACTGCACCATGACGTGCGCCTGCTCTTCCATCTGCTTGTAGACCTTGGCCTGCTTCGGTCCCATCTCGATGTCGACGGTCCGCTCCACCAAGTCGGGCAGCTCGACCACGTCGTCCAGCGTGAAGCGCACGGCCGGCTGCATGACCTCGAGCACCTTGTCCAGCGCGCCCTGCTTCGGTGCCCACTTGAACTGGGTGACCTTGTACATGACGTCGTCGCGGAAGCGGTTGAAGTACTTCGGCACGGTGGTGGGTGTGATCAGCGCGCACTGCGCCCATGCGTCGGTCGGCGCGTTGGGCGTGGGCGAGCCTGTCATGCCCCAGACCCACTGCATGTTGGCGACTACCTTGCGGGTAATCTTGGTGCGCGCCGCTCCGCCGTTGCGATAGACCGCCAGCTCGTCCAGCACACAGGTGTCGATGTCAGGGCGCTGCGCCAGTGCGTCGGCGATGACCGCCAGCCCGTCGTGGTTGATGATGTAGACGTCAGCCTCGGGGTCAGACAGTCGCTGGAGACGCTTAGCCTTGGTGCCATGCAGGACCTGCACCTTCACACCGGGGAGCGTCTGGAACACCTCGCGCGCCCATGTGAAGTTCAGCGTGGAGAGGGGCGCGACGACCAGTAGCTTGCCCGCCTCGCCACGTCGGTTGAGATACCGCCACGACCAGAGCGATGCCTTGGTCTTGCCCGTGCCCATGCCGTTCAGGACATAGGCCCGGCGGTTCATGGTCAGCATCGCTGCCGTCTTCTTCTGGACGTCGAACGGCGTACCGCCCTCCCAGTCGTAGTGGGACAGGATGGGGGTCGGCACGTCGAAACCCATGTTGCGCAGCAGCCGCGTCTCGTCCATGCCGTGGCGGACGATGAGCATCGACTTACCTTCGAGGGTAACCTGCTTCGCAGATGGGAAGAGGTTGCTCAGGTCAGGCCGTAGGGGGACCCCTATGGCCTTGTGCTTCGGTGAGATGTGGATGGTCATGAGGAGTGGTGGTCCTTAGCCATTGTTCGAGTTCTTCCGTGTTTCCGTCGATGACGAATACTTTGCCGCCAGCTCTCTCGATGCTGGCGATGATCTGCTTTTGTCTGTCGGTGGGCTTTGCTCCTGGCTTCTTGGTCTCGATGGCAAAGAACTTCCCCGCCAAGCAACCGATGTAATCCAAGGTAGTCCCGCCATAACCTCCCGGCACAGGCATGTGATAATAGACGCCCGGAGTCGCGGTAAGCAAGCGCGAAACCTTTGCTTTTACTTTGCCTTCGGGTGTCTGTGCCATGGTTACTTGGTGACTACTTGAGGGTTACCTTACGGGGTATCGAGAGAATATCTAGCTGACGGGATGCTTCGGTCAGCTCGTTTGCGTACATAGCGCCTAGTCTTTCGACGATCTCGATCAGCTCTTCTTTGGTGTAGTCGGATAGCGGGCGACCACACCACAAGGACACAGTTGCCATGTCACACTCCATGGTGTGGGCAGGCATCGACGGGGCACCACTTCCTGCACAGGTAACCGGGCTTCGGCGGGAAGTTGGCGGACTTGTGCGCCTCCTCCAGCGTCTGCACGCGCGGCATCAGGCCGGACCACACCTTCACCATGTCGTCGCGGGTGAAGTCGGCGCGGGTGGTGGCGTCTTCCTTGAGCCACACGAACTCGGTGCGGATCTTCTGGATATCGGGGTGGTGGGCGAACACGCACTGCGCCATGAGCGCAAGCTGGATGCCGTCCTCGAGGATCTTGCCGGTCTTCCAGTCCAGCACGACCGCGACCGGCCCCATGATCTTGATGACGTCGGCGATGCCGCGGTACCACGCATCCTTGCCGAACCACTCGGTCGGACCGAAGTCGGCGCGGATGGCGAGCTGCTGCTCCACGAGGATCTTGGTGTTACCCATCGGGGAAGCCTGCACCTTGTCGACCCACGGCTGCATGTGGCGGAAGTGGTCGGGCAGCTTGGTCTTGCCGGAGATGGCCTCCGCCAGCACCTTGTGCAGCGTGTTGCCATAGGCGAGCTGCTCGCTCTCCTCTTCCTTGACGATCTTCGCCACGTCGATGTTGTAGTACCGCTTCGGGCAGGTCTCGTAATTCTTGAGCTTGGAGTAGCTCCAGGCGAAGGGCTTCGGCTTACCCCCTGTGGTAACAGTCTTGACGGTCATTCTTCATTCTCCAGGAGGATGTCGACGATGCAGCCAACGGCAGACAGCATTGCGCCGATGACGCTGATAACTGAGACGCCGCCCATCCAGATCCCGAGGAAGGTCTCGTCGCTGGCGAAGGTGGCGGTGCAGAAACTGGTCGCAGTCAGCGCAGCGGTCAGCGTGAGGAGCAGCTTGCCGTTAGGCGTCATCTTCATTTCGCAATCAGCCTCAGTTGGGTGACGAGCGCGTCGGAGGGGAACAGCTCGGACGCATCTTCGAGGACGACATGCTTGTCGCCGATTGCAGTGAAGACCAGCACCCTCTCGCCAGAAAGGTGGGTCTCGAGGAAGTCGAACGGCCACTGCTGCCCTTCCACCAGACGCAGGCGCATGGCGAGCCACATCTTGCGGGTGTGCTCGTTGGTGATCTCGTGCATCGGCGGGCGCTGCGGCACCGTCGTCGAGGAGCTGATGCGGCGCGCGAGGTCGGCGTAGTCCGGGCCAAGGGTCAAGCTACCCCGGCTGGAAAGAGAGTCGCGATACATCGCTTCGGCAGCAGAAATAGATGGCGAGACGGGGATTGTCGACATGTGGTGGCTCCGTGATTACCCAGAGGGGTTATTGGACTTCGACTTGGTACCCGACGAGACGGACGCCGGCCTGCATGAACATGTCGGCCGACGCCATGAAGGACGCTTCCCACTCGGGGCGGGGCTTGTGCAGCGGGTGGACGACGGTGGCGATGCCGGCCTGGATGATGGCGGCGGCGCAGTTCGAGCAGGGGCAGAGCGGGTAGACGTAGAGGGTGCAGCCGTCGAGGCGCTCGCGGGCGCTCAGGATGGCGTTCATCTCCGCGTGAACGGTGCGCAGCAGCTTGTCGTCGCGGGTGCCATAGGTGTCGCTTACCCCGCGAGGAAACCCGTTATAGCCCACCGATGCGATGGTGCGATCCGGGCGCACGATGACCGCCCCCACCTTGGTGGAGGGGTCCTTCGACCACGACCCGATGTGAGCCGCCATGTCGAGGAAACGCTGATCCCATTTCGTACCGTGCTGCATGATTACCTTTCGGGGTAAAGGACCCCCGCCACGCTCGTTCTTCGTGGCGGGGGAGTTCCAACAGGGAGGTGGCAGGATTAGGCGGCTGCCGCGCCCTCGCCCTCGGAGCTGAAGGGCAAGCTCAGTTGGTCAGGCTTCATGGCCTCCAGAACCTTCTTCCGGTCGTCGGTGCTCAGCCAGTAGCCGACACCGCGCCGGTAGTTGATGGTCATGCCTTGCGCCACGAGGCGGCGGCGCAGCCGATGGATGGCGACAGGCGTGTCTTTGGTCAGGTCGTGCGAGACCTCGATCATGTCAGACGTCACCGCGACGTTCTTCGCCAGCAAGATCAGGATCTGTGCCGTCAGTGGCGTCAGGTCGTAGCGCATCTGAAGGGTGTTCAGCTCGTCCACAGTTCTCTCCGCGTATCGGGGGATGGGCTCCCCCTGACAACAGCCTGATTACATGCTAACAGTCAAGTACCCGCACACCATTACTATCTAATTACTTAGCGATTACTTGTCAAGGTAATACCGGTTTCATGGGGGTTTCATGCCGGTATTGTGGGGGTTTCGCGCGAGATCGTCACTTTGCGTCGCCATACGATGGTCCGATGTCACCCTCGGCATCCAGCGGGATATCCACACCCCACTGTGGACGACGGCACATTTCTTCGTAGACGACTTGCTTCACGCTGGCGGCGATGGCATCGGGCACGACATAGACCAGTTCGTCATGGACCTGGAGATGGAGCTGCGAGCCGATGCGCTTGCGGACCCGCACCGCGGCGTCCATCACGCAGATGCGAGCGAGCGCCTGCACGATGTTCTCGAGCATCTTGCCGCCGTAGAGGTACTTGGGCTTACCCCCGTAGGTAAACCACCACTGGCCCTCCTTGTTCTGGAGCTCGTGGTAGTTGAGGAACAGCCCGCTCGGCAGCTTGATCTGCCCCTTCAGGAAGACCAGCGGGCCGATCTCCTCGTAGGTGTCGCCCGTCATGCGCGGCAGCAGACTGTTCAGGCGCGACCACATCTTGGGGATTTGATGGTAGGTCGTGCGGTAGGTCTCGATGACCCGCGCCGCCTCGGTGTCGGACAGGGTGACCTCCTGCCCCACCTGCGCCTTGGACTGCATGGCGACAGTCTTCTGGAACTTCGACCAGCCCAGCCCGTACTGGAGCCCCAGAACAGCGGTCTTGCCGATGAACCGTTCGACGGGGTGCGTCTTCTTCTGGACCTCGTAACCGAACACGCGCGATGCGAACGAGCTGTACACGTCCTCC
>JACCDV010285159.1_pt1 | contig 12024 bp, 8 predicted proteins | sample 7446131 | NCBI WGS metagenome assembly JACCDV01 (sample SAMN15323448, study PRJNA562643) | freshwater metagenome | isolation source: river surface water | place: USA:Blue River Watershed | collected 2017-08-17
GACTTTGTTTCCAGCACTATCTCTGCGGGCAGGATCTACATAGATGAAATCGAAAGATTTTCCTTGCTCGACAAGCCACTTTAAACTATCGCCGGTATGATGATGGATGTTTCCTGCTTTCAATTGTGCATGATTTAAAGCGGTGATTTTAGCAAGATCCTTTTGTCTTTCTATGTAATCCACTTCGCAGCCTGCCTTTGCAAAGGCATAACTGTCTAAGCCCATTCCGCCTGTTAAATCTGCAATTTTCCCTTTCACTAAACTGGCTTTAAAATGGGCCGTTTCTTCTGAGGATGATTGTTCTAAGGCCAAAGAAGGAGGAAAAAACACCCTTTCATTCGCCACCCAAACAGGCATTTTGTCTTTGAGTTTTTGCCTGGCTTTGATTTGGCCTACTAAAACAGGAATGTCCAAATCAGGGTACTTAGCAGCTTCTAATGCAATTGCAACCGGATCTCTGTGCAGGTTCTCTTGAATAAATTGGATTTCATTTTCTCGAAGCATCCCCTAAAATTAGCACCTAAGCTTTAATAATTTTTATTTAAATTAGTGAAATTCAAAAGATCAAATGACCGGATTAATTCTAGCAGCGGGTGCATCGTCTCGATTAGGTGAAGCAAAGCAATTATTGGTTTACCAGGGCCAAAGCCTTTTAGAGCGTTCGATACGCTTATCATTTAGCGTTTGTGAGGAGGTGGTCGTTTGTTTAGGTGCTGAAGTAGAAAAGACGGTTAGAATTATAGAGAATTTACAAAAAGAATTTCCTCGTCTATCTTATGTTCAAGTGGAAAAGTGGGAAAAAGGAATGGGAGAATCACTAGCTGTTGGCCTTCGAGCAATTGATCAACAAAAAGCGGCTTTAGTTCTTTTGTGCGATTTACCTTTTTTGACCAATGCACACATGAAAAATATCATATCTCTTGCGAATCCTGACCGAGCCATTGTTGCCTCATTTCAAGGCGTAAATTCACCACCTGTACTTATTCCAAAAGCTTTGCGTCCACTTTTCAGTCGTTGGAGTGGCGATCAAGGTTTAGGAAAATTTTGGCGCCAAAATCCAATGCTCTGCGAAATAATCCACTTTTCAGACAAATTCAGGGATGTCGATGTTCCGGAAGATCGGGAGTATTGGGGGATTTAAAAAGTAAACGGTGGTTTAACCACTGTTTACTTTTTAAATCCAAAGCACAAAGAGCAAAGCACAAAGCACAAAGTTTGTATTCGCTGCGCGAATGACATTATGAAATGGTTTAGTTTCCTTTTGAATTCATAAAAAATGAGCTTCAGCCATTTTTTATTCTCCATTTATGCTTTATGCTCTATGCTTTACAATTGAGATTAGAGATTATAGAGTAGAGATAAGAGATGTTTTAGATGCTTTTTCTCTCTACTCTCTACTCTTTACTCTTTGCTCTCTACCCTAGATTTCCTATCTTTGCATTTCAATTTTAAACTCAATTAAGTGGAATCAATCGGAACCCTTCCCACCGTCGAAACAGCCAAAAAATTAGGATTATTGCCCGAAGAGTATGATCGCATTCAAGAGATTTTAGGTCGCAAACCTAATTTCACCGAATTGTCGATTTTCTCAGTTATGTGGTCTGAGCACTGTTCTTATAAGAATTCAATCGTTTGGTTGAAGACTTTGCCTAAAGACTCACCACGTATGTTAGCCAAGGCTGGCGAGGAAAATGCGGGTTTAGTGGATTTAGGAGATGGTTTGGGTTGTGCATTTAAGATTGAATCGCATAATCACCCGTCTGCGCTTGAGCCTTACCAGGGTGCGGCGACTGGTGTGGGTGGTATCAATCGTGATATTTTCACGATGGGTGCACGTCCGATTGCGCAATTGAATTCTTTGCGTTTTGGAAATATTGACTTAGCCAAAACAAAGTGGTTAGTGAAAGGCGTCGTGAAGGGGATTGGTGATTATGGTAATGCCTTTGGAATTCCTACCGTAGGTGGTGAGGTTCAATTTGATGATTGTTATAATGTGAATCCGCTAGTAAATGCATTTTCAGCGGGAATTTTAAAAGTAGGAACACAAGCTTCAGCTATCTCTTATGGCGTAGGTAATCCGGTATTTATTGTGGGTTCTGCGACTGGTAAAGATGGAATTGGGGGTGCAAGTTTTGCATCAGAGGATATCACGGCGAAATCGTCGGAGAAATTGCCTGCGGTTCAAGTAGGTGATCCATTCCAGGAGAAATTGTTGTTAGAGGCTTCTTTGGAAATCATCGAAGCAGGATGTGTAATTGGCATTCAAGACATGGGTGCGGCGGGTATTATCTGCTCGACGTCTGAAATGTCTGCGAAAGGGGAACATGGGATGATTATTGATCTTTCCAAAGTCCCTACACGTCAACCGAATATGCAACCATTTGAGATCCTACTATCAGAGTCTCAAGAGCGTATGTTAATCGTCGTGGAGAAAGGTCGTGAGCACGAGGCGAAACGTATTTTTGATAAATGGGATCTGAACTGTGAACAAATTGGAACAGTAACGGACACGAAACGTCTTCAATTCTATCAGGATGGTGAATTAGTGGCGGATGTTCCGGCAGATGATTTAGTATTAGGTGGTGGAGCTCCGGTTTATCACCGCGAATACAAAGAGCCTGCTTACTACCAAGAATTTAAGAAATTTAAAATCGATTCAGTAGCTGATTTGCCGAAGGAAGAATTACCTAAGGCCTTGAACTACATGATGAATCACCCAAATATCGCTTCGAAGAAGTGGGTAGCTCAACAATACGATTCATCGATTGGTCGTGCGAACCGTAACACCAATGCACCTTCGGATGCGGCTGTCGTGAAAGTACACGGTTCCCAAAAATCAATTGTGATTACAGTAGATTGTAACTCACGCTATGTAAATGCGGATCCAGAAGAAGGATGTGCGATGGCAGTGGCGGAAGCGGCTCGTAATATTGTTTGTTCTGGTGGAGTTCCGGTGGCGATTACGAACTGCCTGAACTTTGGTAATCCCTATGTTCCAGAAGTATACTGGCAATTCGTGGGCGCGATCAAGGGTATGAAGAAATCTTGTGAGGCGTTTGAGACTCCGGTAACTGGAGGTAACGTTTCGTTCTACAATCAGTCATCTGATGAAGGTCCGGTATTTCCAACACCGACGATTGGTATGTTAGGTATTCTAGAGAAGCCAGAGAATAAGATGACTTTGGACTTCAAAAAAGAGGGCGATGCCATCTATTTAGTAGGGGAGTCGGCGAATGATATCGCTTCATCTGAATATGTGTATTCATACAAAGGTATAAAAGCAACTCCAGCACCGCATTTTGATCTAGCGACAGAACAGAAATTACAAAAGGCGATTACGTCTTTAATTGAAAATAAATTAATCGAATCAGCGCACGACGTGTCGGATGGTGGTTTATTAGTGACTTTGGCTGAGTCTGCTTTCCCTAGAGGATTAGGATTCAATGTAAAGTCTGATGCTTCGATTCGCCAGGATGCGTTCTGGTTCGGTGAATCACAATCTCGTGTGGTTGTTTCGGTGGATGCTTCTAAGAAAGCAGCTTTTGAGGCAGCTTTGCAAGCACAAGGAGTTAAGTTCTCTGCCTTAGGATCTGTTCAAGGAACTGATATCATCGCTGATGGAGCAAAATTATCAACAGTAGCTGCAGCTTATCAATCTTTTGATACGGCTTTAGAAACTGCATTAATGAAATAAATAAAATGAGCCGCTATCTAATCGCTTTTTCGTACGATGGCGGCTCTTTTCATGGCTACCAAATTCAGCCAAATGCAACGACGGTTCAGTCGGTTTTGCAAGATAAATTAAGTCTTTTATTAGGTTCACCTTTGGAAATCGTCGGAAGTTCCCGTACCGACACGGGAGTGCATGCGCACGAACAATTTGCGCATTTTGATCTACCAGCTGGGAAATCGGTGAAAGAAAATTGGGTTTTTCGACTTAACCGGATGTTGCCAGATTCTTTAGCGGTGCAAGGGATTTATAAAGTAGCAGATGATTTCCATGCCCGATTCGCAGCTCTTTCGCGTACTTACGAATACCGAATTAGCCCGCTGAAAAGTCCATTCAATAGCCAATATGCCTACCGTTTCAGTGTAGACCTAGATGTCGATGCAATGAATAAAGCTGCCGCTTTGTTCTTTCAGCATACCGATTACCAATGCTTTTCGAAGGTAAAAACCGATGTGACGACTTTCAATTGCACGATTTTGCAGGCTTTCTGGGCCTTCCGGGGTGAGGAATTGATTTTTACGATTCAAGGCAATCGATTCCTGCGCGGAATGGTTCGTGCCGTAGTGGGTACTTTGTTAGAAGTAGGGCAGGGGCGATTAAATGAGAAGCAACTTCAAGAAATACTCGATTCAAAAGACCGCTGTAAAGCGGGTCGTGCGGTTCCAGCTCACGGACTTCATCTATTGAAAGTAGAATACCCTTCGTCTACTTTTGACGCCAAATGTGCAGGATAACATCTAATAAGGTGGCAGCAGACTGCACCTTGATCTTATTCGCTTTGTAATTCAATCCTTTCAGATTGTACTTACTGATCCAAATCTCTTTAAATCCGAGTTTTTCAGCTTCAGCAATGCGCTGATCGATGCGCGTAACGGATCTCAATTCTCCGCCTAATCCTACTTCAGCGGCAAAACAGATCGATGAATCGATGATTTTATCCTCATAGGAAGAAACGAGGGACATGCAGGTAGCTAAATCCAAGGCAGGGTCATCCACTCGAATACCTCCAGTTATATTTAAGAATACGTCTTGCGTTGCTAATTTATAGCCACCTCTTTTCTCTAAAACAGCAATTAACATGCTCAGGCGTTTGCCATCATAACCGTTTGCCGTTCTCTGCGCATTACCATAAGAAGACGCACTTACCAATGATTGGATTTCCACTAAAAGCGGGCGATTCCCTTCCATTAAGGTACCAATAGCGATACCCGACGAAGGTTCGTCGCGTTGTGACAGAAGAATTTCGGAGGGATTAGTTACCGGTCTTAAGCCACTCCCAAGCATTTCATAAATGCCTAATTCTGAGGTAGAACCGAAACGATTCTTCGTCGTCCTTAAAATTCGGTAGATCATGTGGCGATCTCCTTCGAATTGAAGTACGGTATCTACCAAATGTTCTAATACCTTAGGCCCGGCGATGGAACCTTCTTTGGTAATATGTCCTACTAAGAAGATGGGAGTGCCACTTTCTTTCGCAAATCGCATTAGCTCCAAGGCGCATTCTCTAATCTGAGAAACGGAACCTGGGCCTGATTCGATTTGATCTGAAAATAAGGTCTGAATGGAATCAACAATGATTAATTCCGGTTCTAGATCGACTAGATGGCGGAAAATGGATTGCGTATTCGTCTCAGTTAAGATGTATAAGGAGTCAGATTTTGCGGCTAAGCGATCAGCTCTGAGTTTGATTTGTTGCTCAGATTCTTCACCAGTTACGTATAAAACACGTGTTTGGGTTAGAGAAAGGGCAACTTGTAACAATAGCGTAGATTTTCCGATACCTGGTTCTCCGCCGATTAATACCAAGGAGCCGGGAACGATACCTCCGCCTAAAACGCGGTTGAATTCAGGATCTGAACAAGTGAGTTTAGGGAGGTTTTCGAAGCTAACTTCGTTTAATAATTTCGGTTTTGTAGCCGATTTAGGACTTCCTTTTGTTTTCCAAACCTCTGCCGGATGCACCGTAGCTTCCACTAATTCCTCTACGAATGTATTCCATTCTCCACAGGAAGGACACTTACCTAACCACTTCGGAGCTGAGTGACCACAAGATTGACAGAAAAAAGACGTTTTAGCTTTGGCCATGAGGTTTAATTATGTCCAAATTTACGCTTTGATTTCGTTTTTTCTTTTTTTTCGAATGAAAAAGGATAATTTTACAAGTTAAATAATCACATGAAAGATGAAAGTACAAAAACCACTACTGTTATCATTCCTTTTCATTGCAGGATTGACATTTAATTTATCTGCTCAAAGTTCTAATTACCTGAGGGTGGGAATAAGAGGTGGCGTTAATCTTTCATCCATTGCTTATGATGCAAATTACTCCGTTAATGTGGGTAAAACTTTACGTATGAAAACTGGATATCTATTAGGTGCATATGCCAGAATTGGTAAATCAGTTTTTATTCAGCCTGAAGTTAATTTTGCTGCCAAAGATTATGAGGTTAATGCCTTAAATGCACTTACTAAATCCAATGATATTGTTTCATTTTCTCAAAAGACAATTGATGTACCTGTATTAGTAGGTTTTAAATTAGGTCCGATTCGCGTGGCTGCAGGCCCTGTTGCTTCTTATAGCATAAGTGCTGATACAAAGGCAGATAATGCCTTAAAAACCTATTTTTCTGGATCTTCAAAAGAAATTGTCAATCGATCGAACTTTTCATACCAAGCTGGAATTGGTGTCGATATTCTAAACCTATCATTAGATGTTCGTTATGAAGGAGCATTGACTGAATTAAGCAATACGGTGGCACTTCCTAAAGATTTTAGTTATTCCCAAAAACCTAGTTATTTCCAGGCAACCCTTGGTATTCGAATTTTATAATTACCCACATGAATGAACAAATAAAGGCTCTTCAGGCTGAAATTGACAGTTTTGTCATTTCGAATGAAAGCGAATTAGAATCTTTTAGAAATCAGTTTGTTGGGCGAAAGAGTCGTTTGGCCTCTTTATTTGATGAATTGAAAAATGTAGCCGCAGAGAATCGCCGTGAGGTAGGCCAATCTTTAAATGGGTTGAAGAATTCAGCTGAAGCTAAGTTTGCAGAGGCACAAGAGTCCTTTGCTGGGAATACAGCAGGATTTGAAGTTCCTTCAGACTTAACACTCTATAATCCCATATCACAAGGTAGTCTTCATCCTCTAACGAAGGTGAGAGCTCGGATTTTGGAGATTTTTAATCGGATGGGATTCTCCGTTTCTGATGGACCCGAGATTGAAACCGATTTCTATAATTTTACAGCTTTAAATTTCCCTGCAAATCACCCTGCTCGGGAAATGCAGGATACTTTTTTCATTGAGAAAGGGGCCGGAGAGATACAAGATGATGTTTTATTGCGTACGCACACTTCTAATGTGCAGATTCGATTAATGCAACATCAAAAGCCTCCTATTCGCTCGGTGATGCCGGGTCGTGTTTATCGCAATGAGGCGATTTCTGCGCGTGCACATTGCCTTTTTCATCAAGTCGAGGGACTTTATGTGGATGAGCAAGTAAGCTTTAAAGATTTAAAGGATACGCTATATCATTTTGCCAAAGAAATGTTTGGAAAAGATACTAAAGTTCGATTCCGTCCTTCTTATTTCCCCTTCACAGAACCCAGTGCTGAAATGGACATTACCTGTTTATTATGCAAGGGTGATGGCTGTAATGTCTGCAAAGGAGCCGGTTGGGTGGAAATTGCAGGAGCTGGAATGGTAGACCCGAATGTATTGGAAAATGTGGGAATTGACTCGAAGAAATACAATGGCTTTGCCTTTGGAATGGGAATCGAGCGTATCACGATGTTAAAATACCAAATCAAGGACTTACGTTTATTTACAGAGAACGACGTTCGTTTCCTTAAACAGTTTAATTAATCTAACCTATGTGGAGTTTTCAAAAATTAAATAATTGGACGGGCTGGGGAGTTTTCTTCCTTGCTTTGATTACCTATACTTTGACTGTAGAGCCTACAGCCTCATTTTGGGACTGTGGAGAATTTATAGCCTGTGCTTACAAATTACAAGTTCCACACCCTCCAGGAGCCCCCTTATTCCTATTGTTAGGTCGTATGTTTTCCCTTTTAGCTTTAGGTGATGTGTCTAAAGTAGCGTATTGGGTGAATATGTTATCGGTATTGAGCAGTGCCTTCACGATTTTGTTTTTGCATTGGACTATCGTCATGATAGGACGCAAGATGATTAACAAGTCATTTGAGGACTTGAATTCAAATGAGCGATTCGGATTATTAGCCTCAGGAGTGGTTGGATCATTGATTTATACCTTTTCTGATACGTTTTGGTTCTCAGCAGTGGAAGCAGAAGTATATGCGATGTCGTCTTTCTTTACGGCGATTGTGGTTTGGGCTGCGTTTAAATGGGAATTAGTGGAGGATCGTGCGGAATCAAATCGTTGGATTTTGTTTATCGCTTATTTAGTTGGTTTATCGATTGGAGTCCACTTATTGAATTTAGTGACGCTTCCAGCTTTGGGATTATTGTATTATTTCAAACGATATGAAAAGCCTACCTTAACAGGAGGAATTCTTTCGATCTTTGTCGCTTTGTTCATTTTAGGCATTATTAATGCAGGTATTATCCCTGGATTGCCCACTTTAGCCTTTGAATTTGAATTAGCTTTCGTGAATACCCTAGGCTTTTCTTATGGTAGTGGAGCGATTGTATTCTTGGTATTGTTGATTGCAGCTGTGGTTTTTGGGATTCGGTATTCGTATGCCAAAGGGAAGGAAGTGCTTAACGTCGCGCTATTCTCCTTCGTTTTCCTCTTAATTGGTTATTCCACTTACACCGTTGCTTTAGTTCGTTCTGGTTATAATACGCCTATCAATGAGAATGATCCAAGCAATATCTTAAACTTCTTGAAATACCTAAAGCGGGAGCAATATGGAGAACGTTCGTTAATCTACGGACCTGTTTATACGGCAGAAGTTACGGGTTATAAAGAGGGAGCAGAGACCCCTATTTACAAAATGAAAGATGGGAAATACGTCGAATACACTAAGAAACCGGTGTATGAATACGATAAGTCCCAAATGATGCTCTTGCCCCGTGTGTACTCCAATCAGCCTAATCACGTGAAGTTATATCAACAGATGTTAGGTATTCCTGAAGGGGTGAAACCAAGTTTTGGTAAGAACTTGGAATTCCTCTTTACACATCAGTTAGGACATATGTATATGCGCTATTTGCTATGGAATTTTGTGGGTCGTGAAAGCGATTTCCAAGATGCTTGGGCAATTAATTCTTTTGAAGATACGTCCAAGCTTCCGGATGTTTTACGCAATAATAAGGCGAGAAACAATTACTATTTCTTACCGATAATTTTTGTGCTCTTAGGTTTCTTTTACATGCTTCGCATGAACGATAAAGACCTATTAGTAACTATTTTGATGTTTGTCTTAACGGGTGTTGCCTTAACGGTTTACCTAAATTCACCGCCTACAGAACCACGTGAGCGTGATTACATCTTCGTAGGTTCGTTCTATTTTATGTCGATCTGGGCGGGTTTTGCCGTTATGCAGATCTTAGAATTTATTCAAAAATTCGTAAAAGCAGATAAAGCCAAGTGGGCGATTGTCACTTTATTAGGCTTGACTGCTCCTGCGATTTTGGCACAACAAAACTGGGATGACCATGATCGCAGTGGTCGTGTTCACCAGATTGATTTTGCCAAAAACCTTTTAAACTCCTGCGCTCCTAATGCGATTCTGTTTACAGGAGGTGATAATGATACATTCCCATTGTGGTATGTTCAAGAAGTCGAAGGGTTCAGAACGGATGTTCGTGTGTGTAATTTATCGCTATTAGGAACCGATTGGTACATCGACCAAATGAAGCGCAAAACATATGAATCTCAACCATTACCGATCCAATTAACAAAGGATCAATTAATGGAAGGGGTGAATGATCAGATTTTATTTAATCCTAAAGAGGGATTAAATGCGATGTCTTTGCCTGATTATTTAGACTTATTGCACAAAGACAGCCCATCAATTCAAGAACAAACGCAATTAGGCGAATCCATTAATACCTTACCAACGGATTCGGTGGTTATTCCAGTGGATATCGCTGCAGTAGCAAAAACAAGCTGGTTCCCTAAGCAATTCGTTCCTTACATGTCTCCTGTATTAGGCTGGAAGCTACCTTCACACAACATTTACAAGGGCGAATTAATTCAATTGGAGATCATTTCTAACAATGCTGTTTCTGGTTGGAAACGCCCTATCTATTTCGCATCTACCTTGCCTAATGATCAGTATTTAGGTCTAAAAGAATCGATGCAATTAGAGGGTTATGCGTATCGTTTGATGCCATTTAAGATTCCTGGAGCAAATGATGGCTACGTTAATACAACGATCATGTCAGAAAACATCTTGAAAAAGATGTTCTGGAGAGGCCTTGATAATGACAAAATCTATTATCATGGTGACTTCTACTTAGGAATTCCGTCTGTAACGGCTCGCTTGAGTGTATATCGTTTAGCGGATCAATTAGTGCGTGAAGGAAATTTGCCTCAAGCGAAGAAGGTTTTAGATCATTTGGAGAATAAAATGCCAGATAAAGTTATTCCTTATGATCAATTCTCTGCTAGTATGGTGGAGCTATATATTTTAGTAGGTGATTCAGCGTCTGCCTTGAAAATGGCTAAGCGTATCGTAGATCGTGATGATCAGCTATTAGACTATTATTTAGATGGCAGATATGGAGCTCACGAACGTGATGTACAAATTGCTATATACGAAATGAATATAGTTGTTTCTGCCTTGAAGGCATCTAAGGTGAGTCCAGCGAAATACCAGCAGCTAGAGGCGAAGTTTAATAAGCAGATGGCTCGCCTTCAATAGAGTAGAGATTATAGAGTATAGAGTGGAGATAAAAAAAGGGGCAAATGCCCCTTTTTTTGTATGTGATATTATAGTTTATAGAATATGGTGCATAGATAAGGAGATATAAAACTCTCTACTCTCTACTCTCTACTCTATAATCTCTACTCTATGTTTTCATAAAAAAAGGGGCATTCGCCCCTTTTTTTATGAAAACATATCCCTCACCTTATGAAAGAACCCCTTTTCTGCCTTCCCCGGTTGTGGGGCGAAGTTAGGAGAGGAGCGAAGCTTTTCTAATAACTCTGTTTCTTCTTTGCTCACTTGCTTAGGCGTCCAAATGTTGACGTGCACTAATTGATCGCCAATGGAATACCCGTTTAGTTCTTTGATGCCTTTGCCCTTTAAACGTAGAATTTTACCACTTTGCGTACCTGCGTCTAAGGTGATTTTTGCTTTTCCACTGATAGTGGGTACCTCAACGGATGTTCCTAAGGCTGCATCTACAAAGTTTACGTATAGATCGTAGATCACGTTATTTCCGTCTCGGTGTAATAGCTCGTGAGCTTCTTCTTCGATCACAATTAATAGATCACCTGCAACTCCACCTCGTGGCGGAACGTTTCCTTTTCCTGACATGGAAAGTTGCATGTCATTAGAAACTCCAGCTGGGATTTTAATTGGGATGATTTCTTCCTCTAAAACGCGGCCTTCTCCGAAGCAATCTCCACATTTAGCGCCAATTGTTTTCCCTTCTCCGCTACAATGAGGGCAGGTAGAAGAGGTAACCATTTGGCCTAACATCGTTTGTTGTACTTGACGTACTTGACCTGAACCTTGGCAAGTGCCACAGGTTTTCAAGTCTGTTCCGTTTTTTGATCCGTTTCCGGCGCAAGTTTTACAAGCTACGTGGCGTTTTACTTTGATTTTCTTTTCGACACCGTTCGCTATTTCTTCCAAGTTCAGTTTAAGCTTGATACGAAGATCAGTTCCTTTTCGTTGGCGTCTTCCACCTCCGCGGCCTTGATTGAAGAAACTACCGAATGGACTATCGTCCCCTCCACCGAAAATATCTCCGAATTGCGAGAAGATATCTTCCATGTTCATTCCGCCACCACCAAAACCACCGCCAGCTGCTCCACCCATTCCAGCATGACCGAAACGGTCGTATTGCGCTTTCTTTTGGGAATTACTCAACACTTCGTAGGCTTCTGCCGCTTCTTTGAATTTATCTTCTGCCTCCTTGTTATCTGGATTCTTATCAGGATGGTACTTGACCGCCATTTTGCGGTATGCCTTCTTGATTTCATCCTCCGACGCGGATTTAGAAACACCTAATATCTCGTAATAATCTCTTTTTGACGCCATTATCTATTAATTTCCGACCACCACTTTCGCGAAGCGGATGACTTTTTCATGTAATTTATATCCTTTTTCAACTACCTCTACTACTTTACCTTTCTC
>JACCDV010344280.1_pt1 | contig 12020 bp, 9 predicted proteins | sample 7446131 | NCBI WGS metagenome assembly JACCDV01 (sample SAMN15323448, study PRJNA562643) | freshwater metagenome | isolation source: river surface water | place: USA:Blue River Watershed | collected 2017-08-17
GAAGACGAACTACCAATCTTCTTTAGACCTAACTACTCTTACTACACAAGGTAATCATGGCAGCATATGTAATGACCTACAACAATCTTGTTCAGGATATCATTCGATATTCTGAGCGAGATGACGCATCTTTTGTTGACCAAATTCCTATGTTGATTGGTATTGCTGAGCAAGCCATCGCATCAGAAGTAAAAACACTTTGGGAATTAAACGTAGTTACAACAACCCTTACTCCTACACAAGGCACCTTGTCAAAGCCAGCTCGTTGGCGTAAGACTGTGTCCATGAAGATTAACGGCGAGCCTGTAACACACCGCTCACAAGACTACGTGGCACAAGTACAGTCTGAGTTTAGCAACTCACAGCCTATGTACTACGCTGACTATGACTACGACCACTGGGCTTTAGGACCAAAGCCAGACGCTGCTTATCCTGTAGAGATTATTTACTACAGCCGTATCCAGCCGTTAGATTCATCTAACCAAGAAAATTTAATTACAAGAGAGGCACCACAGGCTCTTTTGTTTGGTACACTATTACAATGTCAAGGCTATTTAAAGAGCCCGGATAAATTACAACTATGGCAAGGCATGTATGACAAAGCCATGGCTGCTCTGAAAGGCGAAAACGCGAGCCGCAATATTGACCGCAATACTAGCGTACAGGAGCCGTAATGCCAACATTTGTATCACCATTTACTGGCGACGTAGTACAGCCTACCGACGTTAGTTACATCTCTTTAACGTTTAGTACTAACCAGGTTTTAGTATGGCCTAACTACGCCGTACCAGGTGCAACAACCGTTGCGGCTGCTCGTGTTATGGACTGTACTGCAACAGCAGCCAGCCGTACTATCTCATTACCAAACGCAACTCAAGGCTCTGTTGGTACGGACATTCTTATCCGTAACAAAGGCTCTAACGCGTTCACTGTGGTTGACTCTACAGGAGCCAACGGTGTTACAGTAGCCGTTGGTGACGCAATATACTTTTATCTAACCGACAACACAACAGCTGCAGGTATCTGGAGCAACGTTGAGTTTGGTGCTGGCACGTCTATTGCAGATGCGGCGTCATTGGTTGGTAACGGTTTGATTAACAGCTCTGGTAAGTTAGAAACTTCCACGGACGTTATTGCTGTATCAACAGCACCAACGTTTACAGAAAGCAGCCGAGCATTGGCTTATGTTTGGACTGGTGGTGCTGGTACATTCAACCTACCAGACCCAACAACTATTGAAAATGGTTGGTTCATCATGGTGCGTAACGGTGGTACCGGCGCGCTTACAATCGACCCATACAGCACACAGACAATTGACGGCAACACCAGCTTAATATTTTACCCGTCTGACTCAGCAACGATTGTGTACGATGAGACTACTGGTAACTTCTTTACAGTTGGCTTGGCTCGTCAAACAGCCGTAACGTACACAGCGGCCACGTACGACGTTGACAGTATCCCTGGTTCTACATTTAGCTTGGTTACATACGCTCCAAATATTCAGACGTATGAGGCTTTCTCAGGAACTAGAACAACGAACTTAACGGTTCAGTTGCCAGCTATTACTCAGTTGTACGTTGTTAACAACCAAACTGGTTCTAGCTCATACAACATCATTATGCAGATTTCTGGCAGCTTGGGAACAACCGTTACCGTTGCCAATGGTGTGTCAACACTGATTCTTAGTGACGGCGTTAACCTATCTGTATTATCATCTCAATCTGCTGCGGGTAGTTTCTTAGCAAACAACGGCAGCGCAGCTGCACCAGCTTTCTCATTTACCAGTGACACATCCTCTGGTATGTATTTGATAAACAACCATCAGTTAGGATTGTCAGCCAACGGTCAGCTGATGTTAGACATTGATGCTACCAACTTATCAAACTTACAGTTATCAACAGACGCACAGTTTAACGCTGCGTTAATTGCGGGTGGTACATTCTAATGGCAGAACAAAAACAAGACCCAAATCTTAGCATGGTGTATACCCTTGGGGTACAAGCCGGCATTAAAAGAGATGGTACGACGTTTGAATCTCGTGAATTTACTGACGGCGTTTGGACTCGCTTCCAGCGTATGGTGCCACGTAAGATGGGCGGATACCGTCAAATGTTCCGTGACCCAAACGGTATTGCACGAGGCATGATTTCAAACGCGTACAACGCGTTGAACTACATTTTTGCAGGTAATGCAAACACGCTAGATGCATTTACAACCGGCACAAACTTTGGTGTTGGTAGTGGTCCGTTCCCTGCAAAGATGATGATTGGCTATGCACCATTTACATTGGTGTCTAGTGCCTCTCCAGCGTTTGTGATTGCGGGTAACGTGACTGCAGACTTCCCTGCAGGTGGTAAGGTTGTATTCAACCAAACCCCTGGGTCTACTGTTTATACAGTATTGTCTTCTGTTTACTCAGCACCAAACACCACGGTGACATTGACAACATCGTTTGGTGGCTCTCCAACAACCGTGTGGTTAGCCAATACATACTATCAACCAAACCCAGACAACACCTGGCAGCTTGACATTCAGTACAACCCACAGGGCGAAGCCTTGCAGGTTATTGCTCACCCAGGTAAGAACTTATCAAACATCGACAACGGCACTGTGTCTCAAGTCTATGCTGGTAACATCTTACCAGGTGCTGGTAATACTTGGGAGTTCTATGGCTTGGCTGATACAGAAGGTGCTAACCCAACCAACGCACCTATTGAAGTAGACGGCGGTGTTTGCGTTCTGTATCCGTTCATCTTTGTGTATGGCTCAAACGGTTTTATTTCAAACAACCACGTTGACGCAACATACGCTGACCAGAGCTTTAACGATTGGAACGGAGCGTTAGCCAACCGTGTTAACATGGCCGCCGGTAAGATTGTTAAAGGCATGCCGGTGCGAGGCGGTACTCAGTCTCCATCAGGATTGTTTTGGGCCACAGACTCATTGATTCGTGTGTCGTTCACAAACGACCCAACGCAGTACTGGCGTTACGATATTCTTTCTAGCCAAACCTCTATCATGTCATCAAATGCCGTAGTTGAAATGGACGGTATTTATTACTGGATGGGTGTTGACCGTTTCTACAAATATAACGGTGCTGTTTCAGTTGTGCCAAATGATAAGAACGTAAACTGGCTTTTTGACAACTTAAACTTCACACAACGCCAAAAAGTTTGGGCAACAAAAGTGCCTAGATATAATGAGATTTGGTTCTTTTATCCACGTGGCACAGCAACAGAGTGCACAGATGCAATCATCTACAACGTTAAAGATAACATCTGGTACGACGCTGGCCAGGCTGTTGGAGCACAACGCTCTTGTGGCTACACAACAGAAGTTTTCCCAACACCGATTTGGTTTGACTGGAACTACGTTGCAACCTTTGGAACAGGCGTTAGAACCATAGCAACTCCAGCTGGCGAACCAGCACCTAACGCAGACCAGTTTTATTTAAGTGGTGACCAGACAACCGTGTTTGTCCCTGGTTCAAACTTCCAGTTCTCTACTGTGATAACTGATACGTTTTATGAAGTTGAAACGTCGTCATATAACGCCGTTAAGAACTTTACCTTAGTAACAGCCACACAAAACTTTGTGTCATCTCCTGGCGTTGGGCAGAACGTCTATCCAGTGAGCAACGGTTACACCATGTGGCAGCATGAGTTTGGTGTTAATGCGGTCAGTGACGACGGCACTTTGGCCATACCATCATCAGTAACAACCTGTGACATCAGTTGGATTGGTGGTACACCAGCTGGCGATACTCCTACAGGAGTTAACCGTCGTATTCACTTACGCCGTGTTGAGCCGGACTTTTTACAGACCGGTGACATGACATTGCAGGTAGTTGGTAGTGGATTTGCTAGAGGCCCGGAAGAGTTGTCTCCGGTGTTTACCTTTGGTCCTAACGATGGTAAGGTGGACTTGCGTATTGAAAACCGTGAGTCTCGTTTAATCTTTACATCCAACACCGTGAACGGCGACTACCAAATGGGTAGGGTTATCATCACCGCAGAATACGGTAGCGAGCGTCCATAATGTCAAGGATATTCCAAGACATACCTCAATTACCCGAGGGTGTCAGTTGGGCTGATTGGAATGGAAACATGCTCCATTATTTTGGAGAAGAGCCTCTACCAATGGTAAGCGAGGAAGACTGGAAGCAGTTTGCTTTAACCATGTCCAGTTTGACAACCTTTTCAGCCTACGGTTTACCTGACCCAGAGGAAGTGGAAAGCTGGCAGGAGTGGGTTAACTTAACAATTACAGTAGTAAACGGCCCTACAAACTAGGGCGAAATGCATGATTTATATGCATTAGTAGATATAGATAGATAATTAATAAGACTTTGGGTCTGCATAGGCCTATAGACAATTTAATAAAAATAGAAGATAGCTCTATAAAGCTGAACAGCTTAGAACATAGGCCTAGTGATTTTTGGACCCAAGGTATAAATGACATCAGTAGTGGACTCAAAACACCAGGAGTTGAGCAACGAGGAGATTATCCAGATTGCTGCTCAAGAGACTGGTTCTCAATACTCACCTGAACAGGTGACCGCATCTATCATGGCAGAAGTCCATGAGGCAGGTGCTATCATGATGCGTGAAGGCAATACCCTTTTCATCGTCCAAAAATCCTCAAAAGACCCTTCAGTTGGTGTGTTCCGTGCATTGAATGCGGACACAGCCAGAAACTATTTGCAGAACAGTTTGGTGTTCACACAAGCCGCTGCTGCAGCCGGATTCAAAACAATTGTGACTACATTTTACGATGAGTCACTATTAAACATTTTTAAATACATTAGTCGCAATCCCCCATTCCCTGGCATGGGTTATGCTGCCCAAAGAACACAAGACGGTGGATTCCGAGTAACAGTAAATTTAGGTGGTGGCGAGCAGGGTGGTTTACCTAACGCTAGATTGCAACCACAGCAAGGAGCCATCTAATGGGTGCAGTAGCAAGTTTCGTTGGTGACGTAGTTGAGTCTGTCGGAGATGTAGTTGAGTCCGTTGGTGATGTAGCCGAGTCTGTTGTTGAGGCGGCTGCTGATGCCGTTGAGGACGTTGCAGATACTGTAGGTGATACAGTACAGGCCGCTATTGATGACCCAATTGGAACTATGGCTTCCGTGGCCGCTATTGCCACACAACAATATTATTTATTACCAGCTATCTCAGCTGGTAAAGTCGTTGCCAACGGTGGTGACTTAGACGACGCTTTGAAAGCCGCAGCTATTACTTATGCTGCTGGAGAAATTGGTGGTATGGCTGGTGACCAAGTAAGTACAGCAGCTAACTACGCCACAGATTTAGGCTCACAACAAACAGCCATGTTAGCTGCACAAAACGCAGGCATGGGAATGGGCACAACATTAGGTGGTGCTGCTGGTGCTGCTGTAGGTGCTGGTACTGGTGCATTGTTATCGGGTGGTGATGTAGGTCAAGCAGTGCTTAGTGGACTTGCTGGATACGGCTCTCGCTTAGGTATGAACCTTGCAACAAACGCAATTGGTCAGGTTGTAAACCAAGCTGGTGATGTTATCGCTGACTCTTACGACCAATTGAAATCTATGATGGGTGACGAGTACGGTGACCAAGAAGGTGACTTCCCTACAACTCCAGAAGATTTATATGCTGCTGATATTGAGTTAGGTGGTTTACCATCTATTAACGAAGGCGACCAACCAGGTGACTTCCCTACAACTCCAGAAGATTTAGCTAGAGAAGACCAGATGTTGGCTGACATGAGTTTACCTGACACAACAGTGTACGGCGACCAAGAAGGTGACTCCCCAACCACAGCTGAAGATTTAGCATTAGAAGATGAGTTAATGGGTCAGATTGGTGACCAACCTGGTGACTACGATACTACAGCTGCTGAGATGGAATCATCTGAGCAAACGCTTGCAAGCATGCCTGACGCAGTTCCGATGGTAGATTTTGAGTTGGATGCCTCCGGCGTAGGTAAGTATTTGAAGGACCAGTACACTAAGGCTTTCTTACGAAATCTTATGGGAACTGCGGGCGGAGTAACAACAGGCCAAGTTGGACTAAGTGGTTTGTCTGGCATGTTACAAAAAGCTCAAGACATGAGTGACGCAGAAGATGAAAGCGAACTAACTGGTGAAACAACAGCACCTAAAGAAGAGCTGTCTTTGTTTGACCCGGTGGGCGACGCGTCTTGGGCTCCGCAGACTAAACTAAGTGGTTTAGGTTTTGCTGGCAAGTTCATTAACCAAGAAGACAACACATACTATCTAAACCCAGAACAAGCTAGAAAAGAAAAAGAAGCTCAAGAAAACTACGAGTTTGGTTGGGATACTGGAATGGATGAACCTACTGAAGACCAGTATTTTGACTATCAAGAGCCTGACATAGAATATGCTGCGGATGGTGGTTCTATTCCAGGGCATAACCCAGAGTTCTTCTCTGAGGGTGGCATGGGTAACAGATACGTTCGCGGTGATGGTGATGGTACAAGCGACAGCGTGCCAGCGATGTTAGCAAGCGGTGAGTTTGTAATTCCAGCGGATGTTGTATCTGGATTAGGTAACGGCGACAACGACGCTGGTGCACATGTATTAGATGAATTTATGAAAGCAATTCGTAAACATAAAAGAGCGGCAGACCCTTCTGAATTACCCGAAGATAGCAAGGGCCCATTAAGTTATTTGGAAGAAGCAATGAAAAAGGCGAGAAAATAAAATGGCAGGATTAAATGATATTCTATCAAGTAAGGACATATCAACCACGGCTATGCCGAGTTGGTATAGTACCGCTACTCAAAACGTAGGCACAGGCGCAAGTGGTGTAACACCAACAGCACCTGGTTCAACAGCGCTGCCTGCAGCAGCTGGCGCGTTTAATCCGACAGGCCAATTCCAGTCTGGCACTAACGTTCTTCAGTCTATTGGTCAAGGTGCAGCTAATCCATGGCTAACAACTACAAGCCCAACTGGTCAGACAACTGTGACTCCAGACACATCCACAGCGATGGGTGGCTTGTTCCAAGCTCAAAAAGATTATCTAAACGAAATTCTTCCTGACATCAACGCTACAGCTTCTGCACCTGCTATTGGTGCCGGTGGTTTTGGTAGCAAGATGAACTTGTCTGCTATTGGTAAAGCTCGCTCACAAGCTGCTTCTGACTTGTTCCAAAAGCAAATGCAGTCTGCACTACAGAACCAACAGACTGGTGTATCAGCCGGCGCAGGTTTAGGTAACATTGGTAATCAATTAGTTCAATCTGGTTTGAACACAGCAACATATCAGCAGAATTTACCATATGCTGACTACATGAATCAGGCTAAGATTCTACAAGCCTTGTCACCAGACAAGACAACTGTTGAGCAAAAACAACTAAGCCCTGTTAGTCAAATTGGTGCCTTGGCTTCTGCATTAGGTGGAAGTGGTCCTGTAAGCAACTTGTTATCTTCTCTTGGTGTATCTGGTGGTATCTCTGGATTAGGTAGTGTATTAAGTAATTTAGGTGGTGGAACCGGAGGAACTGGCGGAAGTTCAGGTTCATCAATTTGGGATTACGGTTATAATCCAAGCAACCCAGACAACTATGAACCGATTGATTTAGACGGTGGTGAGTTTGCAAACCCCGGACTGCCTGATTGGTTCTGGACAGAGAGTTACGATTAAGGATAAAACATGGCCGGATTAGATAGCGTTACCCAAACAGAAACCACGGAAGAAAGTACAGTAACCCCACAGGTTACTCCTGCTGCTGCCCCTAAAGGTAGCAAGTACGCTTTGCCAACTGTAAAAGGTACAGTTGGATTAGATTCAAGCATTCTTCAACAAATGCAAAACATTATTGCTGAAAAAGAAGCTAAGAAAAATAGTTTTGGAGAAGGTTTAAGAGATGTCATGGCATTTGATGTAGGCTATCGCGGAGACTTAAACAAAGGCTTGCGTGAAAGAGCTGCTGAAAAAGAACAAAGTGCTGCTGACATTTTCAACATGAAGAGTCAGATTGCACAGTACAAAGCTGCACAAGAAAATCAACGTGCATTTGAAGCACGTCGCAATAAAGAACTTGGTATTGGTGGCGGTGGTGCTGATGCAACAGGCGCTCCTGCAGTAGCCGGAGGCCAACCTGCAGCAGGTGGCATGACTCCAGAGATTAGAAATGCTCTGATGAATGCCAGAACAGAAGAAGAGTACAAGAAGATTTATAACGATTGGGCTAGAGAACAAGCTAAGATTAAAGCTCAGTACGAGTACAACACAGCACTAGACCAAATCGTTCAGTTCCCAGTGGGTAATGAGTTAGTTGATATGACATTGCGTCAAGCTAAGAAATTGGCTGAAAGCAATCCTGCACTCAAAGCAAGACTTGAAGCAGCATACCCAACACCAACGGCAACGGCAACGGCAGCTCCTGCCGCAGCTCCAGTCCCGGCTCCTGCTGCAGCTCCTGCTAATGCTCCAGTCGCAACTACAACTCCTGCTGCAGCTCCGGCCGCGCCAGTGAAACCTGCTGCCGCTGCTCCTGCAGCTCCTGCTGCACCAGTAAAACCAGCTGCAGCACCTGTAGCGGCTCCTGCACCAGGTCTTGGTGGTTCTTCAACAGCAATCAAAGCTAACATTGAGATGCAAAAAGATATCGAAACCAGTAGAGCCAAAGAGCGTATTGGTAACGAAGAAGAGCGCCTAACTACAATGTTAGACCTAGGTAAAAAAGCCGTTGAAAGAGCTGATACTGCTAGTCGAATTAACGCTCTTGCTGAGGCAGACCCAGAAATGTATGGTGTTTTGGTAAAACCCGGAACTGTTTCTGCAATTGGTACTTTGTTAAAAGAAGGTATCAAGGTTGGAACACATGGTCAAATTGCTTTGCCAAGTATTGAAGATTTGGTCCGTAAAGAACAAAAAGGCGCTACTCCTGAAAAACTATCTCGTGCTCGTGAAATGGACGGATACTTACGTAAAGTTGAGCTTGATTTCTCTAGCGCGTTTAAAGGCCAAGGTGCTGTATCTGATAACGAACGTAAGATTGTTCAAGCCATTGCTGGTAGCACGTCAGACCCTGCCGATTTGTTGCGTAAGAAAGCCGCTTGGTTAGCTAACTCAGCACAAAAAGATAAAGACATGAAAGCCGCATGGGAGCAGTTCACTGCTCAATATGGTGACAATGTTCCATTCTCAAGATTTGAGAGAAGTTCTGTAGCTAAGCAAATTACAGCAGCATACGAAGATAGACTAAGAAAACAGTTTGAAAATGAAATTAAAGCCTATGGCGATAGACCATTAGTGTCTGCAGAAGAATATGACAAAGGTGCTGTTCAAAAAGGCGGTTCAAAGACTTTCAAACCGTCGGCTTCTCAAAAATCTTTAGTTGAAAAATACAAACCTACTGGAAACAAATAATGGATTTAGGTCAATTATACGCAGCACTAGAAGAAGCTGATAAAAGAGCGCAAGCTGGTGACGAGCAGGCTAAGTTAGATGCTGCCGAGCTTGCCTCTATGATTCAGCAGTATAAAGAATCTGCTGTTCCTGAGTCTGAAGCGGATTATGTTTCGCCAATCATTCCTGCTGTTGCAACGGGCGTTTTAGCTGGTGCTAAAGGTTTCACTGAGGCAATCCCAACGGCAGGTAATATTGCCAAGGCCATGGAACAAAAAGCTCCGACACCAGCGCCAAAGACAACATATAACCCGCGTGGTGTTTCAGTAGAGCAGAGCGTTGAAAACTGGAGAAACTATTCAGAAGCACAAAACGAAGCCGCTAAAGGTATTCGTAGAGACACATCTCTTGCTAAAAAATATCCTAACTTCCAACGTAAACCTTTACCAATGGGTCCTGAAGCTGCGGATGCCCGTAGTCTTGCAAGACAAAAATTAGGAATTGGTACTGAGGCAACAGGTCGATATTTAAACAAAGTGCCTGGAGTTAACGTAGCTGGCGGAGCTTTGGCAGGTTACCAAGGCGCTGACGCCTACAACAGATTCCAAGAGGGTGATGTGCTTGGCGGTACTGTAAGTGCCGCAGGTTCAGGAAGCTCTGCAGCAGCAACAATGTTAGGTAAATCAAACCCTAAATTAAGAGCCCTTGGTTTACTTGGTGGTGCAGTAGCGCCTCTAATTAATAGAGGAATTGACAGCTTAAAAGAAGAAAAAGCCATGGGTGGTCCAGTTGGATACGCCGGTGGTAAAGCTGTTAAGGGGGGCTTAGAAGCTGCAAAAAAGTTGTTCACCCCAAAACCAACAAAGGTCGTAAGAGCAAGTGAGGCTTTGGGGCCGCACGAAGGTAAGTACTTAAACCTAACACAATCTGACCGCATGCGTTCAACTGGCGGTGATTTAGGCGGACCAGGGTTTTCTAAATTCCAATTAGAGCTTCCTGAATATGCTGAAGCTCAAGCTGCTTGGGGTGTAGGTAATAAACCAACAGCATCAGGTATCATTAACGTCAACAAGCGCTACCCAGAGGGTAAAGCTATTTGGTCTCCAATGATTGGTTCAGAAGGTCAACATCGTTCAAACCAACATGTGTATGATGCTTTAACAGATGAGTTTAGCCGTCAAGCCTCTATGGGCAAATTGCCTCCTGAGTTGCGCGAGGCGATGAACAAACGATTATCTGCAACACCAAAATACAGTGCCTTGGGACTACAGGAAATTGATGTTGCTAACCCAGAGCATATTAAAAATCTTGGTAATACATTCGACAGACGCGCAGCCATTTCAGAAGTAATTGGTGGTGAAGGTGTTGGCGGTCGTAAAGGTCAAATTTTTGATTACCCTGGAGTAATGCAAGAAATGACAGACCCAATGACAATCGGTTCTCCTACTCATGCTATGGGAACTCGTTTGTTCACTTTGAATAATGAAATGGATTATCGTCCAGACCTACATTCTGCATTCCCTTACATCTTAAAAGGTGAGGACATGGGTGTGGCTTTCAATCCAGTTCCGAAGGAATTAGCCTTCCCAAGTTGGATTAATATGGCTAAAGAATTTACAGGTCGTGAGCCAGGATACATGGAGATGACTCGTGGTATCAAAGGCCGTGGGAAACCGCATCAATTTATTGATGACAAATACCTACGAGCTTTGGAAGAGGCTGGCCATAAAGAAGGCGGTCAAATAAACGGATACGCGGCCGGTAAAAAAGTTATTGATGCAACTAGAAAATTAATACTACCTCCTGCTGAGAATGCAGCACGTACTCAGATTATTGGCACGCTGCCAACGTACGAGAAAGCTGGCAGCATTCTAAAACAACAAGGTGCTACAGGACGCGGTATTGACTTTGGTGCGGGTCTTGGTGAAGGCGCTAAGGCGTTAGGCAAAGACTTTGATACCTATGAGCCATTTGCTAAGAACTGGATGCCTACATACAGCAAAGCCTCCGATGTGCCAAGTGATGCTTATGGCCAATTGACAAACCTAAACGTATTGAACGTGGTGCCACGTGAAGTGCGTGATGAGATTGTTCAGGATATTGGCCGTGTAATGCAGCCGGGTGGTATGGGCATCATCACAACACGCGGTAAGGATGTGATGAACGCAAAAGGTTTGGCAGGTCCAGAGCCTATGTCAATCATCACAAGCCGTGATACGTACCAAAAAGGTTTCAACAAAGACGAGCTAGAAGATTATTTGAAATACATGCTCGGAGACAACTTTGAAATTGGTAGATTGAACCTTGGTCCTGCAGGCGCCATGATTAAGAAGAAAGCTGAAGGTGGTTTGGCTTGCATGAAAGAAGGTGGTAAGACTCCTGCATGGCAACGCTCTGAAGGTAAGAATCCAGAGGGTGGTTTGAATGCAGTAGGACGTGCGTCATACAACCGCGAAACTGGTGGCAACCTAAAGGCGCCACAACCAGAGGGCGGCTCACGTAAGAAGTCTTTCTGTGCTCGTATGTCTGGCATGAAGAAAAAGTTAACATCATCTGAGACGGCAAACGACCCAGATTCAAGAATCAACAAAGCATTACGTAAGTGGAAGTGCTAAAACAAAACGGAGCCTAGGCTCCGTTTGTCATTATTTACGATAA
>JACCDV010011680.1_pt1 | contig 12019 bp, 4 predicted proteins | sample 7446131 | NCBI WGS metagenome assembly JACCDV01 (sample SAMN15323448, study PRJNA562643) | freshwater metagenome | isolation source: river surface water | place: USA:Blue River Watershed | collected 2017-08-17
ATATTAATAAATTAAATATTCATATCCCAACCCCAAATAACCCAACCCCAACACCCACCCCTCCCATCTCCCAAAAACATACTTTTCTTACACTGGATCCACTATATTCCTAAATGTATAAACTCCATTTATTATTCTTTAATAATCAAATCTTTTTATTAAGTGAGCATTGATGTCAACAACCAAGCAGGACAAACCTACACCTCTAGAGTAACTCTACAATGAGCATGACTTTATCGACGCCAAAGATAATCAAGGAGATTGGAGGGTTGGCTACATAGTCGCCAAATATGAATTGACCAAAGTATTCAAAGTTAGATTCGATGGATGGCCCTCCAAATATGATGAAGTACCCTTCAATTAAGCTAGAACTACAAGTTCAACTCCCTAAAACTGAAGCCTTTCAGAACATTTGTGGTAGGCTACACAGGCCAGCAACAGAATCCAGCAATCAGATAGTGGAAGTTCATCCATTAACAGCACCAAGAAGTATATACTCTTTGAGATATAGAGAGTGCAAAAATTATAATTATTCTGCAAGTAACCCAATCAGCTTAACGTTCATGAGTTGAATCAACTCATACGAGGACATAACTATCTTTATATCGACTTCTTGATGACTTGGAAATACCAAACTCTTTAAGGAATAGCTTCTGCCCTCGACTTTTTCCTACTCAACATCAAGTTCTTAGTTTAGTATTTGAATGAAATAAATAAGAATTTGGATGAGGTATATTTGAGTTAACTCAGTTTCTGAAAGTGATTTAGATCCAAAGAGACAACATTACTTCAATTAGTAATCGTTAGGCCTACTATTTATCTTACTATGAGATATTCGATGCTGCGCATATAATATCTGGCAATTATGCGAGGTTGAATGGCTTTTTTAGGGATAATGGAGAGTTAATAAAAGAATATTGGCAGGATAGTTCCAAGAAATAGGCGAAGAGGGTCTACCAAACCAAAATTACTGTCTATTTTATGTAGCTTAAGGGGTATGACGTTATTCAGTCAATCATCAATAAACTGCTCAAACACCAAGATCTCGTCCCCTTCCTCTTCCTCCATTCGCTTACCTCCCTCCTCAACGGGTTAACAACTCTTATTAGCAACGCCGACAGAGATGGCTTCATCACCAAAATTATCACAAGTATCCCCTGAGTTATTTAGTTGGCTAAAATAATTTTTCTAAGCTGAAAGATCATCACTTTAAAGACCTCCACAAGCATCATGTCAGCAATTTCCTTAATGCTGTTGTCAACCCTACTCAAAACGCTTTACCTCAGTAAAATACGACCAGTAGAATGATTTGGAGTATATAATTATAGCTCGAGCTTTGCCTAAAAATGATCGGGTGCCCTTACTTCTAGAGCAAGTTAAAAGGCATCAGTCACATCCACAAAACATGCGAGAAGAATGATTTCATCTTGAAGAACGGATGGTTCAAAGAATGGATGAGTAAGATAAAGATACTATAAATACTATTCATATCGAATGACAACCAATAATTTATAAAGAAAGCATGCTAGCTTGTCAAATTTCTCAACCTCAAAAATAACATCAGTGACGAAGACATTTAACTGATTTGGCAGTCACGAGTAGGCAAGCATTAGACAACAGTCAAAGAAATATACACTCTCCTTTCATAGCTACCACTATACGAGAGCGAGCATGAGAAGAAAGTAGAGCTCTACAAAAAGGTATCAAAAATTAGTAAGGAGCATTGGGATGAGGACTATATCAAGATGATAAAAGAATTTACATAAAATAGCTATGGAATCGATATTAGATAGAAGCTTAAATAGCCATTTGGGTTCGATATCGTGTATTAGTATACTAAAAGAACATAGTCATAGTTCGCACTTGGTCTCATCACTAGTTTGCTCCAGAAGATAGAAAGAAGTAAAATTTTCAATCCATTCCAAGAGCAGTGCTTTAAGAATATTGAGCATAATCAACAATCAGAACTACATGTCAAACTGTTACTCATCATCTGCAACAATAGATTGGATTCTTTCGAAAAATTATCCATCAACATGATCAGCATCCTCATCAACTTCATTCTTCAAAATTCCGGCAATAATAACGAGAAAATTATTAGTGATACTCTATAGTTACTCAGTGAGGTTGTTAGATCAGTCAACAAGTAGGTTGAAACTGAGTAAATTATGAAGCTTTGGGAAGGTTTAGCCAATTCAATCCACAAAAACATTTTTTTAAAGTGGCTATTCAAGAAGAAAGAGAATGGGCGGGTGACTTTGAACCATTGCTTGAACGAAGATCATAGAAAGCATCTGTTAACCGAGCTTTGGAAAACCTAAGGGTAAATAAAGGCTATTTCTTAACTTTAAGTATTATTTTTCATTGAGCTGTTTAAAAGTGTTAATACCTTCCACCAAAAAATGAAACGAGTCAATATCATCATTAGACCTTTAAGCCTATAACTGTAAGCTTACGATAAGCTATGGAATCTTCTGAGATATTCTTAGAAGCAATAGGTGATATAATTGATTTGCGAGTTCATAGCATAGATCAATACTTCATATTTCTAGGAAGAAATCAAACTTGCCATATAAAACTTGGTTTTGAATATCTCCCTACAGATAAGCTCTTCACTCGAACATCAAAGCATTGCCTATATATCCAAGCTTTTGCTTCTCACTTAGAAACTTATTCTCAGGGATTAATAGGTGTATAACTATAAATACTCGCCAAAGATCAGCTACATCAGAGACTATACTGTGGTTCATATTGATAAGAAGTAGGAAAAGAGTCATAAATTCAATTGTATGGGGTCTTTCTACGATTTTAAGAAATTGATTGCAGAGAAGTGGGGGATTGCGCTTCACAAGCTGAAAGTCTACAACAATAAACGTGAATTGATAAGACTGTAGAATTATTTTAAGTCGATGAATTAAAATCAGTATGTTAACTATAAATTCTAAATCTCATAAACAGACGAATAGGAAAGCTTTGTCAAAGAGTCCCTGAACAAAGAGCTTGATTTATTCTTCATTCTTCTTGATGACAAAAGAATCGAGAAGCAAGTGTGGAGCATTGTGGAAAAGCTTCCAATTTCTGATGATTTGAAGTTTAGAATTCTCTAGACCTAAAATATCTTGAGTGAGCTTGAAAAAGTTGGATTCTACAAGTAGCTCTATGAACTGAAAGTTATATTGTAGCTCAGCGAATAGTGGTGGGTCAAATTTATTTCCTCATCCAATCTACAGATCCTGATTAATAATTTAAGCAAGGCAAGCTTCAACAATCACATCGAGCTGGAATACTTGGCCACTTTGACGGCTATCATATCTAAGATGCTTAAGCTAAGTAGTAGTTAAGGGATTGACCTAGATATTCCTGTCTATTTACAAGGGAAAAATATATCCCTTTTAAGGAAATTCTTGAAAACGCTTGACAGCGAGGGATCGAAAAGTTTGGCTTTAGAGATAAAGCTTATCAGAAATTTATTTGATATCGCCTAAGGCATCAAAGCTATCCGCAGGTAAGATGACTTTCTTTAGTAAATAGTCACAAACAAATAAGGAGAAGATATATTCTTATTTGGACTGATAACAATTTCACATGTGCAAATCCGTAAGAAAATAAGCGAACGCCTCAAAAACCTTCTCAGCAATTGCTAGTAAAAAAGCTGGAAGAAACTTTTAGCTATTGTCTTCCTTAATTTGCTGGAGATAGTGGTGAAACTTGAGAAAAGATAGCACTTAAGAGAGTATTTTGATTTCACTTCAGCCTTTCTCACTAAGATTCCATCCGAATACTTGTCTAAATTCCTAGCCACCTAAGGCAAGCTTCTCTGCAATCAAATATTTAACATCCTCCAATAATAGAAAGGAGAAATCAACTAAAACACGAATATTTCACTTGTGGGCTATCTCTGCTTGTTGGGACATATCGCTCCATATTAATCAACAAAGACTCAAACCAATATTGCTAACTTTGTACTCTACGAATGTTTGTTTTCCAATACTGACTGCAAATGTAAATCTAAAAAGTCAAGATGGTAAGCCCTGAATTTACTTCAAAAATTATTTGTAAACCCAGCCATCTTGAGCAGTACCTGCTCGTACCTTGTCTAACTCCATCGCGGGGGCAAGTGGAGAACTCGGAGGATGGACGATTGGGTCATTACACTTTATGATAAAATGAAGTCGAGCACTGGATATGTTGGATTGAAAAATCTTGGATGCATTTGCTATATGAATAGCTTTATGCAGCAGTTATACATGATTCCCTTCTTCAGGCACTCAATCATTTCTTGCCAAGATCCACAGTTTGCCTAGGAAGATGTTGACGAAAACTTACTCTATCAAATTCAAAAGATGTTCCTTAACTTGCGAAACAGTGATAAGAAATTCTATAATCCTAAGCAATTTTGTTACGCTTTTAAAGATTACGATGGCAATCCTACGAATGTTTTATAGCAGATGGATATTGATTAGTTTTCAAACATTCTTTTCGACAGGATCTAAAACCAGCTGAAGCCAACAAGGCAAGAGACCTTAATCAAAGATATGTTTGGTGGAGTGTTTTCAAATGAAATTGTTTGTAAAGGATGTCCTCATTACTCTTAGACCTAATAAAACTTTTTATCCATCAGTTTAACAGTCAAGAGCAAAAAGAACATATATCAAAGTTTTGATACTATGATCAAAGGAGACAATTTGGATGGAGATAATGCATACTTTTGCGAACGTTGCAGCAAGAAAGTCGCAGCAGTGAAGCGAGTCAGTCTAAAGAAGCTTCCAAACTATCTTATTGTCACTTTAAAGAGATTCTAATTCGATTACTAAAAAATGATGAAGTTAAAAGTCAATGACTATTGCGAATTCCCTCAAAATCTCAACCTACGTGAGTACTCACGTCAATACCTGAGAAAGCAATAAAATAAGAAGATTGTTGATGATGAAGAAGATGAATCGAATGATTACTACAGCTATATTCTGAAAGGAGTAGTAGTGCATCTCGGTTATGCTGATAGTGGTCATTACTACTCCTTCATCCAAGATAGGAATACATCTAAATGGTATTAATTCAACGATACAACAGTGAGAGACTTTAATATTTAAGATCTGCCTGAGGAAGCGTTTGGAGGAGACTATGGAGGTTACTAAGCTAAAGAGAAGATAAAGAATGCTTATATGCTACTCTATGAGCGATAGAAGAAGAGAAACGTGTAAAAGGAAGAAGAGGTCAACTCCAATGAAATCCAATAAAACCATATAAACAAGCCCATCCTTGAGTAAATCAGCGAGGAGAACAAATAGTTTAAAATCCAAAACATTCTCTTTTCTGGTGAATACAACAAGTTTATCAACTAAATTATTGACAATCTGTCCAGCTACTCTTCATAAACGCAGAAGAGTGCATTAAAATACGCAATAACTTCTTACCTTACGATTACAGTGCGAGAGAAGTCAGACAGCTAGCTTTATAGCAAGTTGAAAAAGATACAAAGCCAGCTATAAAAGCTACCCTAAATAAAAGAGTGGGTTGTAAGCCTCTTTAGTTAGAATACAGTCTTTGAGTAATTCTTCAAGAACTGTGTGATAAGATAAGTCAAAAAGACCCTAGCATACTGGATCGTGGATCTATACCGGGATTGTAATAAGTAATGCCAGTAATACTTTTGCAATTTGATCCTCAACAAACTTGTGGAAGACAATTAGAATGTACACTAATACTGCCTAATTCTCTATTAAATTGCAAAAAATAGCAATAAATCCATGGACTATTTGGTTTCTCAGAATATTATCGGGCGATACATCGAGAACATAATCAGGAAATAGCCAAGACAATTTACTCAAAAGCTTGAGGTGCTTCCGGCAGTGGAGAGTGAGCTGGGGAAGGAAATTCTAATATAGCGGACCAAACACTAATAATCAGTGAAAAAGCTTCGTCTTGACAATGAAAACGGGTATATTTGGGGATTGATCAATATGGTAATTGCAAGATCAAAAGAACTTAATATTGAGTTGGAAAAGTACATTACGAAGACATAGTTTGAGTATTTGTTCCTTAGTGATGCCAAGATTTATAAGATTCTTTAGGAAATTAAGAACAAGTTCCAAATGTATGAGTTCCTTAATCTTATCACCTATCTCAGTACAGGTAATAAGTAATTCTTAGCCACTCTTATTGGCTTCATTCAAAGCGGGCTTAAGGATTTCCAATCAAAACGGTATCGCCAATTCTTCCTACTTTACGAAAAAGTTGCCAATGTTCAGGACCAATACAAGCAAGTTCGAATCAGTGCCTTCAACAAGATAATCTAAGGCCTTCAACATAACGAGCAATACTCACTCGATTCGAATATAATCCAACAATGGATCTTGATTATCGTCAACCGTAATCAAGCAGTGAGAAATTATCTGTAGAGCGAAGGAGAAATACTTCAGTACTTGTTTAAATTGTCCAACAAGAAGACTCCAAGTGAAGAAGTGGCTCGCAAAAATGTATTTGTTTTAGATATTTAGGGTGCTTTTGGGGAGTTCATGATCAACAAGTACCATGGGGTCAAGTTCCCAAGAACTAAAAAGGCCTACGTTAAAATTTCAGAAGAAATATATGACTTTTACCAGCAAATAATCGATAAAAAGTTTGTTGAATCCTCACTATGGCCATCAGTCCTCTAAACAGAGAAGAAGTAACTGAAAGTTGGCGATGTGGTTGCATACTTGTAAGAATTGTGAGATTTAGTGACGCTAAGGATAAGATCGATTACTAATAAGCAAAGATTGAATCAATCTTTTTGGGGAGGCTGGAGCTACACATGAAAAAAAACAAGGTAATCCATACATGGAAGGATGACGAGAAGATAGCATTTGATACTAAATTTGTTGCCAAGGAGGAATAAAACGATCTCAACTCTTCCAGGACAACATAAATGGATATCGACTAAGACGAATAACTTTTTGAAGATCTGTGATTCTTTAAAAATTGTTTAAATTATGCATAAAAGCCATCAATTCTTGCTGTTCTATATGATGCGCAGGTATTCATATCCTCGATCCATGCACTTACTGATGCATACCTTTTCCTAATGACTCACATCTTTCTCCAGGTTGTTTTCGAACAGACATTTGTTGATGCAGACATCAGAAAAATTCTACAAGAGGTTGAAGTCTTTCTCCAGGGCTGGTTTTAAGGCGAATTGTTGGCTTCCTCGCTGTTGCTTGCGCCCAAACATTATTATTATTAATTGTGAATATTGTTAATCATAATATATCGGCATTAATTACATCAAACATAGCCTTTTGCTTTGTAATTCTGCCTTTCCAAATATTATCATGGTTTTGTTAATCGAATACCTTTTGATAGTAATATAGTATGTGTCTTTGGAATGTGGTTAATTATATTTGTTTGTTCCTATTATTTCTATTGAGAATGGAAACATATCGAAGGTAGAATCTGAAAACAGTAAATTTGGATGAAGTTCTGCCAACCTTCCGCAAGTACAAGACCATGAGAAACAACAGTATGCCTGACCTTGAAAAACTAAAATATACTTCTCCTTTGAATCCTTCAAGGTTTCAATATAACAAGTGGTATATCAAGCCTGATCAAAGACTCAAGAAGAAAGTAGAAACACACAGAAGCTCCTTGCAAGTATAATCACGTATGTGTTGCATCTATCTTAGATCTTGAGTATTTTTACTAATCTCTCTACAAATAAAATGTGTAGGTGAGGCAGGTAACAAAGGAGTAGAAGGACAGAGAGAAGGCAATTGAGCTGATCTGCGCGGATAGTCAAAACGTGAAGTTATTGTCTACATTTCGAAAGTACTTCTATGCCTATACTAGTCGTAAGCAGCAAAACTGTAAGAGAGTTCCAGCAATTGTGGAGTACATAATAACATACCATAAAAAGACAGAGAAATCAGATAGATTTAGGGGTTTTAAAGTAAATAAGAAGACGGTGTTTAATTGATTAAAGATATCTAAAAAAGTTATTATCACTGCTTATTGTGGAATAATTCCGCCATATTCTTTATTAGATTTTGGTCTAGCCCAAGTTGAATAATCTTGTTTTCGAAATCTGAAAGTTTACTCTGGGCTTCAAGTAACTCCTTTAGCTTCCTTTCAAGATGGTGGTACTTTGTTACTATACTCCTTAGATCACTTTCTTTTTATGTCAACTGCTTTCTTAGATTCTGATTGTCATGCTCGCGACTGATCAACTTGTTTTCATAATAATCCTTCATTGCCACTTCATTTTTGCCCATCAAGATCTTCACTTTGGACTTTTAGTCCTATATTGCTGCACAGGACTACAGCTGCATGGTTTCAATAAAGCCTGCCCGGAGTCCCAGCTACTGCTGAAGTGAACGCACTTATCTCTGTAGGAATTATATTTCTTTTTATTTTTTGAAGTTATCCTTTTCTATCTATGTGAATTTTCCTTTGAGCTAGTGGTGTTACTTTTATAGAATATCGTCAGGAGATACTGCATTGGCCTCTTCAATAAGTTTGGTGCTCTTCCTTTGGAACTCTTGCTCGAGATTGGCCTTATATTCTTTGAACTATTGGTCCTTTGCTAGGAGGGAGCTTCTCAGCAGGTTGATTTGGATCTTTAGTTGGGTTATCTATTATTCGTTGAGCTCCTTGAGGCGGATCATTGTCTAGTGGATAGATTGGATCTATTTGTCCTTCTCCTCAATTATCTGGTAGAATTTGCGCTTTTCAGTTTAGAAGAACTACACTCCTTTTTGTTTCTGTTGGGTTTACCGGATTAGGCTTTGAGAAGTAAGCTCCATTTTTGTTCCCAAACTAGTTATTTGCTCTTTGAACTATAGACGGGCTGCTGCGAATTTGACTTTCATGTCTTGGATCTTAGCCTTCTGCTTTGATATTTCCACCTAGAAGTTCTTACGCAGTTCATCATTCTCTTGGAGCAGATTGTAAAGTTTCTATCTATCGACATCGCGAGTCTACCTGAGCTAATTGACTTCGAGATGCAAAGCGGCAACTTAATTCTAATAGAATTTTTCTAAGGACTAGACATCTGCACGATGAAGTTGTGCCATCTTGATCTTCAAAAGCTATGTTTCTTAGGCATTTGATCTTTATATTTCCCTTAGACGATTTCTTAACCCTTATATTATGCTCTTGTATTATTGCCTTTCAGTGTCTGCTGATTCCTTCATCTTCTTCATTGTCTCATAAAGTCGCTTTATTTACTCACTTTTCTAAACGCTAAGTGACATCAGTTTTTGCTTTTCTCCAATCAAAGCTTATTTCTCATTTTTAAATAGATTTTCCATATTCTCTTTTTAGAGTTCTGATAGTTGGGCAATTCTTTCTTTTTCCCTAACAAGTTTTTCTTGAGTGGTTTAAGTGAGGGATTGAATTTCTTCGAGTAAATATTGTTTTTCCTTTTTGATGGATGAAAGCTATAGATGTATTTCTTAATTTTGGCCTGTATTTTTCTTGGAGTGCTGTTCGATCTACATGTCCTTACTGCATATATCCTTCTTGAGTTTCATTATCCTGTTCTAGTATTGCTTAAGCTCCATGTTCTTGGAGAGTTCCATTTGCCTGAGTGCAGAACGCATGTCATCCTTGGCTCTTCTATTTATTTAATTAATTTATAAATCTTTCAACTTTCTTTGGTGATCAATTTAGCTTTACAGTAATGCATTTTCATTCTTAAGTTGCTCAACCTCTCCCCTCATTTGAGTCTGCAGGCTCTAGTATTAGAAATCCTTCATTTAAACAGTTTATTTAAGCTTGCAGATGTGCAGGTCCATTAAGCTTCTGGCTTCCTCCTGAGACCTCCTCATTTGTGCGATTTGATGAACCATTTCCCTTTAGTGAACTTCCTGCTGCCTCCGGAGTTCATTAGATTTTTAGATTTAAAGTTGATGGCATTGATCATGGAGTGCAGATATTTCTTTTAGAAGTCTTTCTAGTTCGCTTTGATGGAGTTCCTGTTGCCCTTTGAGCTAAACCATTACTGAGCCCATTTACTGGTTAATCTTTGCAAATTCGGTCTATTCTCTTCTGATGCGGACGTCCAGCTCTGCTCTCAAACTATTCACCAACTCGCTCAACTGAGCATTTTCATTGAGCAATTGCGAATTCTGCTTGAGGAGGATCTAAAGCTTCATCTTTAGATCCGAATTTAAATTTTACTTATGCTGCTCCATCTAGCTTTCTTCGTTAAGGTAGGGCGAGTCAAGCGCAGGTGACTTGTGAGTGAGGTTGGGATACTTGCTTACATTGGAATCCCTCACAGTGCGCTTGTGGCTCATGAATGATGGCCTTAGAGGACTTGTACCTGACATTAATACTTAAATATTATATTATGCAATATACTAACCGTTAAAAATTAACTATTATTTATAGCTTATTACTCACTTCAACAGGATATGCCGGCTAACTTTGCTAATCAGATAAAATCAACAATTAATCATGCCTTTTTGAAAATGCGGACCTCATACTCTTCGAGGAGTTCTTTTTTGGAGAGCCGGCTAAGGTCAGCTGACTTGTGATCGTTGATATAGTCATAGATTTCAATTAATTGTAGTAGACCTTATTTTTATTGGGTTAGTCCTTCTTCCTCTGCGAATTTTAGGAAGAGGATGTCCTGTGGTTCCTTTATTTGCTCGAACTCGGCCTCAAAAGGGGCTAGTTTCTATTCAACCTTCAGCTTCTAGTCATTCAATATGGTTAGTATCTTCTTCAACTATGTGGCCTTTTCTTTGTTTTCTTGCCCCACTGGAAACTTTTTTATTGTCTCTCCATTTTATTTGTTGTAGTTTTGAATCTTCTTTGTCAAAAACGAACATATCTGTATTACTAACTTAGAGCTTGTTTAATGTATGATACCCTTTAATAGCTTTAGTCCTTGATGTATCCTCGTTCTGTTTTCAAAGCATGCTTGAAGAAGCTTTTTATCTGCAGCAGACAGTATGTTTTTCTGAGGTTATTTCTTACGCATATCAATGTTGTGCATGCTATTGTTGGAACTAAGACTGTTGGTTGACGTTGGCATCAAATTTGCCTTGTAATTCTATTGTTTGTAGGTTTCACTTGGGGTTAGGTAACGGTTTCGAACTTCTTATGTTATGATTGAGGTAAAGGTTGTCTTCTTTGAAAAAGGGTTGCCTCCTACTATCTTCGGCTTCTCTTCTTAGACTTGAGGGTTCAAATCGATTTGAAGCAATTATTCCCACCCTATTCTCTTGAAGTGATCCTTCACCAGCATCTTTCGTAGAAGCTATTAGGTTTTCCTAGAAATCTTTACGTTGGTTGGGAACACTACAGTTGTTTAATCGATAAGTGATATTAATCTTGCTATGGTTTTTTCTTCAAAGGGACAAAATCCATACAGCATTTCATACAAGACAACACCTAACGACCAAATATCAGCCTTCATTGTATAGGCCTAACCCTTGAGCACTTATGGGGCCATATAAATGGGTGATCCAAGCATGGTCTGAGAAAGGTCTCTCGCATCCTTTAAAGGCTTGCAGAATCCAAAATCAGCAAGTTTGATAACCCCGTTATTTAATAGGATATTGCTAGGCTTTATGTCTCGATGCATGATGTTGAATTTGATGAGTATTTGGAATGCCTTCAAAAGCTCCTTAAAGTAGCTCAAAGCCTTTTCTTCTGTGAATCTCCCTTCTCCCTTTATTTCCTGTTCGAGGGTACCACCATTGCAGAACTAATAGACAAAGTAATAATTGTTGGCAGTTTTAAGTATTTCTATGAATCTCACCACATGAGTAGTATCCTCAATCTTGGATAGTGTCTGTATCTCATTAATTGTAAATTCTTACAACTTAGGGCTCATTTTGAATTTTTATACTTTGATGATTTTGATAGCAACAACCTGATTGGTCTTTTCATTGACTGCCTTGTACACTTTGCCGAACTCTCCTTCTCCGATTATATTGTCGAGCACGTAGTTTTCGATCTTCTTCCCCATATAATTTGGCTGTTAGTATTATTTATAACAGCAATCAAATCATCGATTAATTTCAATATATTA
>JACCDV010831248.1_pt1 | contig 12017 bp, 14 predicted proteins | sample 7446131 | NCBI WGS metagenome assembly JACCDV01 (sample SAMN15323448, study PRJNA562643) | freshwater metagenome | isolation source: river surface water | place: USA:Blue River Watershed | collected 2017-08-17
AGCCGCGCGCGGTGCAGTGCACTGGTGAGCGCCTCGTCGGCCAGCAGGAAGGCCGTGCCGGCCTGCACGGCCTGCGCGCCGGCGGCCAGGGCCGCGCGCACGTCCTCGGCCGTGACGATGCCGCCGGCGGCGATCACCGGAATGCGCAGCGCGGCGGCCAGCTGCGCCACCAGCTCGCGCATGGGCGCTTGCTGCGACACGTCCGTGCCCAGAAAGTGCCCGCGGTGGCCGCCGGCCTCCAGGCCCTGGGCGATCACCGCGTCGGCGCCATGGGCCTGCAGCCACAGGCCTTCGTCGAGCGTGGTGGCCGAGGACAGCACGCGCGCGCCCAGGCGCTTGACGCGTGCCAGCAGCTCGGGCGCGGGCAGGCCGAAATGAAAGCTCACCACGGCGGGCCGAAAGCGTTCGAGCAGCTCGGCCGCCTGCGGCCCGAAGGGCTGTCGGCTGGCGGCCGCGGCCGGCCCGGGTTCGATGCCCAGCTCGGCGTAGTAAGGCGCCAGCACCTGCTGCCAGCGTGCCTGCGGCGTGTCGTCCGGCGGTGGGGTGTGGGTGAAGAAGTTGACGTTGTAGGGCAGGCCGCTGTCGGCCAGCTGCTGCAGCTGCGCCTGCAAGGCCTCGGGGCCGAGCATGGCGGCGGGCAGCGAGCCGAGCGCGCCGGCACGGCCGACGGCCATGGCCAGGGCGGCGTCCTGCGCGCCGGCCATGGGCGCCTGGATCAAGGGCAGGGACGACGGAAGAAAGGACATGCGCCGATTGTCGGCGCTGCACGGGCAGGCGCCTCAAGCCAGCGGCAGGCGCACCACGAAGCAGGCGCCGCCGCCAGGCCGCTCCTCGCAATGCACCTGGCCACGGTGGCGCTGGGCGATGCTGTTGACCAGTGCCAGGCCGAGGCCGACCCCGCCCTCGTGTTCGCTGGCGCCGGGCAGCCGGAAGAAGGGCTCGAAGATGCGCTCGCGCAGCGCCGGCGCCACCCCCGGGCCCCGGTCGCAGACGCGGATCTCCACCGCATCGCGTTCCACGCCCAGGCTCAGCTCGACCTCGCCGGCGCCGTGGCGCCTGGCGTTTTCCAGCAGGTTGCGCAGCAGCCGGCGCAGCAGGCGCGGCGCGCCGGGCACCCATACGCCGGATGGGCCAGGCTGGCCGGCCAGGGCCGGCGGGGCGACAAGCTCGGCGCCGGTGCGGGCGCATTCCTCGGCCGCCAGGCCCAGCAGGTCGACCGGCTCCAGGGCGTCGGCCTCGGCCGGCGCGGCGTCGAGCCGGCTGGCCAGCAGGATTTCGTCGATCAGCTGGTCGAGCTCCTGGATGTTGCGCCGCATTTCCTCGCGCTGAGTGGCCGTGCCGCCTTCGAGCAGCTCCAGCCCCATGCGCAGGCGCGCCAGCGGCGAACGCAGTTCGTGCGAGGCGTTGGCCAGCAGCGTCTTGTGCGAGGCCAGCAGCTGTTCGATGCGCTCGGCCACCTGGTTGAAGCGCTCGGCCAGGTAGGCCACCTCGTCGCGGCCTTCGACCGGCACGCGCGCGCTGAGCTCGCCCTCGCCCCAGCGTTCCACGCCGCGCTGCAGGGCTTCGAGGCGCTGGGTCAGCCGGCGGATGATGGGGTAGGCGCCCAGCGCCACGGCCACCGCCACCACCGCGATCAGCCACAGAAAGCTCGGCACCGGCCAGGGCGCGGGCCAGCCGGGCGGCCCGGGCGGGCGGCCCGGGCCATGGCCTGGTGGCAGCGGCGGCCGCGACAGCTCGACCTGCAGCCGTCGCCCGTCCTGGGTCTGCACCTCGACCTGCAGCGCACGGCCCGGGCGCAGCGGTCCCTCGCTGCGCGCCTGGCCGATGACCTGGCCCGATTCGTCGCGCACCAGCAGCTCGCGCGTGGGCGCGCTGCGTTCCTCGCGCGAGAGCCGCCAGGCCCAGCCCAGCAGCAGCGAGAGCACCGCGACGGCAGCCACCACCGCCAGCCAGATGCGCAGGTACAGGCGTGAACGCAGGCCCGGCATCAGTCCTGCTGCCTGGCAAAGACGTAGCCCACGCCGCGCACCGTGAGGATGCGCCGGGGGTTCTTGGGATCGGCCTCGATGGCCTGGCGGATGCGGCCCATGTGCACGTCGATGGAGCGGTCGAAGGCCTCGAGCTCGCGGCCGCGCACGGCCTCCATCAGCTGTTCCCGGCTGAGCACCCGGCCGGCACGCTCGGCCATGGCCAGCAGCAGGTCGAACTGGTGCGAGGTGATCTCGCGCACGCGGCCGGCCACGGTGACGGTGCGCGCGTCGCGGTCGATCTCCAGCGAGCCAAAGCGCAGCGGCAGCGCCGCCGGCGCCACCCCGGCGGGCGATGGCGAACCCCGGCGCAGCACCGCGCGGATGCGCGCCAGCAGCTCGCGCGGCTCGAAGGGCTTGGGCAGGTAGTCGTCGGCGCCGATCTCTAGGCCGACGATGCGGTCCATCGGGTCGCCCTTGGCCGTCAGCATGAGCACGGCCGTGCCCGGCCGCGCCTGCTTGATGCGCTGGCACAGCGCCAGGCCGTCGGTGTCGGGCAGCATGAGGTCGAGGATGACCAGGTCGGGGGCCTGCTGCGCCAGGGCCTGCAGGCCGCTGGCGCCGTCGCCGGCGTGGGCCCAGGCATAGCCCGAGCGGCGCAGGTAGTCGCCCACCATCGCCGCCAGGCGGGCGTCGTCTTCGATCATCAGCAGGCGAGCGGTCATGGGTTTGGGGATGGTGGGCAACCGGGCCGGGCAGGCGGTCTCTGGTCGGAGCGTGTCACCCGGCCGTCAACCGTGCATGGCCCGACTGTCAAGCGCGTGTAAAGCGGCTCAGCCGGTGCGCGCCGGCGCATGGCGGCCGGCCAGCCACACCAGCAGCAGAACCGGCACGCCCAGCAGGGCCGTGCCCGTGAAGAAAGGCACGTAGCCCACGGCATCGACCACCTTGCCCGAATAGCCCGCAATGAACTTGGGCAGCAGCAGCATCATGGAGCTGAACAGCGCGTACTGCGTGGCCGAGTAGCTCACGTTGGTCAGGCCCGAGAGGTAGGCGATGAAGGCCGCCGAGGCGATGCCGCTGGAGAGGTTGTCGGCCGCGATCACCGCAATGAGCGCGCTGACGTCATGGCCGCGCGTGGCCAGCCAGGCAAACAGCAGGTTGCTGGCTGCGCTGAGCACCGCGCCCAGCATGAGCACGCGCATGACGCCCAGCCGCAGGGCCATGGCACCGCCGATGAAGGCACCCAGCAAGGTCATGACCACGCCGTAGACCTTGGTCACGGCCGCCACCTCGTCCTTGGTGTAGCCCATGTCCACATAGAACGGATTGGCCATGATGCCCATCACCACGTCGCTGATGCGGTAGACCGCTATCAATGCCAGGATCAGCACCGCCTGCCGCCCATAGCGGCGCAGGAAGTCGGCAAAGGGCTCGACCAGCGCGCCGCGCAGCCACTGGCCCAGGCTGCGCGCCGGTGGCAGGGGCGCGGGCTGGGGCTCGCGCGAGAGCAGCACGGTGAGCATGCCCGGCAGCATGGATGCGGCCATGACCAGGTAGGCAAACTGCCAGGCGCTGTGCTGGTAGGCGGTGGCATCGGGCGCCTCGGCGCGCGCGGCCAGCCACAGCGCACCGGCGCCGGCCCAGATCATGGCCAGCCGGTAGCCGCCTTGGTAGGTGGCGGCCAGTGCGGCCTGGCGGTCGGCGTCGGCCGATTCGATGCGGAAGGCGTCGAGCGCGATGTCTTGCGTGGCCGAGGCAAAGGCCACGGCCAGCGCGCACCACACCACAGGCATGAGCGCGACCTTCGGGTCGGTCGAGGCCATGCCGATCAGGGCCGCCACGATCACCCCCTGCGACAGCAACAGCCAGCTGCGCCGCCGGCCCAGCCTGCGGGTGAGCCAGGGCAGCGGCAGGCGATCGACCAGCGGCGCCCACACCCACTTGAAACCGTAGGCAAGACCGACCCAACTGAGGTAACCGATGGTGGTGCGGTTGACGCCCGCCTCGCGCAGCCAGAAGCTCAGCGTGCCAAACACCAGCAGCAGCGGAAGGCCCGCCGAAAACCCCAGCGAGAGCATGCGCAGGCTCGCCGGCTCCAGGTACACCCTGAGGCTTTGCAGCCAGCCCGGACGCGGCGCGGCGGGCTCGGGGGCGTTGCTGGAAGACACCGCTTCTTGCCTTGTGCTTGGACTCATGCGGGAATAATACGTGCTTGTTTTTCCATGGAGGCTGGCATGCGTTCTTCCTGCCTGCGCCCGGCGGTCCGCGCCCTGGCGCTGTCCGTGCTGCTGGGCGCGGGGGTGCCCGCTTGCGCGCATGCGCCGGCGCCCGTGCAGCAGGTGGCCCAGGCCGACACGCCTGCGGCCGAACGCAGCCGCGAAGGCGTGGACGTGGGCCGCAACTCGGCCTTTGCCCGCCTGGTGCCGGCCGACGAGATCGAGGCGGCGGCGACCAAGCAGTACGGCGAGATGCTGCGCGCGGCCGCCCAGCACAAGGCGCTGGCCCCGCCCGACCACCCCCAGGTGCAGCGGCTGCGCCGGATCGCGCAGCGCATCATTCCCTTCACCGACGAATGGAACCCGCGCGCGCGACAGTGGAAGTGGGAAATCAACCTGATTGGCAGCAAGCAGATCAACGCTTTTTGCATGCCCGGCGGCAAGATCGGCTTTTACACGGGCATCCTCGACCAGCTGCAGCTCACCGACGACGAAGTGGCGCAGGTCATGGGCCATGAGATCGCCCATGCGCTGCGCGAGCATGCGCGCGCCCGCATGGGCAAGGGCGCGGCCACCAACATCGGCGCCAGCATCGTCTCGCAGGTGCTGGGCCTGGGTGACCTGGGCCGCACCGTGGCCGGCTATGGCGTGGAGTTGCTCTCGCTCAAGTTCAGCCGCGACGACGAAACCGAGGCCGACCTGGTGGGCCTGGAGCTGGCGGCCCGCGCCGGCTACGACCCCCGCGCCGGCATCAGCCTGTGGAAGAAGATGCAGGCCGCCAACAAGGGCGCGCCGCCGCAGTGGCTGTCCACCCACCCGGCCGGCAGCAGCCGCATCGCCGAGATCGAAAAAGCCCTGCCCCTGGTGATGCCCCTGTACGAGCGCGCACCCAAGGGCTGACCCGGCCTTGGCCTACACGCCGCGCCGCCCGCCTGCCTTAGCGTCGGGGCTGGCAGATGAAGTCCGCACAGGAGGCGACATGGCAGGCACACCCCCCATTTCCAGCGGCGCTCACGCGCCTGTGGCCAGCTTCACCTACACCGCGCAGCCGCCCGATCCGGGTCAGGTGATCGACCTGCGCCAGCCCCACCAGGTCAGCGCCTGGAGCCAGGCCCTGGGCTGCAGCGAAGAGCACCTGCGCCGGGCGATTGCCGCCGTGGGGCCCGAATTGCAGGAAGTCTGCAACCACCTGGGCACCTTGCCGCCGGCGCGTCCGCTGCCGCTGGTCAGCGGCAGCCACCGCAGCCACTGACGCTGCCACGGCCCCGCCTCCTACGCCTGCACGCGGCATGGCACGGCGCGTGCCACGCGCCTGGCCCGTTAAGGTATCGGCAGGGACAGGTGTGAGCCGGCCGGCGCCGGCGAGGAGAACAAGATGAACCAACAAGCGCTGGAGCCTCCGGCCCCGCCCCCACCGGCCTGGCTGCAACCGCCTGCACCGGGGCGCGAGACGGTGCCGCCGCTGTGCTGGCCTTTTCCGCCCGGCAGTCAGAACCAGACCGACAAGGCCGTCAAGCTCAAGCCCTATGCGCCGCCCAAGCGGCGCTCCTTGAACCAGTTTTAACGCCCGCCAAGAGGACGAGTGAAGGAGGCAAGGAAAGCAGGGCGGAGGGATCCGCCCCGCTTTTTCTTGACGGGCCTGGCCCGCAGGCCGACGGCTTCGCCGAGGTCTTCAGCGCTTGCCTTGGCCGCCGCCCTGGTTGCCCCCCTGGTTGCCACCCCCGTGGCTGGCCTGGCCCCCTTTGCGTCCGGCCTCACGCGCCTCTTCCGAGGTGAACTCGTGGGCATGGCCGCTTTCATGCGCGGCCTTGCCGCCCTTGCTGGCGATCTCGCGCTGCTTGTTGGGGTCCATGGACGCGAACCCGCGGTTGGAAGTCCCGCCCTGGTCCTTGCCGCCCTGGCTGCCCCCTTGGTGACCGCCTTGGTTGCCGCCTTGGTTGTTGGATGCCATGTCGTCTCTCCTGTGATGATGAGAAATGCGCACTCATGCGGACACACGCACATCTCGGGGACGGGCTGCCGGACCAGCGCCAACACATGGGCATGGGCGGCAGCCCCGAAGTGACCAGCCCGAGGGCCTGCCACGGGGCCAATGTGGGCGGCGCCTGCCGTGCGCCCTGTCGGTCATGCATAAGCCTTGCTGTAGGACTGCGGCCCCCGGCCCGGCTCGCCGGGCAGCTGTCCAGCGGGGGCTTCCAGTCTGTTGACTCTGTCCTACGGTGTTTTCGGCGCGCCTGCGCTCGTGCGGCCCTGAGGCCCGCATTAGCCTGGGAGGTGCACCCGTATGCGCTTGCGCAAGGGCGCCCCGAAAGAACAAGGATGTCCGTGGCCAGAAAAAACAGGAAGGCGTTCACGCACGTGCTCGCCCAGGAACCCGCGATCCGTCTCTATGGCGCTGTCGATGAGGCCTTCCTCGGGCGCTTTCTCGACCAGCTCAAGCCCTTGCGCGGCCGCAGCGAGCCCCTGGTGCTGGAGCTGTCCACCAGCGGCGGCGACGCCGACGTGGCGCGGCGCATCGCCGAGGAGATCCGTCTGTGCCGTGAGGTCGGCGGCATGGACCTTTATTTCGTGGGCAAGGCCATGGTGTATTCGGCCGGCGTCATGATCATGGCCGCCTTTCCGGTGGAGCGCCGCTACCTCAGCCGCGACGCCGTGATGCTGATCCACGAATGGCAGATCGAAAAGGAGATTCGCTTTGCCGGCCCGCTGCGCGTGTGCGCGGCCACGGCCCATGACTTTCTGGCCGAGCTGCAGGTGGCCCACAAGCTCGAGCGCCAGACCTTCACCGAGCTGGTCAACGGCACGCGGCTGACGCTCGAGCAGCTCAGCGACCAGGTCAGCAAGGCCGACTGGTACCTGCTGGCCGAGGACGCGCGCGCGCTCGAGTTGGTGGCCGGGCTGGTCTAGCGTGCGCGTACACCGGCAGCCGCCGCGTGCACACACCCGGGTTGCGGCCTACAGGCTCAGTTCGTAGCCCACCGTGATCGGCGCGTGGTCCGAAAAGCGCTCGGCCTTGTAGATGTGCTCGGTGCGCGCCAGTGCCGCCAGCTGCGGCGTGGCCAGGTGGTAGTCCAGTCGCCAGCCCACGTTCTTGGCCCAGGCCTGGCCGCGGTTGCTCCACCAGGTGTAGCAGGCGTCGGTGGTTTCGGGCTGCAGCCGCCGGTACACATCGACCAGGCCGCCGCCGCCCAGGGACGTGCCGGGCTCGCTGGCGCCCGCGTTCAGTTCGCGCGCGGCGTCGTTGGCCACCGCCGCATCGTGGCGCAGCAACTCGGTCATCCAGGCGCGCTCTTCCGGCAAAAAGCCCGAGTTCTTCTGGTTGCCCTTCCAGTTCTTCAAATCGATCGCCTGGTGCGCGATGTTGATGTCGCCGCAGAGGATGAATTCGCGCTGCGACTTCAGGCTCAGGAGGTACGGGTAGAACTCGGCGAGGAAGCGAAACTTGGCCGCCTGCCGCTCCTCGCCCGATGAGCCGCTGGGAAAGTAGCAGCTGATGATGGACAGCTTGGGCGCGTGCTTGCGCTGCGCGGCGTCAAAGCGAAGCTCCACATAGCGGCCCTCGGCGTCGAATTCATGCGAGCCAAAGCCGGTGATCACGTCGCTGGGCTCGTGCCGCGTGTAGATGCCTACGCCCGAATAGCCTTTTTTCGCGGCAAAGTGGAAGTGACCCTTCAGGCCCGCCAGCACCTCGAACTGGCCCGCCACATCGGCGGCCTGGGCCTTGACCTCCTGCACACACATACAATCCGGGCGCGTTTTTTCAAGCCAGGCCTCCAGGCCTTTGCGGGTTGCCGAGCGGATGCCATTGAGGTTGAGGCTGGTGAGTTGAAACAAGGAATCTCCCATGACGATCAATGCGGGCGCGCGCGATGCGCTGGCTCAGGAATTTGTGCAATTTTCGCTCGATTGCGGCGTGCTCAAGTTCGGCGAGTTCAAGACCAAGGCTGGTCGCATGAGCCCTTATTTCTTCAACGCCGGCTTGTTTGACGACGGCGCCAAGCTGGGAAGGCTCGCGGGCTTTTATGCCCAGCGCCTGGTCCAAAGCGGCATCGAATTCGACATGATCTTCGGCCCTGCCTACAAGGGCATCCCGCTGGGTGCGGCGGTCGCCATCGAGCTGGCCCGCCTGGGCCGCAACGTGCCCTTTGCCTACAACCGCAAGGAAGCCAAGGACCATGGCGAGGGCGGCAGCCTGGTCGGCGCGCCGCTCCAGGGCCGTGTGCTGATCGTCGATGACGTCATGAGCGCCGGCATCGCCGCGCGCGAGTCGATTGCCCTCATCAAGGCCGCCGGCGCCACGCCGCACGCGGTGGCCATTGCGCTGGACCGCCAGGAAATGGCCACCGAAAAACAGGCCGACGGCACCACGCGCGACGTGCCCCACAGCGCCGTGCAGTACGTGCGCGGCACGCTGGGCCTGCAGGTCTGCGCGATTGCGGAACTCTCCGACCTGCTGGACTACCTGGCCGCGCGCCCCGGCAACGACATGGGCGAACATCTGGCCCGCGTGCAGGCCTACCGCCAGCGCTACGGCGTCTGAGGCGCCCTCAGGACGACTCAGGCGGCGGCGCCCGTCAGGTAGTCGCCCTTGCCGATCACCACGCCGTTGTGCCGCAAGATGGCGTACGCCGTGGTGATGTGGAAGAACATATTGGGCAGCGCCCAGGTCTTGAGATAGGCCTCGCCCGCGAGCGTGCGCGTGCCTGTCTTGCCCACTGGAAAGGTGATTTCCTTGGCTTCTTGCCCGTCAATGGCCGAGGCCGGCACCGTCTGCAGCCACGCCACCGTCTTGTCGATGCGGGCGATCAGCTCGTCCAGCGGGTTTTCAGTGTTCTCGTACTTGGGCGCCTCCAGGCCGCCTATGCGCGCCGCGCACAGCTTGGCCGCGTCGCAGGCGATGCAAATCTGCGTCTTGAAGGGCAGCATGTCCGGCGCCAGCCGGTACTGCACCAGCGCCTGCTCGTCATAGCCGCGCGCCGCCACATCGGCCTTGGCCTTGGCCAGCAGGTGCTTGAGGTTGCCCAGGAACTGGATGAAGACGGGGACGGAGGCGGAGTGGAGGGTGATGGGCATGGGGATCAAGGATGAGCGTGGAACGGAAGTGGCGAAGTATGCCGCGCTGGCTGCGGACTTGAAGGCAAGGTGGCGCGTGTCAACAATGTAGATACACAGGAGGTTGCCATGGAAACCGTCATCCGCAAATGGGGCAACAGCCCCGCCGTCCGGCTGCCCAGCGCCGTGATGAAGTCCGCCGCCTTTGATGTGGACCAACCCGTCATCATCACGGCCACCAAGGGCCGCATCGTCATCGAGCCGGTCACCCAGGTCGAGTACTCGCTGGACGAGTTGCTGGCCGGGGTGACCCCGGACAATGCCCACGGCGAGGTGGATGTCGGCCGCCGCAGGGGCAAGGAAGCCTTGTGATGGCGACCCGCACTTATGTGCCCGAGGCCGGGGACATCGTCTGGTTGCAGTTCGATCCCCAGGCCGGCCATGAGCAGGCGGGTCATCGCCCGGCGCTGGTCCTGAGTCCCTCGGCCTACAACGCCAAGATCGGGCTCATGGTCTGCTGCCCCCTGTCGACGCGCATCAAGGGCTACCCTTTTGAGGTGGCCACGCAGCTCGGCGGTCAGCCTGGCGTGGTTCTGGCCGACCAGGTGAAGTCCCTGGACTGGCGGGTGCGCCGGGCGCAGAAGAAGGGCGCGGTCGGGGAGGACGTGCTCCAGGACGTGCGCGCCAAGGTCAAGGCCGTGCTGCAGATCCGCTGATGGTGCATGGCGGCCGAGCTCTGAGAGAGGCGGCCGGAAGTTGGGGGTAGATAACCACCCAGTTTCCTACTGGACTCGAAGGCTTACGGCATGTCTGCCAAGCTTTTTTTGATGAGGTGTTTTGCGTCTTTGTCGCGGTACATCAACATATTCGTGTCTGGGCGACGAGGAGATCGCGCGAGTAAGCGCAGCGGTTCTTTGCGGGTGAAAAGAGCTATTAATTTCGAAATTTCTATGGCCTATTTGCCAGCACATGCATTCAATGCTTCAAGAAGCTCTAGCGCAACGACTTGGACAGTCTTGTGGAGGCCCGACCTGCGAATTCTGATGTTCTTCAATTGGGCGAACTTGTCCTCTTCATACTGATAGAGATCCTCCTTGCTTAGCACTGGACTGACATGCGAGCCTCCACTTTTATTTGCAACATAGTTGATCAATTCTTGTCTTGAGTAGCTTTTGCTGTCGCAAATAAGAACCTTGGAAATGGCCCACCATTCAATAAACGGCTGGTCCAGTTTTCTGGCAACAGTGACGGTTCGCCAAACCCCATCGACTGAGCCGTCCTTCGTCCCAAGTGGGGAATTCTCTGGGGAAAGGGGGAGGAGTTCAATATTGAAATTTGTCCCGGGGATGTCCGTCTTCATGTCTATATCCGACATGAAGACTTGATTTCCGCTCTCAATACGCACCTCAGCCATTGGAGACGTTATGCAAAAACTCCCGAGTCTCAAGAATGTTGCTTTGCCTGGGTAGCGAAAATCAATGCCATCTATGAGAAGGAAACGAAGCCCGGAGACTTCGCAACCAAAGTAGTCAGGTTGAATGGGGAATCTGATTTGGCTTACCAGCCCACTTTGCCGGAGCAATGACTGATATCCATTTTTTCGCTCTGTAGACCAGTTGCAGATCGTTCTGATTGTCCCGGCCATCAGGTCTACGGCAGCATCGCTTCCGCTCTCAAAGAGAGCAGCAGCGTTTTTCAAATTTTCTCGGCAGCGATCCAGCTCTCGTTGAACGACATCTGGGTCCGTCAAGGCGCCCCCAGCTTCTTCTTCAGCAGCTCATTGACCTGCTGTTGATTGGCCTTGCCCTTGCTCGCCTTCATCATGGGGCCGACCAGGCCGTTGAGGGCCTTGGCGTTGCCGGCCTTGTATTCCTCGACGTTCTTGGGATGGGCGGCCAGCACCTCGTCGATGATTTTTTCGAGTTCGCCGGTGTCGTTCATCTGCTTGAGGCCCTTGGCCTCGATGATGGCGTCCACCCGTGCAGCATCCGCTGCGCCTTCATCGTTTTCGCCTTCGTGCCACAGCACGTCCAGCACCTGCTTGGCGGCCGCATTGCTGATGGTGTTGTCGACGATGCGCGCAATCAGCGCGCCGAGCTGATCGGCGCCCACGGGCACGCTGTCGAAGCTGCCTTCGCTGGCGTTCAGGCGGCGCGAGATCTCGCCCATCACCCAGTTGCCGGCCAGCTTGGGCTGGCCGCAGGCGCGGGTCGCGGCCTCGAAGTAGGCGGCCATGGCCTTGGACAGCGTGAGCTGCGTGGCGTCGTACTCGGGCAGGCCGAAGTCCCTGACAAAGCGTTCGGCCATCACGCGTGGCAGCTCGGGCAGGGCGGCGCGTGTGCGCTCGACCCATTCGCGCTCGATCACCAGGGGTGGCAGGTCCGGGTCCGGGAAGTAGCGGTAGTCGGCCGAGTCTTCCTTGGTGCGCATGGCGCGGGTCTCGCCGGTGTCGGGGTCGAAGAGCACGGTGGCCTGCTGGATGGCGTGGCCGTCTTCGATCTGCTCGATCTGCCAGCGCACCTCGTAGTCGATGGCCTGCTGCATGAACTTGAAGGAGTTCAGGTTCTTGATCTCGCGGCGCGTGCCCAGGGGCGCGCCGGGCTTGCGCACCGAGACGTTGGCGTCGCAGCGGAAGTTGCCTTCCTGCATGTTGCCGTCGCAGATGCCGATCCAGGTCACGATTTTGTGTAGTTCTTTCGCATAGGCCACGGCCTCGGCGCTGGAGCGCATGTCGGGCTCTGTCACGATTTCCAGCAACGGCGTACCCGCGCGGTTCAGG
>JACCDV010910059.1_pt1 | contig 12017 bp, 15 predicted proteins | sample 7446131 | NCBI WGS metagenome assembly JACCDV01 (sample SAMN15323448, study PRJNA562643) | freshwater metagenome | isolation source: river surface water | place: USA:Blue River Watershed | collected 2017-08-17
GAATAATTAATGACTCACTTGAGTATCCGAAGTTTGTTCCCATTCTAGATGCAGTTTTGTCTAAAAAAACTGATTCAATAAGAATTTCAGGCGTTTATTTTACTGTGAGTTCTGCAAACAATGGGACTATGATTATTGAAGGTATAGGTGACACAAGAGAGTCTCTTGTGTCTTTTTCTGACAACTTAAAAACTATAGAGTATTTTAAAAAAGTTGATTTACCTATTTCGAATCTGGCTAAAGATAAGAATATTGATTTTACTATCAGTATAAGCATTGAAAAATAATATGAACCAACCAAGACCATTTAAAAAAATAATCATAGTACTTTCAATAATTTGTCTGTCACTATTTGCGATTATGTATTTTGTTTATGCTGAGATAAGATCAAAAAATCAAAAAGTTTCTAGTGTGCAGCAGGATTTGTCGCAAAAAAATACTCGTTACGACTACTTAGTTTCCATGCAAAAGACCGTAATGGATATTGAAATGGATATAAAGAAAATAAATGACTCCATAATTCCCAAATCTGGTGACGTCGCATTTATTGAAAAAATTGAATCCTTAGCTAAAAATAGAGATTTGAACATTCAAATTGAATCTTTAAATCTCGTTTCTGATCCTAAGGCTGGGTCTAGTACTGTTGCTACATTAAAAATAAAGGCTAGTGTTGACGGGGTATGGTCAAACATGTACCTGTTTGCTTCTGAGCTTGAGTCTCTTCCTGTTAAAATAAAAGTAAATAAATTTTCACTCAGCAATAAAGATAAAATTCCTTCTGATAAAACTAAAATTGCTGAGCTCGGTAAGGAATGGAAGGGTTCTTTTGAAATTAGTGTATTAGAATATAAATAATATGTCTGAAACTTTTAACAAAATAAAACTATGGTATCAAAATCACAGCTCCTCAAAAATCACTTTTGAGAGAAAGGGGATTAAGCCAACAAGAGACTGGAGTATAGTTATTTTCAGTTCACTAATAATACTTTTAGGTCTAGGAAGTTTAGCGTTTTATTTTTATCACCAAGTTGAAAATGGCACTTTTTTTACCGCAGTTGTTTCTGAAGAATTAACTGAAGTGAAAATAAACAATAAAGTATTGGATAGGTTAATTGCTGATATAAATAATCGTGAGAAAAATTTAAATGAAATAGAGACTAACAAAAACTTTCCGCCAAATCCGAGTTTGTAGGCATATTTCACAGATGTAAAAAAATGTGTTAGTCTAATACTGTTTTGCTCTCGTAGTTCAATGGATAGAACAGAGCTCTTCTAAGGCTTTGATGTAGGTTCGATTCCTGCCGAGAGCACACATAGTAAAAAATCTCCTCAGTTGGAGATTTTTTACTATGTGTGCTCGACGGAGTCGTGTTTTTGTAACAACAAAAACGGACGAGTCGTGAGCCAAAGGAAATTTGATTTTGACGAAAATCAAATTATCCGAAGGCACATGATTTTTGCAATTTGGGTTATTATTGATAATTATTTTAAAATAGGGTAAAGTTTTCCTATGCGCGGTTAGCTCAGTTGGTAGAGCAACCCGTTTACACCGGGTAGGTCACAGGTTCGAGTCCTGTATCGCGCACAAGACGAAACAAATCTGCTAATGCAGATTTTTTCGTACTTGTGCGAGGCGCAGGCTGACGAGCCGAGCCGGGGTCGCGGAAAATTTCAACAGAAATTTATCCGTGACCACAAGACGAAACAGAGCACGTTGTCTACTCAGGCAGACCCTAAAGCGAGGTCGGGCCGGGAACTTTTTCAGTAGAAAAAGATTCCTGGCCACAAGACATTCAAAATTTATACGATTTACTATATAATTGTTCAAATGAGCGAAAAAATAAAAGTGCCTAAATCCATTGGTATTATAATGGATGGGAATAGGCGATGGGCAAAAAACAAAGGATTGCATGTTTTAGAGGGACACTCAGCTGGCGGTCAGGCTTTGAAAGACACGGTTAGGTGGGCAAGAGATATTGGGGTAGAGCATATTATTTTTTATACTTTTTCTACCGAAAATTGGAACAGATCAAAAGATGAGGTTGATTATTTGCTAAATCTCATAGGTAAATTTATGAATAGTGAGTTGGATAATTTTCACAAAGAGGGGGGTGTACTTCACTATGTTGGTGACATGTCCAGATTTTCTAGCGGGCTACAAGAGTCATTTAAAAATTCTGAAGAAAAAACAAAAAATAACCCAGGTCCTCATGTTTATTTTGCATTGAACTATGGAGGTAGAGCAGAAATACTTTCTGCTGTTAAGAAAATCTTGAAAGAGAATCCTGCGGAGGATGAAATTACAGAAGAATATTTTACACAACAGTTGCAGACAGGTGGAATGCCCGACCCAGATATTATCATACGCACATCTGGGGAACAGAGGTTGTCCGGTTTTCTACCATGGCAAGGAGTTTATAGTGAACTATTTTTTACAGAAACTTTATGGCCAGATTTTACTAAGGAAGAGTTTGAAAAAATAATCGAAGAGTATAATGAGCGAGATAGGAGAATGGGAAAATAATATATGGAACCGACTGTCTTATATGAAGATAATGAAGTAATCGCGGTCAATAAGCCTGCCGGTCTTGTTGTGCACAGTGATGGAAAAACCAAAGAGAAAACTCTTGTAGACTGGTTAATGCAATTTTATCCAGAAGTAAAAGATGTTGGGGAGCCTGGAAAAACATCAACAGGGGAGATGGTGCCTCGACCGGGTATTGTGCACAGACTAGATAGGGAAACTTCTGGAGTTATGCTTGTTGCAAAGACAGAAGAGTCTTTTCAAAGTTTAAAAAAGCAATTTCAGAATCACCAAATAAAAAAAGTTTACAAAGCGTTTGTTGTAGGTGAAGTAAAGAATGATGAGGGAGTGGTAAATAGACCTATAAGTAGGAGCGGTAAGGATTTTCGAATGTGGACTGCGCAAAGAGGTGGTAGAGGTGAAGAGCGCGAAGCGGTGACGGAATATAAGGTATTAAACAGGAGGGATGGGTACTCGTTAGTGGAGGTTCGTCCAAAGACGGGGAGAACTCATCAAATTAGAGTTCATTTTAAAGCTATAAACTACCCTTTAGTTGCTGATATTTTGTATGGTAAGGGGCGGGAAAATTCACTTGGGTTTGAAAGGCTGGCTCTACATTCAAAAGAGGTCACTTTCTCTAGTTTAAATGGAGAGTTGCGAACAGTATCGGCTCCTTACCCAGAGGATTTTGAGCGTGCAGCTACTATATTGCAAAGTGAATAAACCTATGTTAGATTAGAGTTCTTATGGCAGAAGCACAAACAGCGGTTCAATCACCAGTAAAAATTATAGACAGAAAAAATCTAGATATAAGATCTGGAGATACTGTTCGTGTTTGGCAAAAAATCGTTGAAAAGGGTAAGACAAGACTTCAGGCTTTTGAAGGTCTAGTTATCGCAGTAAAACACGGTAAAGAAGCTGGAGCAACTTTCACTGTTCGGCGAGTGGCTTCTGGAGTGGGGGTTGAGAAAATCTTTCCACTATATTCTCCAATGATTGATTCTCTGGAAACACTAAAGAGATCAAAAGTGAGAAGAGCAAAGCTGTACCACATTAGAGATAAAGCTGCGAAAGAAATTAGACGCCAAATGAGAAATTTCAGGGCTCTTCCAGATAATACTCCTAGTAGTGATGAGTCAGAAGTAGCAGAGGTTGCGGAAGAAGCAAAAGCAGAATAATACAAAAAACCGCCTTGGCGGTTTTTTGTATTATTCTAGGTTGGCTACTGGGAGTAGGTCACGGATAATTTTGTTTTCGTCAGAACAAAATTTCCTCGACCCAGACTCGGCCACGACCTTCGGTCGGCTTTGCGGCCTCTGTCTTTCGACTCTCATTAGCCTGCGCCAAAAATATATTCCGTAAACACTCCGTGTTTTCTACATTATTTTTTGGGTGGCTACTGGGAGTCGAACCCAGACAGAGAGCTCCACAAGCTCGCGTGCTACCGCTACACCATAGCCACCATATTGCTCAAGCCGATGCTCAAGTAATCCATTTATAACAGAAATTTAGCCTAAAATCTAGTGTTTTCAATTGAAATAAAACAGAAAAAAACTTATACTCCTAAATGTGCTGTATTGCCCAGGTGTTGTAATTGGTAGCCAAGCACCCTTGAGGTGGGTGTGCCGTAAGGTGTGGGAGTTCGAGTCTCCCCCTGGGCACCAAATAAAAAATGCCTAACTAGGTGTTTTTTATTTTTATATGTATATTTATACTGTGATAAAGAAATCTTACATAGTTACTTTCGTTATCCTCACCTCTTTTTTTGGAGCTGGTTTTGCGTATGCACAAGTTAACCCAATATCATTTTATCCAAAAGAAGTTCATCCTGGTGAGCCTGTAATGATACAAATCGATAGCGATTTTAATTCAGTAAAAGGTATTACTTTTGGAGGTGTGCCGGTCGCTATTTTTAAGTATAAAAATAAACCGACAGGAATAGTCGGTATTGATTTACAGAAACCAGTTGGTTCTTATGAGGTTGCGGTAAGTTTCAATAACGGCACTTTTGCCACAAACACATTACAAATTAAAAAAAAGAACATCAGGGTTGCACCATATACAATTCCTGACAAACTAGGAGGCACAACTCCAGAAGGGAAAAATGAATTGATTAAATCTTTAGCAGAAGAAAATAATTCTTTTAGGAATATTAAAACTGGTAAGAAAATATGGTGGCTCGGAGGATTTTTTCCGCCACTAGAAAAAGTAAAAGTTAATGATGAGTTCGGTTATTTAAGGCAACTAGGAACCATGATTATGGCGCACAAGGGAGTTGACTATGAAGCTCCGGAGGGCACAAAAGTATTATCGACAAATGATGGAATTGTTCGTGTTGTTGGTGACTTTAGAAACTATGGAAAGACGGTGGTAGTTGATCATGGACTTGGTGTCCTGTCATTCTATTTGCATCTTTCAGAAATAAAAGTTAAAGAAGGAGAGTTTGTTTACAGGGATCAGATTGTTGGTTTAAGTGGAGAGACGGGATATGCAGATTCACCTCATTTGCATTTTAGTATTCGCATATATGGTGTGTCAGTTGATCCAGAAAAGTTTTTAGAGTTGTTTGAGTAATGTGCTATACTAAAAATCTTAATTTTAATAAAAAATATGTATACAAAAGAAAATTTCATAAAATCGCTTGAAAATGAGATAAGAATAATAAAGCACTTAGGTACAAAAGTTACACCTGCTATGGCAGATTATAGACCAAGTCCGATACAAAGAAGTACTCTGGAACTTATGCAGTATATTTCTGCAGTTGGATCGGGAATTATGAAGTCTATTTTGGATGGAGATACAAAGGCCTGGGCAGAGTACGATGATTTTAGAAAAACAGTAACAGTAGAAAACTTTGGAGAAAAGATGGACACAGAGCTGGCAGATATGAAGGCAAATTTCTCTAAGATTTCTGATGATGATTTTGCAAAAGAAGCTGATTTTTACGGTAAGGCGCCTGTCGCTGAACATATGATAAATATATTAAGAAACTTTTCTGCATATAGAATGCAACTATTCTTGTATATCAAAGCAAATGGGGTGAATGTTAATACTATGAATGTTTGGGCTGGAATGGATGGGTCAATGTAATATGGATATTCTCTGGAATTACTTAAAAAAATACTGGCGGATGTGTTTACTAGTGCTTTTTCTTGCTTCCATAAACCAGGTTTTTTCTCTACTTGATCCATATGTTTTTAGGTTAGTCGTAGATAACTATGCAACTAAGTTTGGGGAGTACACGTTTGTTGAATTTTTGACCGGAGTGTCAAAGTTGCTTTTACTGACAGTGGCAATGGCATTTATCTCTAGAGTAGCGAAGAACTTTCAAGATTTCTACCTTAATTCTATTACAAAAAGACTAGGAGCACAGTTGTATGCAGATGGGGTAAGGCATTCACTAGCATTGCCGTACAGAGTTTTTGAAGATCAGAGAAGTGGTGAGACCTTGAATCTTTTGCAAAAATCTAGAACAGATTCTGAGAATTTAATCACTAGTGTGATAAATATCGTTTTCGTTTCCTTAGTCGGTTTTATTTTCGTTACTATATATGCAATAAATCTTTACTGGGGAATCGCTTTGGCATATGGCCTAACCGCGCCAATTATTGGAGCAGTAATTTACTTTCTCTCAAACAAGGTTAAGGTTATTCAGGAGAGAATCGTGAAAGAAACAGTTGCCCTAGCAGGTTCCACAACGGAGTCACTTCGAAATATCGAACTCGTAAAAAGTCTCGGATTAAGTGACCAGGAAATAGGCAGGTTAAATAGTACTACTCAAAAAATACTTAATCTTGAGTTACAAAAGCTAAAGTATATTAGAAGTATTAGTTTTGTGCAGGGAACTATAATTAACTTTCTGAGAACTGCAATTCAGTTGTTTATGTTCGTGCTTATATTTAAAGAAATAATAACTGTAGGTCAGTTTTTCTCACTTCTTATTTACTCATACTTTATATTTGAGCCGTTGCAAATGTTAGGCTCTGTGATGAACAGTTATAGAGAAACTCAAGTTTCACTCAAAAGGTATAGAGAAATAATTGATAAGCCAGTAGAGCCAATACCAGTTAATTCAAAACACATTGGACAGTTAGTAGAGATAGACTTTATAGAAGTATCTTTCTCTTACAATGATAATATTGCGAATGCGGTTGATAAAATTTCATTTAATATAAAGAAAGGTGAAACTGTAGCTTTTGTGGGCCCTTCTGGATCTGGTAAAACTAGCGTAATAAAACTTATTGTTGGTTTGTATAACCCAACACAAGGAGAGGTTGTTTATAATGGAATTAATAGTAGTGAAATAAATCTAAATGATTTGCGTTCTCAGATTGGTTTTGTGACTCAAGATACCCAGTTATTTGCTGGTTCAATTAGAGAAAACTTACTTTTTGTTAATCCTAATGCTACCGATGAAGAGTGTCTGGATGTTTTGCATCGAAGCGCCTGTGATTCACTTATGAAAAGAGCAGAGAAGGGGCTAGATACTGTTATTGGAGAAGGTGGCGTAAAAATATCAGGCGGTGAAAAGCAAAGACTTTCTATTGCAAGAGCATTACTACGAAAGCCAACATTGCTTGTTTTTGATGAAGCTACGTCTTCACTTGACTCTATTACTGAAGAAGAAATTACAAAGACTGTGCAGGATGTTACAAGCACAAAAGAACACATAACTGTACTTGTTGCGCATAGACTTTCAACGGTTATGCATGCAGATAAAATATATGTATTAGAAAAGGGTGTTGTTTCAGAGTCTGGCACGCATTCTGAACTTGTAGAACAAAAGGGTCTTTATTACGCTATGTGGCGACAGCAGATTGGTGAGCGATAGCGGGGCTATCGCGCAAGACCGGAGGCTGACGAGCCGAGGTGGGGTCGCGGAATTTTTCAGTAGAAAAATATCCGTGACAGCAATGATAGATTTTATGCCAGACAGAGGGCATGAAGTATGCTTTCCCAATACCTTAATAACCATCTTTTATTAAAAGATGGTTATTATATAATTATTTCTATATGGATGGTCAGTTCCACTCACATTTAGAATCAAAAACTTATCAAACAAAGTATAGGCAGGAGTTTATAACTATTACTCCTGATGTAGAGTTGGCAATTAAAAACTCGGGAGTCAAAAGGGGAAGTATTTTGGTTCAGACACATCACACTACATGCGGTTTGTGGGTAAATGAAAATGAAAAAAATCTTATAGGTCCAACAGAAGAGATTGGTTACACATCAGATCTCCGTCATGTTCTAGATAACTTCGCTAGCCCAATGCATGATTATGGTCACAACGATATTCGTCATGGTGAAAATGTTAATGGCAAAAGAGATACACACCTTTGTGAACCAGATGAAAATGGGGTTATACATGAGTGCGTGAATGGTCATGCTCATGCGCAAGCTTTGATGATCCACCCATTTGTAAACTTTATAGTTGAGGATGGAAAAATACTAAAAGGTAGATGGCAAGAGATAATGCTAGTTGAGCTTGATCATGATAGACCTCGAACAGTTTCATTTTTGGTACAAGGAATTAAATAGTGTTAGTATCAACATATGCAAGTACTAATAACAGGCAAGTCCAAAGACTATGAGCTTTTGGATAGTGGAGATGGACAAAAATTAGAGCGATATGGTTCTGTAGTTTTAGTTCGACCTGATAATCAAGCTCTATGGAATAAAAAACTTTCAGAAGTTGAGTGGGAAAAAGCAGATGCTTCATTTAGTCATGGTGAGAAAACTGGAAGATGGTCAAAAAATGGAGAAATAAATGACGAGTGGCAGACTGATTTTGAAGGTTTTAAATTTAATTTAAAACTACTTCCATCGAAGCACCTCGGGTTATTTCCAGAACAGTGCCAAAACTGGAAATGGTTGGAGGGGAAAATAAAGTCAGTGAACCGACCAATACAAGTATTGAATCTTTTTGCGCATACTGGCGGAGCGACACTTGCTTGTAGTCGTGGTGGTGCAGAGGTTGTTCACCTAGATGCTTCTGAGTTCCCTGTAAATTATGCAAAGAAGAATTTAGATGATTCAGGTATGGGTAAAAATAAAGTTAGGTTTATTGTTGATGATGTCCGAAAGTTTATAGAAAGAGAGATAAAAAGAGGAAATAAATATGATGTAGTTATAATGGACCCACCAGTGTATGGGAAGGGTACAAATGATAAGGTTTGGAAAATTGAAGAGGATCTATTACCCTTACTTACTAAAGTAAGAAAAATTCTTTCAGATAAACCAGTTGCCGTTCTGCTTAATGGTTATGCTTCTGCATACACTAGTATTACTTACGGACAAATATTAGAAAGTGCATTGGGAGACTTGGGTGGAAGTGTTTCAAACGGCACACTAGCCATAAGGGAGTCATCTGGTGGTAGATTGCTTACGTGCGGGATTTTTTCAAGGTGGGAAAATTTAAATTAATTTATGTATTCTATAGATACAGCAGTTCAAGATTATTTTGTCTCGTCTCGTACTCCTGGAGTCACTGATTTTCTTTTTCCTCTAACTACTATTTTTAATCTTTCGTTCAGTTTCGCTGCAATTATTCTTTTGCTGGGGATACTAGTTTATAGGATTAAAGGAATAAAATACTCATATCTTTTTTTTGGAACAGTAGTATTTTCAACTATTTCAGTATACGGTTTAAAGTATATCTTTAGCACGGCTAGACCTTCAGATTCATTTTTTATAGAACAGGGGGCGAGCTTACCTAGTGGACACGCAACAATAAGCACGGTTTTATTGATACTAATAAATTACATTTTCTTCAGGTCATTTAGTGAAATTTACAGGAAAGGTATCGCTATTTTATCTGCAGGTCTAGTTCTGCTCGTCTCTTTTTCAAGGTTGTATTTTGGTGTTCACTGGTTAAGTGACGTTGTATTTGGAGTAGTGCTCGGAATTATAATATCCTACATTTCTATACGTATTTTTAAATGGTACTAATATATTCTGTAATGAAAACGTGTTAGAATAGTCATATCAAAGTAGAAGAATTTTAATTATTAGTTAACACAAATCAAATGAATGAGTTTCTAAATGGTATGGATGGTTTACAAAAAAACAGACTTAGCAAGGCTGTTCTTTGGGCTGTAATTTTATTAGCCGTTTTTCTTGGTGTGAAGGTGCTGTCTTCACTTAAAGAACTTTCTTATATTGGAAAGGGGGTTTATCCTTCAAACGTTATTGCTGTAAATGGAACCGGAGAAGTTCTGGCTGTTCCAGACGTGGCATCGTTTTCTTTCTCAGTTGTAGAAGAGGGTAAGACAGTAAAAGAAGCACAAGATAAGGCAACAAAGAAAATGAACTCCATACTGGAAGCAGTTAAAGCTTTAGGAGTAGAAGAAAAAGATATTAAAACTACAGGGTATAACTCATATCCTAAGTATGATTACCAACAGACAGTTTGTACTATGCAGTACCCAAATTACTGTCCTCCAGGAAAACAAGTCTTAACTGGGTATGAAGTTAGTCAATCTATAACTGTAAAAGTTAGAGATACTGAAAAAGCTGGAGATGTTTTGACTAAAGTTGGAGAATTAGGAGCTGGAAATATTTCAGGATTGGATTTTATTGTTGATGATCTTGAAAAGATAAAAGCTGAAGCAAGAGAAAAAGCTGTAGCAGATGCAAAAGCAAAGGCAAAAGTACTATCAAAAACTTTAAGGGTTAAACTTGATACAGTTGTAAACTTCTATGAAAATGGTGATGGTGCTTACCCTATAATGTACAGAGAGTCAGCGATGGATGCTAAAGTTATGTCTATGGGAGCGGCTGTTCCACAAGCAACTCCAAGTGTTCCTACTGGAGAGAATAAGATAGTTTCTAATGTAACTATCACTTACGAGATCCGCTAGTTTGACTAAAAGACATATATAAAGTAGTATAGTAATTAACCCCCCGAGGGGTTTTTTACTAGGAGAACCCACAGATTGCTTAATCTCTGCGTTGGAATTCAAAATTTAATTGTCATCATACTATAATGTACGTCTCCAATTAAATTTTTCTTCCACCTTGATATTAAACAATCTGCGAACTCTCCAAATATCTAATCACTTAACATTATGTCATTAATTACTTATCTAAAAGATACACAAGGTGAACTAAATCACGTTTCTTGGCCTACAAGAAGACAGGCAATTGCCTTCACTTTGGTGGTGGTTATTATTTCTGTATTTGTTTCTTTCTTATTGGGATTCTTTGACTACTTACTTAAACTGGTTCTTGAGAAGTTTGTTATCAGTGCTTAATTAACATTTCTATTTCAATATAATTTTTTTAGCAATATGGCAAAACAACAATCACACAACACAAGAAACTGGTATGTTGTTCACACTTACGCAGGATATGAAAATGCAGTTATGCGTAACCTGAAACAGCGTATAGAGTCTCTTGGAATGGAGGATAAAATTTTCAATGTAATTGTTCCAACAGAGAAGAAAATTAAAATTAAGGGAGGCAAGAGAGTGGAAGAAGAAGAAAAAATATATCCAGGTTACATACTTGTAGATATGATTGTTACTGAAGACTCATGGTTCGTAGTTAGAAACACTCCTAGAGTAACTGGATTCGTAGGTTCCGGTGTATACCCAGTTCCAATTGATAAAAAAGAGATAGATGATCTGTTCAAGAGAATGGACTCAGGAAATGTTAAACACAAGATAGATTTATCTGTAAACGACGCTATTACTATTGTCGACGGTCCTTTCAAGGATCTAGATGGCAAAGTAAATGAGGTTGATGAGGAGAGGGGTAAAGTTAAGGTTCTCGTCGCAATGTTCGGCCGAGAGACTCCAGTCGAATTAGATTTTTTACAGGTCAAAAAAATCTAATTCTAGGCTTCCAGATTTGGCCAATCTTGAAATCTAAAATTTGAAAAACTTCTTCACCGTACTAGATGTACGTCTCCGAAGATTTTCCAAATTTTATATTCAACCTTGTCTCAAATCTGAAACCCTTAGATACAGTTGCAATAGAGGATGATTTATAGTAATGTAACAAAACAAAATTATGGCAAAAAAAGTAGTTAAAAAATTAAAGTTATTGGCAACCGGTGGTAAGGCCACTCCAGCTCCACCACTTGGACCTGCTCTAGGACAGGCTGGTGTTAATATTGCTGAATTCGTAAAGCAATTCAACGATGCAACTCAGAAAATGATAGGCGAGACTGTTCCTGTGGAGGTGTCAGTTTATGAAGACAGAACATTTACATTCGTTCTTAAAACTTCTCCAGCATCAGCTCTTATTCTAAAAGCTATTGGAAAGGAAAAGGGGTCAGGTAAAAATGCAGTTTCAAAGGTAGGTTCACTAACTAAGGCTCAACTAAAGGAAATAGCAGAAAAGAAAATGGGAGACCTAAACGCAAACGACGTTGAAGCAGCAATGAAAATCATCGCAGGCTCAGCAAGATCTATGGGCGTCGACGTGAAATAGGAAACGTCGACGAGCCGGAGTGCGACGGCACGAGGCGGGCTCGCGCAACTTTTCA
>JACCDV010369291.1_pt1 | contig 12016 bp, 15 predicted proteins | sample 7446131 | NCBI WGS metagenome assembly JACCDV01 (sample SAMN15323448, study PRJNA562643) | freshwater metagenome | isolation source: river surface water | place: USA:Blue River Watershed | collected 2017-08-17
AACGAAAATCGCTCCTCCACAAATATTAGTTACTTAATACTTGTGCAGGGGCGATTACAATAGTGAGTATTGCGTATTCGCGGTGCCACCCTACTTTGGTCTCTTTCTTCCCTCTTCTACCTCGGCGATTGTCAGTCGCGTCACTGGTTTATTTCATTCTGCCAGACCTGTCCAAAATGTCAATTTCTGATGGGTGCTACTCGAATGATTTGCTCGTCTTCATTAAAACTAATAATAACACCAGGTTGAGTGAAATCCTCAACAATTGTGTTATATGTAGGTGTTGTTATGTGATTTGTTTCTGTGAGGAGAATCAGCAAACTATTATTGTAAGGTCGCAACATATAGTCGTATCCCTGACTACCAAGAGAAAGAGCAATTTTACCTGCAGTCTCTGCTACAGGTTTGAGAATACCATCTTCCTCGAATTGTGAAATTGTTGGTTTTGGTTTTTCAGTCATAAACTAGATTGCAATTCCAATCGCCTTGCGTACGCGTTCAAGCACTGGCCTTGATACCGCTTTGGCACGGGCTACGCCGTCAGAGAGCACCGCGCGGACATCGGCGTCAGTGATTTGGTTACGGCGTTCACGCATCGGTGCCAGATGGGCATCGATGTCTTCAACCAGTGCATCCTTGAGGTTTTTATACTTACCTTTATTCTCTTCGTAGAGAGGTGCGAGCTCCGCTTCGGTCTTGAAGAGTTTGTGAATAGCGTACACGTGTTCTGGTCGCTCGCCACTACTATCGGTCACACTACTCATAACTGCTTTCTGAAGCTCCTCTCGGGTACCAAAGAGTGGAATGGTGTTTTTGTAGCTCTTACTCATTTTGGTACCGTCGGTCCCGGGTACAATCCCAACCGCATCGAGAATGAGTGTCTCTGGTTCTTTGAGAATTTCGGTATTGTATGACAAATTCACCTTTCGTACTGCTGCGCGGGTATATTCGAGGTGCTGGCGTTGATCCTCCCCGACTGGTACGACATCAGTATCATAGAGGGTGATATCCGCTGCCTGGAGCATCGGATAGGTAAAGAGGCCGGCGTTTGGTTCAATTCCCTTCGCCACCTTATCCTTGTACGCGTGTCCCTGCATGAGGAATGGTACCGTCACCATACAATCAAACACCCACCCCAATTCCATGTGGTCTTGGTTGTCTGACTGGCGGAAGATCACCGCCTTCTTCGGATCCACACCGGCTGCCAGGTAGTCGCGCACAACATTGTAGATATTCTGGCGCATGACCTCGGGCTCACGCACTGAGGTAAGCGCGTGGTAGTCCGCTACCATGAGGAAGCTCTCATAGTCTTCGTACATATCGACAAAAGGCTTAAGGGCTCCAAAGTAGTTGCCAATGTGTAAGTCTCCCGAAGACTGCAGTCCGGTCAAAAGTCGCTTTTTCATAATATTACTACTATATCATGACCAGTCTTTTGACTAAAGGTTAGTTCTGTAGGGTGATGGTATTCTCACTTTCGTCTGGTTCCTCAAACTGATCAATCGTCATTTTTACGAGCCCGCGACTGACTTGCGGGCGAGAATGAGACAGTTCGTTTTCTTCCCAGCGCTTCCAAATCACATCAATGGGTGTTTTAACATAGATAACACAAGTGCTCGCTCCGACTGAGGTTGCTATGTCCCGAAGTTTGTCTCGACTCATCTTTGTGTGATTTGTTGAGTCGTATAGTACATTTTCTCCCAAACTAAGTTTTGCCCGCAGAATTTCATAAGATTCTTCAAAAATCTTCTCCCACTCTAAAGAGGATGGTAGGTTGTTATTATTCCAATCAAAACCATTATCATTAAAAATTTCATCAATACTTACAACTGAAATATTTGCTTTACCGGTCAGTGAATTTACTAGGTATGATTTTCCAGCATAAGGTAAACCACATAGAATAAAGAGAGTGCCGGTTGAATTTTGTATTTTTGAAATAATATCATTTAGATTTACCATAGTTGTATTATATAGAAAATGGCCCGGGAAACACATGTGTGTCCCCGGGCCATTGGCTCAAAGCGAGCGAAGTAGTTGCTCTGCGCGCGCTTCCGCTTCCTTGACGTACGTTGTGTAGTCTGGAATCTTCGTGAAGACTCCATCCGACAAGACGTACACCAGATCAAGCTTGGCAGTCTCGAGAAAGTATCGGTCGTGAGAGACCAGAATCACTGTTCCTTGGTAAGTCTCCAGTGCTTCCTCGAGTGCTTCGAGCGCCTCAAGATCAAGGTGATTAGTTGGCTCATCAAGCAGCAAGGCATTGACTGCAGTTGCTGCAAAAATCGCTAACAAAAGACGTGCCCGACCACCAGGACTCAGGTTACCGACCTGCTGCCTGATTTGATTTTCGGTGAGTTCAAACTTGACCAGATGCGCGAATGTCTCTTGCGCCGTCAGTCCTGTTTGCTTCATTGTACAGTCGAGCACCGTTATCTCACGAGGCAGGTTTTCGTGTTCCTGCATCATGTTACCTAACTTGAGGCCGCGACCTATGTCGACTGAGCCAGACACTTGCGACAATTCTCTCGCAATAGTCTTCAACAAGGTCGACTTCCCGCTTCCGTTCAATCCCATGATACCAACTCTTGTTCCATACGAGATGGTGAGCGAAATCGGACCTGCCTTGAAGCCTGTATCGTACCCGACCACCAAGTTGCTCAGAGTGATCACACAGGAGCTTGGGGATTTCTCAGCAGTCAGTTCGATTTTGAGCGAGTCACGTTCGATCGGTTTTTCCACCCGATCAATACGATCAATACGCTTTTCAATCGATTTCGCAGCACGAGCCGAACGACCAGCACGGTCTTGTTTGAAACCACGCAGGAACTTGTCATTATCCGACCCTTTCCAGCTCGATCCCTTCTCTGAACTGGCACGAAGTCGCCCGGCTCGCTCGGAGAGTCTACCAATCTCTTCTTGTTGTTCACGGAACTCCTGAAGCTGCCGAGCAAAGCGCTTGGACTTCATGGCGAGATAGTCGCTGTATGTACCTCCTGAGATGTTCATAGTGTGGTTATGGGCGTCCAGCTCGAAAACCTTTCGCACCGTACGGTCCAGAAAGCGACGATCATGAGAAACGATCATCACCGTAGCCTCAGACTTTCGAAGATAGTCTTCAAGCCACACAAGTGCAGGTAGATCAAGATTATTTGTCGGCTCGTCGAGCAGTAGCACATCAACACCCTTAAGCAGGATGCCAGCCAAAGTCACCTTTGACTTCTGTCCACTACTCAACTGTGACGCGCGTCGCTTGAGATTTATGTCAGCCAGGCCGAAGCCGGCCAACACAATCTCCATTCGGTGCTCGAAAGCATACCCATCAAGACGCAAAAACATTTCTTGCAGGTCACTGTACTCGACTGCGGCCGCCTTGTCTTCAAGTCTCTTGGAAAGCTCGTCCAAACGAGCTTCAATCACATCGACACCGGCCACTTTCCGCAGGTAATCACGGATTGGTAAGTCATCGATTGTGCTCGTGTCCTGTGGCAAGTAACCCATGCAGGTATTCTTAGAAAAAGCGATGTCGCCACCGTCTTGAACCTCGGTGCCTGCAATGAGACGCAAGAGGGTTGATTTTCCGCTTCCGTTACCGCCAACCAATGCCACTTTCTGCCCTCGCTCAAGCGAAAACGAAATGTCGGAGAACACGACAGCGGCACCATAACTCTTATGCAGATTGTTTACTTTTAACATGCTCATACTCCTGTTGTGTTATAACTGTACCACTGTCAAAGGTACCTTGTCTGGGCAGGATAGTACAATAAAAAATGTTATTTGGCAATAAAATGCACCCTGCCAGTCGACTGACCAACAGGGTGCTGAGTTCACTCTTGCTCATAGTACGTCCTCACGATTTCTCGTGAGCAACTGCACTCAATTGATGCAACTGTCGATTGCTTGAGCAGATGCAGCAAGATTTTTTTCGTCTTTACGATATTGTCCCTAAAGATTGAGAGGACGTCCTTCATGTGTTCTGGACTCATCGACAGGCATGAGGCGACCCCCACATCATAATCGGTAATCGCAGACAGAACCCCGTAGCAGAGGCCAAGCTCACGAGCAAAGTAGCACTCGGGGTACTGGGTCATATTGACGATATCCCAGCCGTTACGAATGAACATTTGACTTTCGGCCTTTGTCGAGAAACGTGGACCTTGAATCACCGTCACTGTCGCATTCACAACTGGCACGATTCCGCAGGCTAGCACCGCTTCAGCAATCGCCCTTCTGGTTATTGCACAATACGGTTCAGCCATTGGAAGATGGATGAACTTCCCCTCATCAGCTTCGCAATAGTCATCCCGACCCCATGTGAGGTTCACAAATTGATCAGGAATAACGAAGCTTCCGGGTGGAATTTCTTCCTTGAGACTACCTGCAATGCAAGTAGCAACCACCGTCTCGACCCCCAAGTCACGCAACGCTGCCAAGTTGGCCTTGTAGGGAACCTTATGTGGGGCTATCGAGTGGTTCTCACCATGGCGTGGCAAGAACGCTACGATTTGACCTTCATAACGACAAATCTTGATGTCGCCAGAAGGCAGACCGGACTTGGTAACTGGCCTCACACGGCAGAGCTCGGTCAGCTCAGGGAAGGTACACATCCCCGAGCCGCCGATGATTGCCAGACGCGGTCGCTCATGATCGTGTCTGGTAGGTATTCCAAATGAACTCATCGAGCACCTCCTCTGCAAAAATGCGGCTTCCGATATCGGTTACCGACGGACTGAGATTTTGATCGATCATCCCCCATGCGCAACCACCACCAGACAATGCTTTCGCATCACTTGGGTGATAAATCGGGAGACGCTTTCTCCATTCATGAACAATCTGTTGGTTGCCGATTCGAAAATCGGTTCCCAAGGACTGAACATCTCCAAGTCGTGCCTTGAAGAATGGGCAGTTTGACACTTGCCCATCGGGCTGGATCACCAGTTGACTTCCGTAGCATGTGCAGTCGAGCGGGAAAAAGTCCCCGCGCGAGTACGCCAAAGCTTTCTTTTCCATCTGAAACTCAAAACCAGGTTCAACTTGAGTTCGAGCATGGCGAATAACTGCTTTGGCAGCTTGTCGGTAATAGGACTCTACACCATCCTGTCCCACCAGATCGACAAGCTTCTGTCCACGCAGGAAATTGAAGCCAAACTTCCTGACCCCAAGATCCTTGAACAGACGAGACATTCCTTCAACCTGATCGAGATTGAATGGTGTGATACTGCATGATGCATGAGTTGGAATTCCTGCTCCCACCAGCTTTTTCACTGCTTCTGTGATTCGCAGGAAAGTAGGTGCTCCAGCAATGTCAACTTTCAGAGCATCATTTGCCTTCAGGTCACCGTCAAGCCCAACCGCCACTGCCACTTTATACTTGAGACAAAGTCTCACAAACTCATCATCGACAAGCAGTCCGTTGGTTGCCACCATGTACTGAACACGGCTCGGAAGCTTACATGCCTTCTTCTGCGCTTCGAGGTACAGTAGTGAGTCGGCAATCACAGGCTTGTTGAGCAATGGTTCACCACCATAGAAGATCACATAGTAGTCGCGATTGTCATCAAAGACATCTTCAAGGTGCTTTCCCCAGAGATCAATACCTGCTTTCGCTGCTTCGGTGCTGAGGAGACTGGCTCCAAACCGCTTTGCAATATCCTGCACCTGACAATACCCGCAGTTAGCATTGCAACCTTGGGCGGTCATCAGATACAAGATGGTGGTGTGCTGAAGCTTCTGCAACAGCATGGATTCTGCATGTGAGAAAGAAGCTTCGTCATCAGACAGGTTGTCGATTATCAGGCCCCGTTCCCTCAACTCATTCTCCAGACCACTTATTTGCAAAGTGCCCACAGCGTAGGCATTCCAATCAGCCGAGGTGACGTACAAAGGACGAGGCTGCAGCTCATGAAACACGGCCACCACCCCATCCCGTTCGCGAGTACGGAGATATTTAGACAGCATTTGATTTTCCCTCTCGGAATCTGAGATAAAAGAAGGCCCCCAATCTTGCGACTGGAGGCCCGGCGGCATCGTGCACGATGTCGTTCGTTCAGCCCTTGTTAGGACTTCTTGACGAACTGCGTCAGCTCGCCCCATTCGGCCGTGGTGAGGCGAACCATCCCGCCGTGGTCGTCGCGGAGGACGATCTCATCGGGATTGTTGAAGTCGACGGTCGGGCAGCACCCCTGGGTGCCGCACAGCGTCAGCACGCCGGACTTCAGGCTTTCGTTTTCTTCAGGCAGGTTGGGATCCATACTGGATACTCCTTGTTGAAGGACATTGGCATTGGGTACAGTCGGTGCCATTCATTGACAAAGACCGGCTTCTGTCCTCTTACAATATATATTAGTTTATAAATCTGTCAATCTTCTCAAGATTGTTACAAAATCACTGGAAGCGTGAACTCAAAGCGGGAGCCGTGGCCTTCCCCGTCTGAGTGAGCGACGACATCCCCTCCCATGGCACGAGCCATTTCGCGAGCGACGAAGAGACCGAGACCAGTACCTTTGATGTTTACGGTATTGGCATTTTTGGCTCGGGTGAACTTCTCAAAGAGCGAGTGGATGGTGTCGTTACTCATACCGATACCGGTGTCGATAATGTCGACAATAAGCTTCTTGCTGTGGATGTCGTCATGCACAAAGACAGTAACGGTACCCTTCGGCGTGTACTTAAGCGAATTGTTGATGAGATTATGGAGAATCTGCTGCACTTTTCCTTTGTCCGCATGGACGAGACCCTGACTCGTGAGTTCTGATTTGAAGAGTAAGAGAAGGCCTTTCTTGAACCCTTCGGGTCGGAGATCATCAGTGATGTGTTCGACCAAATCACGAAGGTTGAAGTCGGCAAGTTCGTACTTCATGTTTCCTCCTTCGATGCGGGACACACTGAGGAAATCTTCAACCGACTCATTCATCATCTTGGCAGAATCGGCGATACGATTGAGTGGTTCAGCCATTTTTGCTTCGACTTTACCAAAACTACCCTCAAGCACCATGGATGCATAGCCGCGGATAGCAGCCAGTGGGCTTCTTAGCTGGTGGCTCGCTATTGAGACAAACTCAGACTTTTGTTTGTCGAGTTCTCGAAGACGGATATTAGCTTTTTCGAGACCTTTTGCAAGGTTTTCAATTTGTTCGCGTTGCTGTACTTCACGACGGGCACTACGAAGGAGTAACAGGCCAAATCCAGTGGTAACAATGGTACTTGCACCTGTAATTAGAAGTTCAAAGCGGTCGTCAGCAAGCACGAGGTTGAATATTGCTACTAAGATAAAGATAAAGAACAAAAGTTTTGCAAGAATAAAACTACCGCCGCGCAATTTGAAAGCTCCTTGTTCGACAATGATAAAGGTTAGAATAACCAAAAAGATTGGCAAAGAAAATAGTGCGTACAACGTAATTTCGTATATGTCTGTAAGCGTTGCAATATATTCTGAACTTGAAAAAATGCCGAGAAAGACAACGCTAGAACTAGTTAAAAGGAGAACTTGATTTCGGTACTTTTTATCACGCCAGTTTTTAATACTAACAACTGCACCAAGTAAACCAATCACAGTAATACAAGACCATTCGAAGATGAGCTTATACAGTGCAAAGAAATCATTGCCGGCCATTTCACAATTTGTTTCATCAAATTGACCAACGGCTAATCCGGCGAGGGTTAAGATAAATGGCGGAATTGCAATAAGAATAGTCAGTAGAGCAAGTCTTATTGGAAGATAATCTTTTCTGAGCGCTTGGACAATAAAGAAGCAAGCAAACACAAGGTAGAAAAGAATATTAAGGAAATCTAATGATGACCAAAATGCCGCAACCAAATAGTAGCTATCCGCATGCCAAGTTATTAGGTCACCTGTTAGCCAAGCTGAAAGAAGTAGAGTAAAAATTGCAAACAAAACACTTGATGTTTGACGATTACTTAATCTAAAAACAAAATAACCTAATGTAATACTTACAAAAATTGGAAGTAAATGGGAGTACAACGCCAACTGCCTGACTTCGTTTGTTGTTTCAAAACAAGTATTTAAGAACTCCATATTTCTTTAAATATAGCCTTTCTCCACCAAAATATCATCTATCGCTTTGGGATAAAGATTGAGTATTTCAAAATCTCTCATATCGTTCTCATATGTGGCCATAGAAACTAATGGAGAAACTAAATATTCGGTTTTGCATTGCTCAAAAGCAGGAATAACTGTACCAAACGTCAACGTTTTTTCGGGACCTTCGGGCAGAAATGTTTCAAATAGTATATTATCCCGTATAAAAAGTTTAAGAAAATGTTTATAGTATTCTTTTGAGCTATCGTACTGCTTGAACCAGCTGGAACCATCACGACTGATGATTACCGGTTTAATATTTGCTGCGGCAAAAAATAGTTGATGATGGAGGGTGATTAGGGATTCACCATGAGTAGTCAGAACTGAACGTAAGCTGTGTCCAACATTTCGGTTAAAATCGACAATCGTTTTGTATTCAAAAACATCACGTCCACCAGGACTCGTAAATTGGTGGATTGGGAGTTTGCCGAGCCCTCGTTTGAACTGGTTTCCACTGCCGACAAATTTATCGTCATAATATTCAATAACAAACGGTGTGAGATCATACTTCTTGGCTAGTTCAAAAAACAGAAGTGTCTCTGTTAGTGGAGTCAATACTTGTCTGAACATTACAAGATGGGGTCGCTCAAATAGAACTTCTAATTCTGGTGGTAGATGAAGATCTCCCCGGACTTTTTCAATCAAGCCCGGAGACTTGCGTCGGCGATGAAGCTCTTCTACAGCCACCGCGAGGGGCGTGTAAAAATCAGTCATGTGAGGATTTATAGAAGAGTCAGCCATAGCGAATGTTATCCTTCAGCTGGAACTACACTACAACTATCTCCGTTTTCTTCATCACATACGATTTCTTCACATTGGTGACTTGTTGCCTTATTGAGACATATATTTTCGCAACTATTACTCGTACAAACTGGAAACACATCGGCTGGAATCGAAAATGATCGATAGATAGCGAGTCCATTTGGAGGACAGTAGTCATCACAATCTCGAACGAAGCAGGTCATACTTTCTGGATCGCATGGAGTCTCGATATAGAAACTATAATCTTTTGCAAATATGTATTTTGTATAGGCGGTGAGATATGTAAATACTAGTGACAACAAAACAAAACTAACGAGTATGCTTACGCCCCACCGTCTAGTATATTCTTTTGTCGGCTTCATGCTTTAAATGTAGCATATGAAATAGTCAATTTCTATACAGTGCTGTTAAGTACTAGAACAGTACTTCCTGCTAGAACAAAGAGAGCCCCAATAACCTTTTTGGTAATCGCTTCACGAGAGAAGTCTTCACGAACGCTTTCGACACCAAAGAATTGAGCCAACATAAAACTGGCCATGACGACGAATATTGGTTGATATGCCTCTGTTGTTTGTATCAATGCAATTGGGGCAAATAAAATCGCAAAACCGAAGAGTAGGTCGCCAAGAAGCGTCAGTGATTCATTGGTCGCATTGAGGCTGAGTCCATTACGAAGATAATGTTGCATAAAATGATAAAAGGCATCGCGTATACGTTTAATTGCAAAGCAAAGAATAACTCCGGTCACTACCATTCCACTCGATCGCCAAAACATTGATTGCCAAAAATCTCCTTCTAGGGTTGAAAACTTAAAAAGCGAGTGCATCAGCCCCATAATAAGGCTGGCTAGCAACGCATACAAAATTAGTTTTGTATTAAATTTATTTTCACTGTACTCATAACTGACAACTATGGCTCCAATAATCAGGAGTGCTCCACCAAGAAGCTGTACCATAGTTGGTAGTTCTTTGAGGATCAGATTTCCAAATAATAGCGAAAAAAATGGTGCCAAGACAAGTAGTGTCATGACAATCGATGTGTCATCTTCAGTCAGTGCTTTTAAATAAAAATATATCCAGCCGACCATCAATGTTCCGCTCAACATGAGGATGCTCGCATCAATCCAACTAGTACTTAGTACCGGTGTCCCGGTGTAATTGTGTGCTATCGGTAGCAATATGGCAGGAAACAAACACGAAAGAATAACAATCCCCCAGATATTCCCATCTTTGGCGTGACGCATGGTCAGGTGTTTGTCGATGATATTAGTGAGTGACCAAAAAAATGCTGCTGCAATCCCGTACAAAAAACCGATAAGCATATCGTGTTAAGTATAACAGGAGTACATAAGGAAGGAGCGTGCAGGATGGTTAGATCGTGCACGCTCCGGTAGCTACTTCGACTGCCACCACCCCCACGGCCATCAGCGCCATCCAAAAGAGGTTTGCAATGATGGTGGAGATTGAGAACCAAAGCCAGTCATGCCCTTTGAGGCCATGAAAGGTATGGGTACCTTCTCGCATGTAGAGTGTGGCCGGAATTGGGTCATAGAGAGAGATGAAGAGGAATCGGCCAAGGCGGCTTTTTCCTGTCAGTCGCTGGAGTATTCGCTTGAATCGCGAATCAGCTGCGCTGTCCTCGAACTCCTTCAAAGCCTCAATCCCCATCATGTCTTTACCGAACCAGTCATAGAGCCTTATAAGCATGTAGTTGAAAGGAATTGAGGCAAATGCCATCAGGATTCCTCCACTAACTATGCCAAAAGCACACATGACCAGCGGGTAGACAAGCCAGTCGAAGATATTATTGGCGGTGGACAGTAAAAACAGTCCCAACGCCATTTGCGAACCCCACAGGAGGATTCGCTTGATAGCTTGCGCCATTGCGTCCTCCTTCGGTGACAACTAGGTATATTATAGCACAGTTTCCTCAATAAGTAAATATTTTATTAAAACGTGTGGAAAATAAGCATATATTGACAAAAGCTAGAAATATTATAAAATAGTACCAGCTTGATGGAGGCTGACAAAAATGAAAATCAGTTTGTTTTTGATTCTGATCATGGCGTGCGCTGGTGCAGCCAGTGCACATGCTCCGGACGGGGATTTCCTCGCCCGCAAGAAGCAGGCGCTTGAACGCGCCGCAGAAATCCGTAAGGGTCTTGTGGATCCCGAGCGTGAACGCTGTGGCGGCATCGTGATTGTCCGCGAGGACGGTCAGACGGTCTACTGCCAATGAAGAAGGGGGCGTCTTGCGAATCAGCAGACGCCCTTTCTAGTTATGAACTAGTTAAGATAGAGAAAGACGACCGGGAGAAGGAGCCACCAGAAGAAGTATTCTTTTGGTGAGAAGATGGCCTGGATAGGGCTGCCCGGGGTCACAAATTCGGTCACCGGGAGTACATGGAAGCTAAAGACCATAACGAGGATGGTGCCACCGGTGGCGAGGAGGAGCTTTTTGCCAAAGCTTTCAAACTTCTTTTCTTGGTAAGGTCGTGGCATCAGGCGGGCCATGAGGATGGTTGAGATAACGGTAAAGACACCAAAGATGAGCACCTTCATAAATGAGTCGCCTTCTCCGCCACTGAGGATGGTGCTGTAGTACGGGAACTCGAGAGAGATCAAAAGGGCGAAGTAGAGACCGACGGTGAGATTAATCACTGCCTGACGACCGCGGACAATCGCGTACACCAAGAAGAAACCAAAGACGCCAAGCAGGTATGCGAACTCTTGGATGATGAGGAGGATGTCCCCGGTATTCATAGGTATATTATAGAACTCTTTTATGGTGCGTGTGAGCGCTATCCCCTTATTACAAAACACCACCGATAGTCCATCGGTGGGGTTTTGTTTTGCTAGAGTCCCTCCTTCTTCAATTCTTCGATGAGTTTGCGGGCGGACTTGGAGACTGACTTCGGAAACCCAATTTCTACCTTCACCATAAAGTCGCCACGAGCGCGGCCATCGACCGGTACCCCTTTCCCTTTAATCCGGAGGAGTTCACCGTGGGTGATGCCTGCCGGGATGGTGAGGGTCACTGGTCCATCAAGCGTCTCGACCTTGTACTCGCCACCGAGGAGTGCGTCAGTGAGCTTGATACCGAGTCTTGTGTAGAGAGTCGAGCCGTCGCGTTTGATGGTCGGATGCCCCTCGACATGGA
>JACCDV010109252.1_pt1 | contig 12014 bp, 7 predicted proteins | sample 7446131 | NCBI WGS metagenome assembly JACCDV01 (sample SAMN15323448, study PRJNA562643) | freshwater metagenome | isolation source: river surface water | place: USA:Blue River Watershed | collected 2017-08-17
CAGTTGGTAGGTCAAATCCTGGAGGACCGGTTGGGTAGTCCATGGTTGCCGGGAAGAGAATCTGGTTATCCAGCAGGGTCAGCACATACCCCAAGCCCGCGGCTTGGATCAGGTGGAGAAAACCGGCAATTACGTTGTAGCCGCGAAGTCTAGAAATGTATTGATCTGGGGTTCTTTGTTTCTTGGCCATTGTGGCCTCCTTATTGAATGTTCTTCCACACTATCGGCGGAAATAGAAAATGGGGCGCCCATCTGAGCGCCCCATTTCTAGTCCTTTTTGCTAAACATCGAAACGATCGTTGTTCATCACCTTGGTCCAGGCCGCAACAAAGTCGTGCACGAACTTCTCTTTGCTGTCATCCTGCGCATAGACCTCTGCATAGGAGCGCAGAACCGAGTTCGAACCAAAGACTAGGTCGGCTCGTGTAGCAGTGAACTTGACCTGGCCGTTGTTTCGGTTGCGCATGTTGTAGAGGTTGTAACCAGCTGGCTCCCAGACATAAGTCATGTCGGTTAGGTTGACAAAGAAATCAGTGCTCAGCGCTCCAACATTCTCAGTCAGAACACCGTGGTTGGTTCCGCCGTGGTTGGTACCGAGAACCCTCATGCCACCAACCAGAACCGTCATTTCATGGGAGGTTAGTCCCAAAAGCTGTGCCTTGTCGAGCATTAGCTCTTCTGGTGCAACGGCGTAGTCCTTCTTCACCCAGTTGCGGAAGCCATCGTGAATTGGCTCAAGAGGTGCAAATGACTCAGCATCGGTCCACTCCTGGGTGGCGTCTCCCCGACCAGGGGCAAATGGCACGTTGACTGAAACGCCAGCAGCCTTGGCAGCGTGCTCAACACCAACGTTTCCGGCCAAAACAATCACGTCAGCGATGCTCGCACCAGCCTCTTTCGCGATTGGCTCTAGAACCGAAAGCACCTTCTGCAAACGCTCTGGCTCGTTGCCGACCCAGTCCTTCTGAGGGGCAAGTCGAATTCGAGCACCATTGGCACCGCCGCGGTTGTCGCTGCCGCGGAAGGTTCTTGCGGAATCCCAAGCGGTAGCGACCAGCTCCGAGACAGAAAGCCCCGAAGCTGCAATCTTTGCCTTCACTGCTTCAACGCTGTAAGCCTTGCTACCGGCTGGAACTGGATCCTGCCAAATCAGGTCTTCCGCAGGAACGTCTGGTCCGAAGTAGCGAACCTTTGGTCCCATGTCACGGTGAGTTAGCTTGAACCAAGCCCTAGCAAAAACTTCAGAGAAGTAGTCCTGGTCTTCCTTGAACTTTCTAGAAATCTCAAGGTAGATGGGGTCTTTGATCATTGCCATGTCGGCATCGGTCATAGCCGGGTTGTGACGAATGCTTGAATCCTCGACATCGACCGGCTTGTCTGCCTCGTCAATGTTCACTGGCTCCCACTGGTGAGCACCAGCCGGACTCTTTACTAGCTGCCAGTCGTACTTGAAGAGGATTTCGAAGTAGCCGTTGTCCCACTTGGTTGGGTTTGTGGTCCAAGCCCCCTCTAGTCCTGATGAAACAGTGTCGCGACCAACGCCACGAGTTTTGTGGTTCATCCAACCAAGACCGGCCTCATGCAGACCTGCGGACTCAGGGTTAGCCTCAAGGTTCTCGGCACGGCCGTTACCGTGCATCTTTCCAACGGTGTGACCACCGGCGGTAAGTGCCACTGTCTCTTCATCATTCATGGCCATGCGGGCAAAGGTCTCCCGGACCATCTTCGCGGTCTTTAGGGGATCTGGAACTCCGTTAACGCCCTCTGGGTTGACGTAAATCAGTCCCATGTGAGTGGCGGCCAAAGGGTTCTCCAAGCTGCTTGGGTCATCTAGGTCTGCGTAGCGGTTTTCTGAAGGTGCCAAGAACTCCTTTTCGTTACCCCAGTAGATGTCCTTCTCTGGGTGCCAAATGTCTGCACGTCCAAACCCAAAGCCAAAGGTCTTCAGACCCATCGACTCGTAAGCAATGTTTCCAGCCAGGATCATCAGGTCAGCCCAAGAAACCTTGTTGCCATACTTTTTCTTCACTGGCCACAGAAGTCGTCTTGCTTTGTCCAGGTTTACGTTGTCAGGCCAGGAGTTCAAAGGCGCGAAGCGCTGGTTTCCGGTACCACCGCCGCCACGACCATCGGCGGTGCGGTAGGTGCCGGCAGCATGCCAGGCCATGCGAATCATCAAGCCGCCGTAGTGACCCCAGTCCGCTGGCCACCAAGACTGGCTGTCAACCATAAGTGCGTGCAGGTCCCTCTTGAGAGCCTCGACATCGAGCTTTGCAAGCTCGGCGCGGTAGTCAAAGTCAGCACCCAGCGGGTTGGTCTTTTGGTCGTGCTGGTGCAAGATGTCTAGATTTAGTGACTTTGGCCACCAGTCGGTGTTTGAATCGCCAACCTGAGTGAGTGCGCCGTGCGCTACCGGGCAAGTTCCTGATGTCTCCAAGGGTTGCTCCTAACTATTCTGTTTTTGATGGGGTCTCGCCCCAACCTCTGGCTCCAAGAATAGCCCTCAAAAGAGGTGAGCGACCTGTTCTGAAACTATGTGCAGTAAATACCTAGTTACTGATTCAGCGCCTTCTGAATCCGCTGCAGACTAACGGGGCTTGCGGCTCCGATACTCTGGGCAAAAAGGCTCACTCTGAACTCCTCCAAAAGCCACCTAGCCTCTTGCAGTGATGGCTTTGCACCCTTCTCCAATGGCAAGGTCCCGCCAGCTGACTGAAAGACCCTCAGCGCCGCCGCAAGCTCTGCCGCAGCAGTCGCATCCTTAGCTGGGCTCTCCGCCAACTTAGTCATGCGCATTGCGACTGCCTTTAGGTAAACCGGAAGTCTCACCAGGCGAACAATGCCAGTTGTGCTGACGAGGTTTTTGGTCAACAGATCAGCCAGGTGCTGCTTCTCGGCGGTCAACACCGGAAGCAAATCGAGCGCTTTGATAGCCCCGATTGCCTTAGTGGCCTCGGCGGCAGCACTGGAGATCTTTGCCAGTATCGCGGCAACGTCAAATGCTCGTTCTATTGCGATGGCAGTGACATGGTCGCGAACCTTTTCAAAGTCTGATCGTTTGCGAATCAGGCCCTTAGGTTCAATGTTGCGAATCTCGTCCTCGGCTAGGGCTGCAATCAGGTCCCGAACAAAGCTTTCGGTGTCGGCATAGCCCAGACTCACTAGCGAGAGCTTCTCCTGCTGGCTTAGGTGCTGAGCGATGTATTTGGCGGGTGAGGCTATAGCGGCCTGCACCAGGGCAACTACACCCCAAATGTGGTGGCGCTCCCGTTCTGACTGGGTTGGGAAAAGCCGTAGCTCGCAACCCTTTGGGCTCGGAACCAACGTCGGGAAACCCCTGATCAGGTTTCCTGCGACTTCAGACTCCAGAACCTCCGGAATCTCATCAAAGTCCCAGGTGACAATGCCTGAGCGTTCAATGGTTGATTCGGTCTGAACCGCCTTCGCTACCGCGCCCCTGCCTTTGTCTTTGAGCAGTGCCTTAAGCTCAGCCAGGTCATCACTGAGCCCAAGCTGTTTGCCCTTGTCATCTACCACCCGATAGGTCATGCGCATGGCTGAAGGAAGCTTGGAGTAGTCGAAGTCGCTGGGTTCTACTCGAACCCCACTGAGCTGCTGAAGAGTTTTGGCAAGAAGTGTCAGCAGCTCACCGGTTGGCACCTCTGGCAATTGACTAAGCGCCTTTTTGGCCCAATCGTTCGCTGGAACTACGTTCTTCCTGACACTCTTTGGCAGCGAGCGAATCAGTTCAGTGAAGAGCTCCAGTCTCATGCCGGGCACCAGCCACTCAAAGGGATCTTTTTGCAGGCCAGCCAAAACTGCTACGGGGACATCGACGGTGACACCGTCATCGATAGCTCCCGGGTCAAAGCGGTAACTGAGGTTGAACTGCTGCCCGTCATAGATCCATTGGGTTGGTAGGTCTGATTCATCAAGTTCAACAAACTCGACTTCGAGCAGGTTGTCCTTGGTCATTTTCAAAAGGTTTGGGGTATCGACCTTGGCTTTTTTCCACCAGCCCTCAAAGCTTCTGGTTGAGAAAACATCCAGAGGAACTCTGTTGTTATAGAAGCGGAAGACCTCGTTTTCGCCAGGGGCAAGCTCGGGCTTTCTTGCTCTTTCGGCCTGAGCCTCGAGCTCAATAAGTAGTGCCTTGTTCTCTCGATCAAACTGCTGCTGTGAGTCCCATTCGCCCTGGACCAAAGCATGCCGAATAAAGAGCTCTCGGCATAGCATCGAGTCGATCTTCGAATACTGCATCTTGCGGTCAACAACTATTGGCAGGCCAAAGAGTGTGAGTCTCTCATTAGCGACAACAGCCCCCTGCTTTTTCTCCCAGTGCGGTTCGGAGAAGCTGCGCTTTACCAAATCTCCCGCGAGCTCTTCAGCCCACTCAGTTTTGATTTCGGCATTCATTCGGGCAAAGAGTCTTGAGGTTTCAACTAGCTCTGCGCTGATCAGCGCCTCGGGTGGTTTTTTGGCGAGCGCCGATCCCGGGAAGATTACGAACTTCTTGGCTCCTGCACCCTGATACTCAACTGGAGCTCTGTTTGGCTTGGCCTTGCCGTTTAGCCAAACCGTCTTCTCTCTGGGCTGCTTGATGCCAATCTGACTTAGTAGCCCTGCCAGCAGACACTTATGAATCCCCTCGGGGTCTTTCTTTCTGCCTTTGATTTCAAGCCCCAGTGGTTTGGCAAGGGACTGAAGCTGGCGCATCAGATCCTGCCACTCCCTCACTCGGAGGTAGTTGAGAAACTCTGCCTTGCAGAGTCTTCTAAAGGCGGATGAAGAAAGCGCCTTTTGCTTGTCTTCGAGATAGTTGTAGAGATTTAGGAGGGTGAGAAAGTCACTGCCGGGGTCAGTAAACCTGGCATGCAGAAGATCAGCCTGGGGTCTTTTCTCTAGGGGTCGCTCTCTTGGGTCTTGAATCGTGAGCCCTGCCACGATAATCATCACTTCGCGAACCAGATCTCTGGTTCTAGCCTCAAGCAGCATTCTGGCAAAACGGGGTTCGATGGGCAGCCTTGCCAGCTCATGTCCAATCTTGGTTAGGACCAGCTCTTTGCTGTCCCGCTCTAAAGCACCCAGCTCTGAGAGCAAACCCAGGCCGTCTTTGACTCCCCTGGGGTCAGGGGACTGGAGGAAGGGGAACTTGGTGATGTCTTGAATGCCGATAGTTGCCGACTGCAAAATCACCGAGGCTAAGTTGGTGCGCAAAATCTCCGGGTCGGTGAATTCGCTTCTGGAGTTGTAATCCTCTTCTGAGTAAAGGCGGATCACCACGCCCGATGAAGTCCTACCGGCTCGCCCTGCCCTCTGATTAGCGCTTGCTTGCGAGATTGCCTCAATGGGCAATCGCTGAACCTTGGCTCTTGGGCTATAGCGGGAGATTCTGGCCGTTCCTGCATCAATCACATACTTGATGTTTGGAATGGTTAGCGAGGTTTCGGCAACGTTAGTTGCCAGAATCACTCTTCTTCTAACACCTGCGACCTTGCTCTTTTCAAAAACCTTGTGCTGCTCGCTGCTACTGAGCCGACCATAGAGGGGAAGCAGTTCGGTGTTTTTATCCAGTAGCCCAGAAGTTATTCGACCTTGAATTGCCTCTTGGGCATCTCTAATCTCTGACTCTCCAGATAGAAATACCAGGGTGTCGCCCTCGGGTTCTTTAGAGAGTTCATCAAGAGCCTTGACTATGCCGTCCAGGTAATCCGAAGCCGAGCTTGACTCATCTGGATCACTATTGCCATCGGAGTCCTTGAAAACTGGTCGATAGCGAATCTCGATCGGATAGGTGCGACCGGAGACCTCAATGATTGGAGCATCGCCAAAGTGTTTGCTGAAAGACTCCGGATCAATGGTCGCCGAGGTGATGATCACCTTTAGCTCTGGACGCTTGGGTAAAAGCTGTTTGAGATAGCCAAGCAGAAAGTCGATGTTCAGACTTCGCTCGTGAGCCTCATCGATTATGACGGTGTCGTATTGAGAAAGGTCGTTTCGATTCTGAATGGCGTTGAGCAAAATGCCATCGGTCATCACTTTGACGCGGGTCTTTTTACTCGATTGATCGGTGAACCTCACCTGATACCCGACTAGGTCTCCAAGTTCAACACCAAGCTCTTGCGCAATGCGCTCTGCCACCGAACGAGCAGCGATTCTTCGGGGCTGAGTGTGAGCGATTGATTTGCGTCCAAGCTCCAAACACATCTTTGGTAACTGGGTGGTTTTTCCTGAACCGGTGGCCCCCGCAACCACCACAACCTGGTGGTTTTTTATGGCCTCAAGAATCTCTTGCCTACGTTGAGAAACCGGAAGGTCTTCCGGGTATTGGATCTTTAGCTCAGCCATGGCCCTCTAATGCTAGGCCCGAGCGCTATTGAGAGCCTGCACCCTGCTTCCAATAACCAGTGCCGAGCCAATAATCACAAGATTCTTGACGATGTATTGACCCTCAAGGGTTAGTCCAACCGGGAAGATCGTGAAGCAGACTTCAGGGAGCAAAACCAGCGGCAGAAAGGTACCAGGCATTTGAAGCGCTAGAAGAAAGATTGCAATTCGAGTCAGCGGGGTGAACAAAAAAGCCAGGCCAATTGCAATTTCCCAAAGCCCTAAAAGCGGAACAATGATTTCCGGTGTGAGCCAATAGACGGTCGCTGCCACAAGGTCATAAGCGGGAGATAGCTCCCCCACGGTCTTAAGCGCACCAAACCAGATAAAAACTGCACCGATGGCAAACCGGAGAAATGTCACTCCGACTTTGTCCATGAAGCCAATTAGAACCGAGTCATACCTTTGAAGCATCGCGCGCAAGTTATCCATGACAGGGTCAACTCAATACCCGCCGAAAAACTCCCGAAGTTAGCTGCGAAGTGCCTTAGCAAGTTCCTCGGTGGCATTGACCAGTCGGTCCATGTCCTTCTGAGTGGTTGCCAAAGAGACCAGCCACTGCTCATCCAGTCCCGGAGGGGTGATGATGCCGCGGTTGATGCCCCAGAGCCAGCTCAGCTCGGCAGCCTCAAAGTCGCACTCCTGGAAGTCGCGATAATTGCGGACCGCAGCTGATCGCCAAATCATCGCTCCCTTCACACCAAAGCCAATGGTGTGAGCTGGGAGCTGATACTTGCGAATCACCTGGTCCAACTTGCGAAGCGTCTCGTTGTTGACAGCCTCCGCCTTGGCCATTGCCTCTGGGGTGCAGATCTCATCTACCGCCTCAACCGCTGCCATGACCAAAGGGTTTCCGTTGTAGGTACCAAAGTGAGCCATGCGGCCATCAACCACTGCGTCCATGAAGCGCTGCTTGCCACCGAAGGCAGCAACCGGCAAACCGCCACCGATGCTCTTGGCGAGAGTGATTAGGTCTGGAATTACCCCAACCTTTCTGGCAGCTCCTGCGACACCAGCGGTTAGGCCAGTCTTCACCTCATCGAAAATCAAAGCGATGTCGAACTCGTCGCAAAGAGCCCTTACTCCCTGAAGGTAACCCTCATCCGGAAGAACAATTGAGAGGTTCTCGATGATCGGCTCAAGGACAAAGCAGGCAATTCTTGAGGAGTTGTCCTGCATGATCTGCCGCAAATATTCGAGGTTGTTGTAGGGAACAACAAAGACCTCACCGGGCTCTACCTCAAAAGGAACCTCTGGGGTTGGAGCATCGCCACTGCCGATGTTGGCAAGCTTTGGCTTGACCGAAACCTGAAGTGGGTCATAGCCACCGTGGTAGCCGCCCTCGAGCTTGATGATTGCTTTCTTACCGGTGGCAGCCCTAGCGGTTCTGATCGCATACATCAAAGACTCTGTGCCCGAGTTTGTGAAGCGGAGCATGTCCAAGCCAAAACGCTTCTTGAACTTCTCAGCCGCTTGAGTCGCTGATGGTGATGGGGTCACAAACAAGGTTCCGGTCTTTCGCAGGGCGCGCTTGACCGCCTTGACAACCTTTGGGTTTAGGTGGCCAACCAACATCGCGCCAAAGCCCATGGATAGGTCCAGTAGCTTGCGGCCATCAACATCGGTGACATAGGCACCCTTTGCCGAGACAATTGAAATGGGGTAAGGGTCCCAGTGCTGGAAGCTAGAGGTAACCCCCAGTGGGAGAACCTTGCTCGATCTTTTGTTGTGCTTACCGGATTCTTTGGTGGTCGCCTCAAAGCGCTCCCACTCCTTAGCAAGTAGCTCGTGAACTCTCGCTTTGTTCAGGGGGACGTGTTCCTGCGGAACATTTCTCCACCCGGTTGGTTCGTGTTTTAGGTCTGTAACTTGAGACACGGATCACTCCTTCGTGGTTCTCCCATTGTCACCCATGATTCGCATTTAGTCGAATTTTGGCGCATTCTTTTCAAAAAGAATCGTGAGAAACCAGCAAAAGCTGCGGAATCAGTTGAAAAAGGTTGCCTTTTCTGCGACCTTCGAAGGGGCTATTTTCCCCACTCAGACGGCGGCCCTAGGAACAAGAGAGTCGAGAACAAAGAAACAACAGTCAGAGCTAGAACCAAGACCAGAATCAAGGGTCGCGCAATGAACCAACGAAACAGCGAGTCAAACCAGCCCGAGTCCCTTGGATCCGAGGTCTTCGTGGTGCGCCAGTCACCAGCTAGCGAGTTGGTCTTTGCAAGTGATCTTTCGAATGGAAAGGTTGCGAAAGGGACAATCGCCAGGGCGATTCCCAAGACAATCTTTGGTAGCTTCCAGCGCTGATTGACACCAACAAGAGCAGCTACGACTCCGTAGCCCAAGAAAGTAAAGCCGTGTGAGCCACCGATCAAAGTAAACAGCTCACTCGGGATACCAACGGTTGCTCTGAGGATCAAGCCAGTAATCAGCATGGACCAGGTGATCATCTCTGCAACGGCAAAAAACTTGAAGAGTTTGGCTGGGGAAACATTCATGACTCAAGCCTAATTTGCCCGAGGCGCTACGCTTATCTAATTCCCCAAACCCCTGGAGCCCCTTAGTGATTGCTGTGACCGATCTGGAGATCAGCATTGGCGCTAGAACCCTAATGTCGGGTGTGAACTTTAGGGTTCAAAAAGGCGACAAGATCGGGCTGGTCGGTAGAAACGGTGCCGGGAAGACAACTCTCACCAAGATCCTCTCTGGTGAAGGCCAACCAACCAAAGGTTCGGTTCAAATCCAAGGCCAAATCGGATACTTGCCCCAAGACCCAAGAAGCGGTGACCCTGAAGAGTTGGCAAAGACCAGGATTCTAAACGCGAGGGGCCTGGGAGACATTCTTGAGCGAATGACTAAAGCATCTGAAGATATGGCCGATCCAGCACTTCACGATGCCGCTATGAAGAAATATGCCCGGGCAGAGGTTGAGTTCACCTCCGCCGGCGGTTACGCGGCAGAGGCGGAGGCCTCGTCAATTGCATCAAACCTTGGCATCAGCGAGCAAACCCTTCACCAGCCGCTAAAGACCCTCTCAGGTGGTCAGCGTCGAAGAATTGCACTCGCGCGAATCTTGTTCTCAGATGCCGAGACCATGCTGTTGGACGAGCCGACCAACCACCTTGATGCTGACCGCGTGGTTTGGCTTAGGACCTTCCTAAAGAACTACCAGGGTGGCCTGATCGTCATCAGCCACGATGTGGACTTGGTTGAAGAAACCGTAAACAAGGTCTTCTACCTAGATGCCAACCGCCAGGTAATCGATGTCTACAACATGGGCTGGAAGAACTACCTCAAGCAGCGCGAAGCCGACCAAGAGCGTCGCAAGCGTGAGCGTGCGGGAGCCGAAAAGAAAGCGGCCGTGCTGCAGCTTCAGGCTGCAAAGTTTGGTGCCAAGGCAACCAAAGCTGCTGCCGCGCACCAGATGCAAAGACGAGCAGAAAAGCTTCTGAGTGGACTGGATGAAGTCAGAGCAGTAGACAAGGTCGCCAAAATCAAGTTTCCTGACCCGGCACCCTGCGGTAAGACGCCACTCATGGCATCAAATCTCTCCAAAAGCTTCGGCTCGCTCGAAATCTTCACCGCGGTTGACTTGGCGATTGACCGAGGCAGCAAGGTTGTCGTTATAGGTCTAAACGGTGCTGGAAAAACCACCCTGCTCAGAATTCTGGCTGGGGTTGATAAGCCCGACACCGGAGAGTTAGAACCCGGTCACGGGCTAAAGATTGGTTACTTCGCGCAGGAGCACGAAACTCTCGACACCAAGAAAACTGTTCTGGAAAACATGCTCTACGCAGCCCCACAGCTTGGTGAAACCGATGCCAGAAAAGTTTTGGGGTCGTTCCTTTTCACTGGGGACGATGTTCAGAAACCAGCCGGGGTGTTATCTGGTGGCGAAAAGACAAGACTTGCCCTTGCTGCCCTGGTGGTCTCAAGTGCAAACGTTTTACTTCTTGATGAGCCAACCAACAACCTGGACCCTGCAAGCCGCGAAGAGATTCTTCGAGCACTCGCGAGCTTCACCGGAGCGGTGGTTTTGGTAAGCCACGATGTTGGTGCCGTAGAGGCCCTGAACCCTGAACGAGTTCTAATCCTGCCCGATGGCGTTGAAGACCACTGGAGTCAGGAATACGCGGACCTTATTTCGCTGAGCTAAGAACTTCAACCAGATCGAAATAGAGAGTGACGACCTTGGTTTCATCCGAGATTGTTTCTCCTGCCGCCGTCCAAAAATCAAGGTGAGATTTTCTGAAGTCGGCCGCGCTTAGATCACCCTCGGCCTCAGCTAATGCAAATTCGTCAGGAACATCGATGAATCGGAGAACCTCTACCCTGGTTATCTCCAAGGTTGCGATGTGTTGGTTTTCATTGTCTAGGACCGCTAAACGCTCCCCCACGTGCTCAATCGGCTCACCTTCAGCTTCATACTCAGAGAGCAATCCAGCCGTGGCTCGCTTATTGCCGTGCAGAATGAAATTGATCAGGTTAGTGCGAGACTCCCCTGGATTACCAAACTCCACAGTCCGCATTCCGCTGACTTTCTGAAATGCCACTACTTGATCTTTCGCTCGAGCGAACTTCCCTCAACATCGACATTTGGCAGGATCTTGTCCAACCACTTAGGTAGCCACCATGCGCTCTTGCCCAAGATGGACATGATCGCTGGTACCAAGATCAACCTGACCAAGAATGCGTCAATCAAGACACCAATTGCCAGACCAAAACCAATTGGTCTAACCAGGGTTAGGTGGTTGAAGGCAAAGCCACCAAAGACCGTCACCATGATCAGCGCTGCAGCAATAACCACTGACCTGGAGAGGTGAATACCGTAGTTGATGGCATCCTTAGGACTCTTGCCGTGGACATAAGCCTCGCGAATACCCGAGGCCAAAAACAGCTGGTAGTCCATAGCCAAACCAAACAGAATTCCAATCAGAATCGTTGGCAAGAAGTTCAGGATTGGTCCTGGGTCGTGGACATCGAAGAGGAATCCGAGCCAGCCCCACTGATAAACCGCAACCACAGCGCCGAAGGTTGCAAACACAGTCAGCAAGAAGCCAGCGGTTGCCAACAGCGGAACCAATATTGACCTAAAGACCAAGATCAAAAGGAACAGCGATAGCAGCAGCACAGTAGCAAGGTAGACAGGGAGTGCGCCTGCCAGCTTGTCCGAGATGTCGATGTTGGTTGCAGTCATTCCTGTGACCCCGAGCTCGCCGCCAAACTCAGTGCGGATCTCATCGGTCATGCCGCGTAGGTCAAACACCAACTCCTCGGTCTCTAAAGTTGCTGGGCCTTGGGCTGGAATCACCTGGAACAAAAGGGTCTTGTCATCCTCCGAGATGGCTGCCGGCAAAACTGCCAGTACGTTATCCAGGGCAAAGAACTTCTCGGCTATGTCTGCTTGAAGAGTTAGCTGATCAGCTTCTGCAACAGCAGTTGGCATGGTGACAACGGTTGCAATCGAACCATTTGCTCCCTCGCCAAAGTTGTCGCTCACCAACTTGAATGCCTTGTAGGTGGTTGAATCCAAAGGCTCTGAAGAGCCATCTGGCAGACCAAGTCTCATCTGCCCAGCAGGCAATGCCGCGATAGCCAAAATTAGGCCTACGCCAATTGCTGAGAGC
>JACCDV011283001.1_pt1 | contig 12013 bp, 4 predicted proteins | sample 7446131 | NCBI WGS metagenome assembly JACCDV01 (sample SAMN15323448, study PRJNA562643) | freshwater metagenome | isolation source: river surface water | place: USA:Blue River Watershed | collected 2017-08-17
GGATCAGGCCCCTGTCCCGGTCAATGCGGTCAATGCCAGCGCCAAGAGCAGAGTCAATGGTGCTGCTTCATTGGTTTTTGGGATCAACCAATCTGTTTTGGACGGTGCTGCCCGACAAACCATTGGAGATCTTGGCGCAGCACTGGCGGCTGACAAGCAAAAAACACTCCAGCTGGATTTGCTCACCCGTGACACAGAAAACTTGCCTTCTGCACAACGACGTCAACTGGCGCAGGACCGCGCCAAGGCCGTCGCCGATGCGCTGGTTACCGCGGGAGTGCAAAGCAGCCGAATCGTCCTCGAATGGTTGCCGGATGCCAGCTCTGCCATTCAGCGTCAAGGCGCAGGCATGCAACTGGTCGCCAGATTGAAAGTGGTCGAAGCCAGAGCAGGCAGCGGTTGATCAAGCGTTTGCAGTGTATTGAAATTTTCCAGGGCCAACATGCCCAAAACCAGGAGTTACACCATGAGTCAAAAAAACAAACTGTCAACAAGTTCAACCAAAGTCTGGCAGCGGCATGCCTTGGCCAAGGCGTGTGCATTGGCGATGGCGGGGGCCAGTGTCGGAGGTTCTGCTTGGGCTGTACCGGATCCTTTTGGTGCCGCGTTGTTGACGACTTATGGTGGAGACCTTTCACCGATCGCGGCAATGAGTGGAACATATTGGTCCAAGGGTTACAACAGCCTGTGGCTCAACAGTCAGACTGATTCCGGCTCGATCATGGCGGAGACCAATGACGCCACTTATTTCTCTGCATTGACAGGTACGGGAGGCAGCTATCCCGTGTCCATCACGGGCAACAGCATCCTCGCCTCGGCCATCGCCAACACGGGTTCGTACACGTCGTCCACTGTGCCGGTGTTATCGCTCGCCAACAGCACGGATGGTATCTTGTCTTTGAATCTTCAGATCTTTACGGGTTTGCTCAATGGAGACGGTTCGGATTACGGGCTGTCATCCAGCGCGAGCGCAACGCTGGACAACACTTCAAAGGCCGATGGCACGGTCTACATCAAGCAATCCGGACTTGGCTCCGCCAATCTGTCCTTGTCCAACAACACGATGGGGGCAAGTGTCACGCTGAACAGCCTGGACACCAATGTGGTTGTCGCCACGCCATCGGGCTATGCCTCCACCAGCAAAGGCTCCAGTACGCTGTCCTTTGGCAATACCAGCAACGCCATGGGTGATCCGTCAGCACCGACTGCGGGTTCGACAGGCAGTGTCAACCTGAGCAACCAACAAGGTGTTTTCAATGCAACAGGTGCTGCCGAAGTGAAGTCCGTTATGGCCAATGTGACGGTTTCCGACACGGCAGGTGTAACGCCAACTTTGGCCAACAGCATCAGCGCCAACGCTAACAGCATCACGGCCAACACCACCAACAACGCGGCGGTCAGCGTTTTCCGCTCCACGGCTGCTTCTTCTGCATTCACCGGCACAGTGGGCGTGACCAACCTGCAGTCGACCACCATCACATCGGGTAATGACGGCACACTGATGGCCAGCGTGACTGGCAGTGGCGTTTCTGTTGATTTGCGCAAAGGTACAGGGTCAACCAACGTCACAGGCGCTGTGACGGTGAACGACAACAAGCTATCTGCAACGGCTCTGGGTAATGCGGCAGGGGCGCAGTCCGCTGCGGGCAGCATTGCCGCTGGCAATGCCATCATTTTTGAAGGCGGCAGCAACATCACCGGCGCGTCTACCAGCAGTGCAACGGACCTGGCAGCGAGCATTGGTTCAGGTACATCGAATGCTGAGGCCGATCTTTTGATCAACAGTGTCCAGCGCAACAGCGGCAATGCATTCACCTCTACATTGGGTACGGCCAGCATCACATCCAATCTGGACAAACTCGGCGGCGATGGCAGCTTGGCGCAAAGCGGTAACACCTTGAGCGCCTCGGCCATCAACAATCTCGCGGGCAACCTCATCAGTGCAGGTCAGGCCGCCAGCATTGGCAGTATCACCGCTTCCAGCGTATTGCTGAACACGCAAAAAAACAACACAGTCACGACCCTGGCTAAAGTTGAAGATTCAGCGATATCTGCCACAGTGGGGGCAACAGATGTCACGGTAGACGGTGCCGTCACCCTCAGCGCCAACACGATCACTGCGACCGCCCAGGGTAACCTCGCAAGCAACACCGTGGCCCTCAAGGCCGACAATCTGAGTGTGGGTTCAAATGGCGCCAGCAATGGCGTGCAATTGACGCCTGACATTTCAGCTGCCGTTTCAGGCTTGGCTGTTTCTGCTCTCAATGTCCAGATCAATGACGCGCAAAATTTGTCAGCCCTCAACCAAGGCGGCAGCATTGCTTTTTCGTTTTCTGCAGCCAAGGACATCAGTGGTACGCAAGCCACAGTCAACAACAACCAGCTCACTACCGTTGCCACCGCCAACTCGGCCAGCAACCGTGTGACTTTGCAAGGCACCAACGCTTCTGGTCTGAACGCAGGTCTGGGTAATCTCCAGACGAATACCGATGGCAAAACGGAGGCCGGTTCGGGGCTTTCTGCGGGTGCACTGGGCGTGTCGATGGAGGTGGGCGCTGTCAGTGCCTCCCAATTGAGCCTCAGCAGCAACAGCATCTCGGCCCAAGCGCAGCTGAACAGTGTCAATAACAGCCTGTCAGCCACAAGCACCACGACCAGTGGCGCATTGACTGGCGCCCCCAATGCGGTCGCTGGCGACCTATCAAACGATAACGTCACTGCATTTGCAGACATCGCCTTGGCTAATGCGCAATTGAACACAGACACCTCCGCCGATGCATCCACTTATGGTGCCATGACGGTATCCACGGGGGCCTTGTCCGCCGCGGCGACGGTGCAAGCCAGCGGCAACAGGATCACAGCCTTGGCCGATGGCAACGCGGCCACCAATGCGGTGACTTTGAACAGCGGCAGCATGAGCAACATGACTGCTGCACTGGTTTCCGGTCAGCGTGGCAGCAATGCCGACATCACCACCCAGGCCGCTGGCGAAGTGTCAGTGAACACGTCCACCGGTGCGGTGACCGCATCGTCCATTTCGGTGAACGACAACACAGTCAAAGCCACCTCGATTTCTAATTCATCCAGCAACAGCCTGTCTGTCATGGCCACCAATGCCACAGGTGCAGGTCTGACGATCACCCCAACCGCTTCATCGAATTTGACCAGCATGACACTGGTAGCGGACATGGCCTTGCTCAACAACCAGACAACCGACGGCAGCACAGTGAAAGCGACGGCAGGGGTTGACGGAACACCGGCATTGCTCAAATTGGCCGCAGGGGCTGTCAGCAGCAGCGCCAATCTGACACTCAATGGCAACGCTGTTGCGGCTTCTGCCTATGCCAACAGCGCCAGCAACACGGGCACGGTCGCGATCAACAGCATGACGGGCATGACTGCTGCACTGGGTAATGTGCAAGTTATCTCTGGTGGCGCTCTGGAAGCGACCACTTATGGTGCCGTCGATACCGGCTTGAGCAGCATTGGCAACTCGAATGTGTCGGTGAATACCAACGCAATCACCTCGACCGCAATGGCCAACACGGTTACCAACGGCTTGTCAATCACGGCCAACAATGCATTGGGGCGCGGTGTGCAGTCATCGTTTACGTACAGTGGAGATGTGATTGCGTCAGACAACGTCCTGACCAACCTGCAAGATCTGGCCAATAACACAGTGGTTGCGACGACCGCAGGTGATGTGAAGTTGACCAGTGCAGGTGCAGTCAGTGGTACTTCGAATGTGAGCCTCAACAGCAACACCCTATCCGCTTACGGCAGTGGCAATTACGCCACCAACGACATGACTCTGGCCGTCAACAATATGGCCGATGCGACCAGTGCACTGGTGTCCAGACAAGCAACCGACCGCACTGGCATGGACAGTGTGAAAGCCATCACGACCGGTTCGGTGGCTTTGCAATCCGGGGAGGTGACCTCCGCCAATTTGGCGATGAACGGCAATGCCGTCAAGTCAACCGCCTTGGACAATGTGACCAGCAACCAGTTGACACTGACAGGCACCACGGCCACAGGAAAATCCACTTTGTCCATGACAGGTTTGGCATCACCCGTTGCCGCACCCGGCAGCGCAACCGTTGCCGCAGATGTGAGTTTGATCAACCTGCAAGCCAGCACGAATGATGGCAATCTGAAGGCCAATACCGGTGTTGGCTCGGCCATAGCGATTACGGCAGAGGTCGCTGGAGCCAATACAGGGGCCACCGTTGCGGCCAACAACAACAGCATCTCGAGCCTGGTGTATGCCAACAATGCCAGCAATGTGCTGGGCATGAGTGTGACCACTTTGACTGCCATGACGGGGGCTTTGTCCAATACGCAACAAGTGGTCAATGGCGCGCTGGACGCGGCCACATATGGTGGCATCAGTCTGACTTCAACGGATGCTGTGAGTGCGGCCAGCCTGACCCTCAAGGGCAACAGCATGGCCGCAACCGCAGGTGCCAACGAGGCCAGCAACAGCTTGGCCGTGGTGACTACCGATGTGGTGGGCCGCAATGTCAGCAGCCGCATCACCAATGCCGGTTCACTGGCTGTGGCCACCGACTTTGCATTGGGCAACGAACAGCAGCTGGCCTCGGGCACGACGGTGAATGCGGCATCAACAGGAGATGTCCATTTGAATGTCTCAACGAATGCCGTTGGCACCAGCAAACTGGCCTTGAGCGACAACAGCCTGAGTGCCTACGGCAGCGGCAACAACGCCAGCAACCAGTTGAGCATGGTGGCGACCAACATCAGCCAGTCGAGTTTGGGGGTGGCTTCCAACCAGTCCATGGACGCTGCATCGGCCGTCACCAGTGCGGTCAATGGCAGCATTAAGATGACGGCAGGTGATGCGACCAATTCCAACCTGAGTGCAACGGGCAACACCATCAAGTCCACGGCTCTGGGCAATGTGGTGGGCAACACCTTGACGGCCACGGCCAGCACTTACACGGGTCCGAACTCTTTGGAGGGATCTGTGGAGTTTTTGGCGGGTTCTGCTGCAACAAAGAGCAGTTCAGATTGGGCCATTGCCAACGTCCAGAAAAACACCAGCACAGCAGGTATCAGCGCCACGACAACCGGTACCGTCCAAATGGCTTTGGGGGCTGTGGACTTGGCTGAAGGTGGGGTCTCTGCATCCGGCAGCCTGACAGGCAACACCCTGAAGGCTCTGGCACAAAGCAACAGTGCATCCAACGAAATCAAGCTGAACATCACTGAGTTCACTGGCGCCACCGCTGGCGTGGTGTCTTATCAGAACAGCACGGCAGCGGTATCGGCCAGCTTGGCACCTGCAGGCAGCGGCCTCTTTGCCATCACAACTGGCGATGTGACTGGGGGTTCGATCTCGGTCTCTGGCAACACCGCATCCGCACTGGCGGGCATCAACGAAGCGTTCAACACTTTGACCGTCACAGGTGCCAATTTGTTGGGACGGCCAGGCTCTATCACTGAGCCTGTTGTGGGTGTGGCTACCAGCACAGGCGCTGATTTTGCGGTGATGAATGCCCAATCGGCCAGCACCAGTGCGGCAGCGACGGTGGATGTCGGTACCAGCGGATTCAGTACAAGCGGTTCGTTCACAGGTGGCAACGTGGGGGTCACTGGCAATGCGGTTCTGGCTCGCGCCAGCGCCAACACGGCCAACAATGCCCTGACACTGGCTGCCACCAACCGATTGGAAGCATCGGGTGTGGTCAACAACGTGCAAGACATGGTGGATGCCACGACAGTCAAAGCAACGGTCAACGCTGCATCGGCCATTGGCGCTGAGTTCGGCAGCGTGGCTGGTAATGCGGTCGTGACTGTGCAAGACAACACCGTGACGGCACAAGCCACCGGTAACGTGGCCAACAACGCCTTGAACGCCACGGCCACCAACGGCATCGCGGCAGCGGGGTCCAGTGCCACATCGCCAACCTTTGCAGTCTTGAATTCGCAATCTACGGGTACATCAGTAACAGGCATCCAATCTGCCATCAATGGCATCACGGTCGGAGGCGCGCAAGTGGGCGGCGCTTTGAACGGAGGTTCATTCAACGCATCGGCCAACCAGCTCTTGTCGATGGCTTATGGCAACTCCGCCAACAACGCGGTGGTGGTCAGCGCGCTGGCGCCCGGCCTGAACACGGCCAGCGCCTCGATCACCAGCGTGCAATACAACCTGGCTTCGGTGACCGCGTCGGTCAGCAACACCAATGTGCAAGTCAGCGGCAGCATGGGTGCGACAGGCGGCAGCGTGAACATCAACGGCAACAGCACCATCGCCATGGCGGTGGGCAACCGTTCGGTCAACTCGATCACTGGTCGTTAAGAGCTGAGTCGATCCGGGTGGTCTCAACCATCCGGACCGTGCAGTGTTTGTGCAGGGATAAGGGATTGAAGATGCGGCATATCAAAAGTTGGGCGCGATACATCGCGGGTGCGATGACAGCGACGCTGTTGGTCGCTTGTGGTGGCTCAGGGTCGGCGTTTGTGCCCCAGTTCAACGTGACCGAGCGGGAGTTGTACGAGCCCGTTCGCGCCGAATCCGGCATCGTGGCGCAACGCGGCTCGGGTGGCATTTCCTTGCAGCTGGAATCGGCTGTGGGCAGCCCATTGCCCCAGGGCGGCGACACCGCCGCGGTGGGGGTCGACAAGTTTTACTTCGACTTGGTCAATTCAGGCTACATCACCTTGTCGATGAGCGACCGGATGTTGCAAGTCATCAGCGCGGTGGAGCTCTACGATGAGAACCAACAGTTGCTTTGGCGCATGGATGCCTCAAACCGTGAGATCAGCAACCATTGGCTTCATCGGCAGGACTATGTGAAACCTGCGCCTCGCTACGAAGTTCGCATCATTGCGGCCGCAGGTGCCGTCGATACGACTCAGGTCTTTGCCTGGTTTGGCGATAGCCTAGTGACAACGGCCAACTTACATGACCTCGCTGCGCTCAGAGTCAGGGTTCCGATCATTTGCAGTAATTGCAATTTCTCGGGAGCTCAGTTGGGGGCTTACCAATTGACAGAATCAGAGTTGGCTAATGTCAATTTGAAAAATTCTTGGTTGGTTCGAATTACGGACCCTTCGGTTTTGTCACTTGATGACTTCGCATTGTTCAAGATTTTGTGGGACAGCACGCAAGTGTCTGGAGCCAATATGAGTGGTTCCAATCTTTCGCATGTGGACTTCTCTGGGGCCGTTTTGACTGGGGCCGGAAATTCGCCAGCTAACTTTACTAGCTCTAATCTTTCCGATGTTGTATTCAATGGTTTGAATTTGGATGGCGTGCTTATGGGTGGCAATCTAACTCATGTGAACATGTCTCGTATCAAATTTAATCGCGCCTCAATGGTTGCTGCTGACTTGACCTATGTAATCGCTAATGACGTTGACTTCAGCTATGCCAATTTGCGCAAAGCTAAATTGAATAAATCCATCATGAACTTTACTAATTTCATGGGTGCCATATTGAGTAACGCTGATTTCACAGGCGCCATACTGACTAATGTTGACTTCACAGATGCAATTCTTGATGGCGCCACATGGACAGATGGCCGGATCTGCGCCACACCTTCGAGGGGCTCATGTCAGCAAATTCCTCCGCCATGAGCCAGCGCGCTCATTTCTGGCTGACGCTGTGCGTCGGCCTTTTTTGCTTCTGGGTGCCCCCCGCTCAAGCGGTCGACGTACCGTTAGATCCGGCCTTGCGCATGCAGGATGAACTCCGCCGCGCAGAGCGTTCCATGCCCTTTCCACCAGTTGTAAGTCGCCCCGAAACCGCAGAGCCTTTGCAGCTGCCCGAAGGCCCGGTGCTCAAAGGCCAGATTTTTTTGAAAGAGGTTTTGTTTTCTGCCAGCCTGTTGCTCAGCGATGCCCAGTTGCGCGGTGTTGTACAGCCTTATCTGGGGCGCGATGTCGGCAGTGAGGATTTGAACGCTCTGTTGCGCGACATCCAGGCCTTGTACCTGGCGATGGGTGTGCAGTCTGCGGTACCCGTGGTGCCGCCTCAAAACTTGCAAACCGGTGTGCTCAAGGTGCTGCTGGTAGAGGGTACGCTTGGTGAAGTCCGCTTCAAGGGCAGCGACAAGCCCGATGCTGCATGGCTGGCGAGCTGGTTTGATTTGACGCCTGGCGCCGTGATCCGTCCTGAACCTCTGGCCAAGCGGCTGGATGTGTTCAATGCCGTAAGCGACTATTTTGCCGAAGGCCAATACGTGGCGGGTCAACAGTTTGGCCAAAGTGACCTGGAGGTCCGGGTGCCCGAAGCGCCAGCCCTGCAATACTGGGCCATGACTGAAATGCCGGGTGTAGGGTCTGGTCGCACAGGGGGCAACAGCCTGATGGCCGGTTTCAGACATTACCCCGTGTCTGCTGTCGGTGGGCGCGTTGATGGCATGGTCATTGCCGGCCCGACTGCAAGCACCATGAGTTTGTCTGGTGGTTTGCCCATTGGGCAACAAGGCTGGCGGTTGGGCGGTAGCGCTACGGCCTCCCGATCGCGCACAGTGGTCGCTTCCCAGGAGGCGGGAAAAGCAGATTTGTTGATAGAGGGCGCCTCCAGTTCGTTGTTGTTGGAACTGGCGCACCACCTTTACTGGGCGCCCGGACAGCTTTGGCGTTTGTCAGGTTCTGTGGTGCAGGTTCAATCCACATCACAGGTGGCCGGAGCCACATTGTCAGACCGATCGGTTCAACGATTCACGCTGGCCGCCTCGACCGATTGGGTTGTTGACCCCGCCTCGGGTGCCGAGCGCGCGACTTTGCGTGGGGCGCTCAACAGTGCCCGGAGTTTGACGAACACCTATGGTTACGCGGAAGTTTTTGGTTCCCTGGCATATCGCTTGCGGGCTGTACAAGGGCCTGTTTTGCGTCTGAATGGACAAGCCCGCTGGGCGGATGGTCGGCAACCCGATGCGTCAGACGTATGGATTGCCGGTGGCAGCGCATCTGTGCGGGGATTTGATCCGGGCTCGGTTTATGGGCGATCGGGTCAGGCCATTCAGGCGGCGCTGCACCAGCCGCTGTCCTGGCGTGGGGTCGATGCGCCCGAGGCCTTTGTCTTCGCTGACCATGCACGCGCTGTTCGGGATGACACCGTTTACCGGATCGGCTCGGTGGGTTTCGGTGTGCAATTTCAGTTCAATCGCCAATGGGCGATAGAGACTGCGGTGACACATCAGACACAAGGCACACAGGGTCCGCGCACACGTTGGCTGACGCGGGCCAGTGTGTCCTGGTGAACCCTATTTCAGTTTGAATTCAGTCTTTTGATTGCAGGAGCACAACCCCATGACATCCAACTCTAGCGCCCCCGAGTTCACCATCTTGCACCGTGAGGCGCATCGTCTGCTCAAGCTCGAACGAGCCCAGCCCAATATGGCCTGGGTCAGTGATTTGATCACGGTGAACCTTGCTGCATCGGAAATGCCCTCGGCCGCCTTGGCGTTCCCTTGCGTCATGACGCGTTCGGCCACTGGCGGCCGCTTGCTGGCCATTACCGGGCTGGAGCAGGGGCGCAATTTATTTGTCGATGAACACATGCCCTGGACGGCGGCGTATTTGCCTGCTGTATTGCGTACCTGGCCGTTTCGCTTGCTCAACAAGGAAGACGACGAAGGCTCTCGCCCCGTTGCCGTGCAGCGCGATGCGCTCAACGCCACTTCAGGAGACCCCTTGTTCGATGACCATGGTCAGGAAATGCCCTGGTTGCAGGCGATCTTGAAAGAGTTGGTGGCGCTGGATGCCGCCGAAGTCACCACCGCAGCCATGGTGGATGCGCTCGATGCCGCAGGCGTTTTGACCGAGCGGGCTTTGCAAGCTGTCTTGCCCAACGGTCGACAAATGGAGTTGACCGGATTTTTGAGTGTGGATGAACACAAGCTCCACACTTTGGATGACAAGGTGGTTGCAGATTTGCATCGCCAAGGTGCATTGGCCATGGCGTATTTGCATTTGTTGTCTCTGCGGCAGTTCAAACCCTTGATGGAGTTGGCTGCAGCCCAGGAGCCCCGTACCGAGGTGCCGCAGAAAGCTGCGAAAAAAACCAGCCGTTGAGTTTTCGCTGAACCTTTGTGCACCTGAACCCCGTCCCAGACAAGCAACTGACCGCCCAGACCTGAGCGAGTTGACGAAAGCCCACCATGACCCAAGCCGTACGCACCCGAACATTGACCTTGGCACAACGTCAGGCACGCCGCAAGGCCTGGGTGGCACGTCGGCGTTTGCTGGTCCGTGTCCGCCCTATGGCCTTGGCTGCAGCGGTGGCCTTGGGGGCTGCCAGTCCGATGGTGTTGGGTCAAACCGTCATCACCCCGCTCAGTGGCGCCGGGCAGACCAGCACGGTGGTCAGTACACAAGGCAAACAAACCACGGTCACTACGCAAAGCCTGCGAGATGGCAATGCCTTCAGCACGTATTCGAACTTTTCAGTCGGGCAAGGCGATCAGGTCAAGATGTTGGTGCCACAAGGCGCCAACTGGTGGGTCAACATCGTGCGCGACGCGCAGGTGCGTGTAGACGGTCGACTGGAAAGCCGGCTGGCCAACGGCAACATCGGTGGGAATTTGCTGTTCATTGACAGTCACGGCTTTGCGGTAGGGCCGCAAGGCCAGATCGATACCGGACGCTTGAGCTTTGCAGCTCCATCGACCGCGTTTGTGGATGGTCTTTTGAACAACATCCAGAGCGGTGGTTTATCGGGTGCCACGGTCAACAAGGTGTTGGGTGGCGAGTTTGATCGCTCAGCCACCGGCGCTGTGAACATTCAGGGGCGCGTGAACGCGGCAGAGGGTGTGACGCTGATGGTCGGATATGGCGGCTCCGGCACCCATGCGGTGAATGTGACTGGCCAGGTGGTGGTCAATGGCCGCGTGGCGGGCTCTGCGGTCAATCTGGGCGATTTGAAATCCCTGGCCCCCATGCAAGACGTCGACGGCGTCATTGACATCACCACGCCCGGCTCGATCATGCTCAATGGTTTGTTGATCTCGGACAGCGCGCAGTTCACCCGTGCCGGAGCGGTCCGAGTGGTGGCTGGCCAGGACATCATGGTCACGGCCCATGCCAAAGCTTCGGCGTCTGGCGCGGCAGGTTCAGGCCAGGCGGGCGGTCAGGTGACCCTGATGGCACACCGAGACATTGCCAACGAAGCGGGCTCCAAACTCTATGCCCGGGGTGACGGTGCAGGTGCGGGAGGCGCGATCGAGTATTCGGCGCTGGGAACCATGCTGCTCAATGGCATGCGCTTTGACGCTGGCAGCCAGACCGGTGTGAGCGGTCAGATCATCTTGGACCCGACTTTGGCCAACATCACGGGAACCACTTTGACCGGTGGTGCCGACATCAGCTATGTGACGCCGGAGGGAGGTGACAAGATCACCGTCAAAGCGGATGCCATCATCAACACGCGCAAGGTCGCCGATGGCGAGGATGCCACCAGCGCGGCAGTCTACTCCACCGGCAACAGCGGCAGCATCAGGATCACCTCGCCCAACATCGTCATCGAGTCGGGGGCTGTTCTTGATGCCTCGGTCAAGAACGATGCCACAACGTACACCGCAGGGGACATCCATCTGCTGGCCAAACAAAGCAGCAACTGGGGCACCTTTGTCAGCTTGTCGGATGCCAATGCCTCCATCAGTGTGGCAGGTACCTTGAAGGCGCGTGACATCAACATGCTGGCGTCGATCGAGTCGCAGGCGGTGTATGGCGGAGCCTTGGGTTCTTTGCAGCAAGGATTGATGGCCCTGGGCTCATCCTTGCTGGCTTCTCCTTTGAATTTGTCACTGGCTTATGTACAAGCCACTGGCAATGCCAAAGTGACTGTGACTGGCTCAGCAGACGTGAACGCCACCCGGGACCTGAGCATCACGGCCAAGGCCGACCGCTATGCTGGCGCCGAACAGCAAGTTGAAGGTTCTGCCAAGGCCAATCTGGGGGCAGCCTTTGCGCGGGTGACGGGTACCACCGAGGTCGATGTGCAGACGGGGGCCGCATTGACAGCAGGCCGTGACATGGA
>JACCDV011281210.1_pt1 | contig 12011 bp, 11 predicted proteins | sample 7446131 | NCBI WGS metagenome assembly JACCDV01 (sample SAMN15323448, study PRJNA562643) | freshwater metagenome | isolation source: river surface water | place: USA:Blue River Watershed | collected 2017-08-17
AGGACGAAGGTGAATAAAAAGAGGGCTAAAACAAAGTGTTTCATAATCAAGGTAATGTATTAATAAAATCATACCACGCAGACCCTTTGAAAAACGGATTGAATGTGGTATTTTATCCGCACTCTCTTAGAAGAGATCCATATTGCGTCGGTACTCAAGCGGTCAACGAGGGCAGACTGTAAATCTGCTGGCTTATGCCTACGAAGGTTCGAATCCCTCCCGGCGCACGTGTTAAAAAATCACCTTTTATAGGTGATTTTGTATAGCCGAATTTTAGTTCGACAATCGTATGAGCTATGTGAGACGGTGTTAGAATCGGAGTATAATATTCTTGCCCTGTTATATAGAAAGAAAAGCCTACTCACCCCAGGGGTTTTCAGCTCTTCGTTTAGGCCGTCTTGGCTGAACCGGAGTTCGTCAGCTTGAAAGGTTCTCGAATGTCAGACCTTCCAGCCGGAGCAGCATCGAACTCAAAACCAGTGGCTGTCCAGAAGTAGCGCATGAGGCCTTCAGTATCTACATTATCTTCAAACGTACTCTCTCCAATGATGGCCTGCATCCGGAGAAGCAGTGCGCTTGCGACCCGCTTCATGACGAGATCTTCCGTAAAGCCTGACTCTTCAGCCACCGTACGCAGGGTTTGGTACGCAGCCACTACGGACTTGTCATTCATTTGACTGATTGCCGAGAAGAGAGCGTAGAGTCTCTCGATAAACTCCTCGAGTGAAGCATTTCGAAGCTCAAGAATTTTTTTCACAAAAGTGTGATTCGACACTTCTTTCTCCAAGTTGTCTCCTCGAAAAATATATAATATAGATTGTATTTGTCAAGTTGGTGCCGAACAGAGCAAAACTATTGATTACTCAGACAAAATTGTCGAACCACCTCCAGCTCGGCGCACGCGTTAAAATATCCTTACTTTGCAGGGTATTTTTATAGGCCGGGATAGTGTTCGATAATCTAGCTGGCCGTCTGGGACGACGTTAGAACTATGATTAGCATTAATCAAACTTGAACTCCCCAGTAATTAGAGACATCTAACCAAGTATAAAATAATTGGGGTCAGCCTTCTTTTATCCTACCTCTCTACTCCAATAGATCTGAAATCAAAGACTGCACAGTAGACAATGGTTGTGACCCGACTATGGTTTCAACTATTTTTCCATCTTTAAAGACATACGACTGAGGGGTTCCTCGCACTCCACGGGTCACTCCATCGGCGTAGTCGGCCTCTACCGCCATCTTGGCGGTCTCCCCCCGATTACAGGCATTAAAAGCTGTTTCCGATATACCAGCTTTCGTTATAAAAAAAGAGACTTCATCCATATCAGTGGCTTCTGTGGGTGATCGGGAATCAAACATTGAATCAATCACCTTCCAAAACGCTGTATCTCCACCAAGTTGCCCAGCGCACTCGGAAGCGATAGCGAGCACCTTGGCATTCGAGTGCAGCTGTTCTAATGGAAAGTGGCGATAAGTTATTGAGATGCTGGGATTGTCTTTCAAGATTGTATCGAGTGTACTATGGAACACTTTGCAAAAAGGACAGTCAATATCCGTATAAGTTAAAATTTGCACTCGAGCACTGGCGTTCCCTCGAGTATAGTCAGAGGCAGTTATCACGGACTCCTTTGCTACTTCATTTTTTTTCAATATTTCCAGCTGAGCTTGGAGCCCTTTAATTTGCTCTAATAGTTGCTGAATTAAAAGTATTTTTTGTTCTCTCGTTTGCGCAGTGGCAACTTGCGAAGCGGCTGCTTGCATTGGCAATAGATTTGAAATGACTAAACCTAAAAGGATAAGACAAGCCACAAACGTATTTTTATTTTTCATTGATAAAATTATACCCTATACTGGGGACTCGAACTTTTATAGGTTGCTAAATATAGCTAAATTGTTGTAGCTGGCTGCCTGGGACTCGAACTATTGACTGCGGAGACTAATTTGTCGAACCATCTCTAATTCGGTGCACAAACTTGACAATACACTATTTATAGTGTATTGTATTGTCATAGTGTTCATCTAGGAGAGCGACATGCCCATCCCCTCACACGAGCAGTGCCCAAAGCGAAAACTAGGGGAACTGTCGATCATGCCCAACCTCGCCGTTTACTACCGTGCTGATGGCACGGTGTGGGGCAAACTCAACGAGATCAACCAGGTTTCCGTGATCCTGCACGAGAACGGTTCGGTTACCGGAAACGGCACCGCCACGGGACTTGATCCTGAAGAAATCGTCTCTGTGCTCGTCAATCACAGCTGACACCAGCTCCGCGAACGGAAGACAGTTTCAGTCTTTCCCGCTGGAGCTGTTTTTCGTTTATACAAGACAATTGTGTCGAACCACCCCAGTTCGGCGCATACACAAAAGCCTCCCAGTGGGAGGTTTTTTATTGTAATCAACAGCTGCTTTCCCTATTGAGTTACGTACTCATACGCCCCAATATCGTAGCGATCACCGACCGGGCGCTTCGTCCCTACAATATCAGTCGTGAGATAGGTAGAGAGCGAGGCACCGGCATTGATTGCGGGCGAGCCAGCCTTGAGCGCAAAGTCGCCACCTGCAGGGTTTACAAAGACGCTCGATAGATCGGGAACATATTTTTCTGTGCTATCGAGACTCCAACCGTAGCGGGCACTTTGGCTCCATGATAGAGCGACATAAAGATTGTTCGCGTACGTGGTTTTGCTTGTTTTTGGCCCACCGCCGTCAATGATATTGTTTTTCACAATGTACGCACCTTCAGCCTTTGCACTGTTGAGTACCAAGGATGCGCTCTTGTTCCCTCCCACTATCGTGTTGTTAAGGAGATAGTTGGTTCCGGTCATCCCTCCCCAATCGGCAAACACTGCGTTAGTCTCCTCGGAACCGTCGAAGACGTTATTGAAGATTTTTAGGTTACTCGATTGTTCCATTGTGAAGGCAATATTCGAACGTCTCACAGTATTGTTGGAAATTGTGATATCAGTGGAGTTTTGATACACGGTCATACCATTACCATGTACAGAGTTGTTGTCTTCGACCAAGTTTCCATCCATCACTCCCTTTGTCATCTCACCGAAGTAAATCCCTGTTCTCGCAACATTCTTTACGTGATTATTTTTGATGACGACATTCCTTCCACTGACTGAAATACCTCGCATGTTACCACCTGTATCATGTACGAAATTATCACGCACTACGGAATTTTCCGCGTTTAAGAGGCCAATAGCACCACCCTTTTGTGGCGAATGAAGGTATGCAACTTCGTTATTGCTAATTGTGAGATTATTGGCTGAAGTAGCTAAGAATTTCGCGATTCCTTGTCCCTCTCGTTGCCCATCACCGGTTTGCTTTCTAATTAAGAAACCGTCAACGCTAATGTGACTTTGTGCGCCGAGGTTAATGCCGTACGGTCGAACAGATGCAGTAATATTTCCGATATCAGTTCCCGCAATAGGCCATACAATGATCTCCTTCTTCGCCAGGTTTACATAGTATTCTCCCGGTGTATCGAGAACTGCACTATGAGCACTATTCCCTATAGCATACCGCGCATCCTTGTCTTTATACGGAGTAAACGAATTAAATGTGATGGTATTAGTCGTGGCGTTATAGCCGGTGATTTTTCGTGTATGTACTTCATTTGGTGTTCCCCAGATATGAACATACGATCCAACAAGACCTGCACCGCCGAGTGTAGCGAGTCTCGAGTCTTTCAAGGTCGTTGCCGTAACATTTGCAAATGGTACTACGTAGAAGTTTTCGGGGGCTTGATAATACTTATTAGTGGACGCCGGCTGCTGCGCTACAGTCATTGCTTGGTCCCCACTCATGATATGGAGATGCAGCTCTGGATCTACAGTAATAAAGCTTGGCACAGAAAGTGGTGCCCGGTAGAGATTCGCCCAGTTAGCATTTCCTCCACACTCAGATGATGAGGTACATTTTTTAAGGCCCGTAAGGGGTTCAGATCCATCAATGATCGCTTTTCCTTCACCCCATCCTGTACCTTTGTAGGTGATCGGTTTGCCGCTTGTCCCTGACCATTTCACATCAACGACTCCCCGATACACCACCCCTCCCTTAAACTGCACGACATTTCCAGGTGCGAGTTTGGTCGCTGCTGGATTTCCAGTTGCCTTCGGATCTCCAGGAGCGTGTTTCCACGGCGCTTCTTTTGTACCTGCATTAGAATCTGAACCGGAAGCAAAATCTACATAATAGGTTCCCGTTGTGGTGACCGGTGTCACTTCAGGATCGACTGGTGTTGGGCTCGTGGGAGTGGTGGTTGGTGGCGGAGTAACTGTGTCTGTATGTTTATAGACTTCTCCGATCTCACTCGCTGAAAGTGCGCGACTGTACACACGGAACTCATCAAGTGCACCGCCAAATGTACCGTCAGATTTTAGCCGACCTCCAATCGCACTTATTTTTGCAGCAAAAATGCCATCGGGAGCACTCGCAGTACCTTCCAATTTTCCATTGCGATACACACTAATTGAACTAGTGCTATACACGACCGCAAAGTGCTGCCAGCTACCAGCTACCGCGTTAGCTTTGATGTTGGCGGCTTTTTTTTCACCAGCGTTATTTTTCCAATTTACGCGGAACTGACCGTATCCATTAAATCCCCCATAGTGCTGATGCTCGTCTTCGTAGACAATAGAGTAATATTTGATCGCATCGGGCTTTGCCCAAAAGGTGATCGTTTTCTCACTAAGAGCCGGTGCGGAGATGAACACCTTACTTCGGATGTCGGTAAACTGTAGCGCTTTGCCTTCCTTTCCTTCGGTCCATGTGGGACCTGAGAGAGTCCCAACATTTTGTGCAATCGAATCTTTCGTCTCTGTTCCAGAACCCTCATCCAAAGCGTATTCCCTTACAAGTCCACTGATAGAATCGCCAAGGACATTTCCGCGCTTTTCAGAAAGAGACAGAAGGAGCGCTTGCGTGCGTGGACCGACTACTCCAAAACCAGATGCACCTTCACAGACAATGCCGTGTTCACACTGAAGTGCTTTGATAGCAGAAGCTGTCTGCGAACCAAAATACGTTGTCTCCTCACCCGAAGGAGTGACCGTTTTACCAAGGCTGTTTAATAATTGCTGTAAGTAGGTTACGTCCGCACCTGAGTCACCAGTTGTTAAAGAACGAGTGAAAGATGCTTCGGCGGTTGTTGTGGTACAAAGGAGCGCTACTAAAAGGAGCACAGCGGGAAGCTTCATAAATTATGAGTGATTATTGATCAATACTTCAGTATACAAGTTAACTCCCCAAAAAACCCTCGATTGACTGTTTAAATCGATTTACCTTTGTTTTTTAATTAAATTAATGGGTTTTTACTTAAAAATGACCGAACCGCTGTCGAACTTTAGATCGAGAGCTTCTCTGTGACGAACCCTCCTACAGCGCTGTCAATCTAAAACAAGTTACCATGTTATCATTTTGCTATGAAAAAAATAATGACTCTTTTTATAGTTTTCAGTATCCTTATACACGGGACAACAGCCAATGCCATGACACAGCCGCTTTCTCAAGAAGATAGGCTGTATTTAATAAACAATCTACTTGCGCAGATCGCCTCTCTCCAGGCAATCTTACAAGAACGAGAAACTGGGATTGCGGTCACCGGAACTCCTTCGATTACTTTGACCGAGCCATCTCCCTTTATGGCAGTGCAATATGGTAACCCTTACACAATACGCTGGAACGCAAAAAATATACCTCCAAAATCTAAACTGCTCTTAGATACAAAAGCTGTCCAATTGCATGGAGGCACAGGAGTGGCTGGGGGTTTGTACGTGCAAACGTTAGCTCCTAGAAACACCACAGGATCACGTGTGCTCAATACTGGTATTGGCTATTCTGAACCGGGCACCTATGACGTACAAGCAATCGTTGTCGCCTGCGTGGACATACTTTGTACAAAACCTGTTTTCACCTACGATGATGTAACTGGAGAACGTATATACCTTACGAAAGTGCTTGCCAAATCTAGTAACGTAAGACATAGCATCACTTCAAACGAACAACTTACTGCTGTCGGTCGCACTATCACCATCGGTAATATTACTCCGAACGAAGGGAAATTCCGACTAGGTGAGGAAATGAAAATATCGTATTACCTATTTGGTGATATAGAAGCTGGTCAAGAAGTCTGTTTCTATCTCCATTCTTCTGAAGGAAAAATGTTCAGCCCGTCTTCCAACACCTACAGTGCTTGCACAACTGCCAAGGTGGGTCTCAATGAACGCTACTGGACACCGCATCGCAAAAAGGGATTTTCGTTAAATCCAGGACTATATACTGTTGAAATCATGGTCCCGAACATGCCCAATAACTCGGGAAAAGATGTTGGAAACGCTGCTGAAAAAAGAGGTGGGTGGATCGAATTGTTAGAAGAAGCGTAATACAAAGCTGACAAGATTTGAAAACAAGAAGTTCTATACTACTTAAACACCACCGACCCGCTATCGAACTTCAGATCGAGTATCAACTCACCACCGGAAGTGAAGTGATAGCTGCTGGTATCCCGGAGCAAAGTCACGAAAACCACCTCCTTGGATTGTTCACAAAACATTTTCGTACTTCTAATCTCTGGGAACGTAAGTTCAGTATTGTTCACACCATACGTGCCGCCAACACTGTTGCAGTCGGTCGTGGTGGTAAATGAGCCATCATCTAGAAATGTGAGTGAGAACACTCCCTCGGGCGGCACCACTTCGTGCCCATCGTTATAGAGCGCCTTGGTCCATACCCAGGTTTTCATGCCGAGTGTCGTGGGTGATGATGTGGCTACTTCTACAGGCGGTTCAATTTCTTTAACGGCGGGCTCTTCGAGAACATCTTTGTTCTCTTGCGAAGGTGGAGGTACCACTTGCACTTGGGGTACTGGCTTGTTCTCTACGTATAAGAAAATAGTCAGCGCCATCAGAAGAGCAATTACCGTCGCCATCAGAATATTTGATCTCATACGAAATAGTGTAGCACTCCAGATTCAATACTAGATTTGCAGTGTTTATATATTTATTGCAGTATACGAAGTGGAGTTACGTACTCCTTTTCTGCAACTAAAGGAGGCCACCATGGCCAATACGGTTACGTACCGTGATCTTCCACACGACATCGAACCGCTCGATTTTCTCTTCCGTGATGTTCGACTGACGGTTCCTGAGAGCAGGTTCACGCCGGAGCTTACCGTTGAGTTCTATCGCCGCATGATCGAACAAATCGACATGAATGCGCTGCATGCCAAGAGCGAACGCAACCCGTGGGGACTGCAAAGTCTCCCGTCTATGCTGCGCTATGAGCCCGAACACTACGGCCAACAGTGGCTGCGTCTGGAAGCGGATACGAAAGTGATCGAAGCTGCGCTTCCGGAGCGTACTCCGTATCAGCTTCTGTATCTTCCGCTCTTTCCTTTCCGAGTGCCTAAATGGGAAAACATTCCGGTGAAGGAAAAGCAGGGCAAGTACAAGAACGAGAATCATCTTGGTGAGATCGGCTCACGCGGTCTGTTCGTCGGCAAGAACGGCAAGCTGTACTACGTCTCTGCTCGCTACGAACCCGCCGAACAATACTACGCGATCACTCGTGAACCCCGCGCGTCCGAAGAAGGTCCTTACGTTTTCAATCTGTATCGATTGTACGTTGGTCAGTGGAGCTGGGACGACCCACAGCTACTCTCCTCGATCATGGTTCAGAAGTGGACGAACCTTCACGAAGCCAGCACGAGGGTGCAGTGTGCCCTCAACGGCACAGCCGAGATCCTCGAGAGCCGAGCTGGGAAAATGCGCGGAACTGCTGAGCTGCTCGAGCAGATGTCAATTTACTCCGGTCGATGATCGAGACGGGGCCGCTCCTTCGGAGCGGCCCTTTTCCTGTCCCGATTTACAAATTTATTCACTTTTAGTACGGTAGAGTTCGGTTGGCTCATTTAGGGGAACGACATGATCCTTGCCGGCGAATACGACATCACGGAAAATCCTTTCGACCTGATCGTTCAGCACTTCCCTACCTCAGAAGAACTAGACGGGAAGACGCTCGACGTGACTTGGGATGAAGAGGCGGCTTTCGACGAAGGGCTCGGCATGATGTGGCCTGGCTACTTCGCCTCGATCATCGCGGACAGATATCGTTCGTACGGTGAGATCCTTCACGGCATCACCGCTCAGATCAGCGTGGAAAATGAAACCATCTGCCGCGTGACCTTCAAAATAGAAAGAAACCCTTGCCCTCATTGAGGGCATTTTCTTTATGTTGACGGCGCCGCTTCTTGGTGTATAACTGCCATATATATGAATATTGGGAAAGGAAAGGTGGCCGAAAAAGCGACTTCCCCACAAAGCGTCTCTCTACCGCGCTCTGTTACTGACATTCTGAGTTGCCCTGGTCCGATCTCGATCGTTGAGTTCGTACACACCTGTATCGCGGAAGCCCATCGTCTTCGAACTTCAGATATCCCTATCGAACCACCCGAACACGAAGTCTGCGTGCGACTTCGGATCGACGGGGTCCTCCAAGATAAGTGTAGTTTTTCAAAGAACATTCTTTCAGAAGTGATCTCTCGAATAAAGGTGCTATCGAATCTCCGGACTGACGAACATCAAGCAGCACAGGACGGAAGGTTTCGAATGAATATTGCGGACGGTGCAGCGATCGATATTCGCGTCTCAGTCACCCCCACTTATTACGGTGAGAACGCTGTGCTCCGTCTTTTGGCGGATCATTCGTCAGAATTTAATTTGGAGATGCTTGGATTTAACGAAGCTGACCGTGAACGAATCCTCCACGCTGTAAATCAACCCTACGGTATGATCCTCGCCACCGGACCAACCGGCTCTGGAAAGACCACCACGCTGTACACCATTATCAAAATGCTCAACAAACGAGAGAGTTCGATCATTACTATCGAAGATCCGATTGAGTACGCGGTGCCCGGTATCACCCAGATCCAGATCAATCCGCGAACGAACCTTACTTTCGCCGGCGGTCTCCGCTCCATTCTTCGTCAGGACCCCAATGTCATCATGGTCGGTGAGATCCGCGATGCGGAGACCGCCGGCATCGCCGTTAACACTGCACTCACCGGTCACCTTCTCCTTTCAACACTCCATACTAATGACGCAGCAACCACACTTCCTCGACTCCTTGATATGAACATTGACGCGTACCTGGTTGCGTCGACAGTCAATGTCGCCATCGGACAGCGATTGGTACGAAAGATCTGTGACCACTGTAAGGAAGAGCACATACTCACCGACGCCGAACTCTCTAATCTCAAACGCTCACTGCCTGAGCGACTCAAGCACCGACACCTTCCCACCACGTTTTCGATCGGAGGGGGGTGCAAACAGTGTGAACACACCGGGTACCGGGGCCGTTTAGGAATCTACGAAGTGCTGGTGGTGTCCCCCAATGTAAAGGAAGCTATTTTGGAGCGAGCGCCTGCAACCACTATTCGCGCTATTGCGATCAGCGAAGGAATGACGACTATGTTTGAAGATGGTTTGATGAAAGCAGGCCAAGGACTCACCACCTTAAGTGAAGTGCTCCGCACTATTAACGAATAAATATATGCTTGCAAAACTGGGGATACGAAAGACCATACCTACTAACGCCAATGAAGTGTCAGTTCCCCAGGTCGCTTCGGTAGCGGCACCCGCCTCTACCCTCTTTGTGCATTTTTCTACTAAGGAGCGCGTATTGTTTGCAAAACGACTTTCATTCCTGGTGAAAGCCGGAGTGAGTCTTCTTGAAAGCCTTACCATCATCCGTAACCAAACCAAATCGAAGCGTAAACAAAAGATCTTCGATACGATCCTGGTCGACATCAGCGCCGGTCAGTTCCTCTCAAAAAGCCTGGAACGCTACAAACAACTCTTTGGCGAATTCACGGTAAATATCATCCAGGTTGGCGAAACTGCTGGCGTACTTCCCGAAAACCTTATCTACCTTTCAGAAGAACTTTCCAAAAAGCGCGCACTCGAACGAAAGGTGCAGAGTGCACTCGTCTATCCGGTTTTCATTACCATCGCAACGTTCGGAGTCACCGGCATGTTGGTCGTATTCATTTTCCCGAAGATCATGCCGATCTTTATATCACTCAACGTGAAGCTTCCGTGGACAACCAAGGCCCTTCTTGCCGTGAGCGAATTCCTTTCTCTCTATGGTATCTACACCATTTTTGGACTGATCGCTCTCGTGGTGATTTTTGAGGTAGCGCGGCGTACCATTCGCCCCCTTCGTTACGGCATTGATTGGCTTTTGCTTCGCCTGCCGATCGCGGGCGAGATCGCACGCTCATATAACTGCGCCAATTTCTGCCGCACCCTTGCACTCTGCATAAAATCTGGAATCTCACTTTCCGAATCTCTGTACATCACTGCCGACATCACTAAGAATGTTCTTTATAAAAAGGCTTATATCGATTTCGCTGAGCATGTCACAAAAGGAGAACGTATTTCAACAGCCATGATGCGTTACCCTCACATATTCACCGACATGCTCCCACATATGATCCTGATCGGAGAAACGACCGGGAGTCTCTCGCATACACTCAGCTACCTTTCCGAACTCCATGAAGCTGAGGTTGATGAACACACCAAAAATCTTTCGAATTCGATCGAACCATTGCTTCTGATTGTGATGGGAATCCTGGTCGGCATTATCGCGGTATCGGTCATCTCTCCCATCTACGAAGTGACCAAGTACATCGGCTCTGCCAAATAGTTATGCAACGTTCCGCCGGCTTTACCATCATCGAACTCACTCTGGTCATTGCACTCATTGCGGTAATCGCTTCGTTTGGAGCGGCCATGACACTAAGCTCACTCTCAAAAAGTGTTGTCACGCAAGAACGTGATCTCTTTGTAACGCTTCTCCTTCGGGGTACACGAGCGGCCGCTCTCGCTAATTTAAATGAGAGTCCGCACGCCATCTACATCGACAATGCAAACCATCAATACGTGCAGTTTGAAGGCACAACGTATGACGAGAATGGTGCGTCGAATCGAGAGATTCCCTTCTCTAGTGATGCAGTTACGGTGAACAATTCAGGCGGAGACACGATCGTATTTGATCAGCTCTCGGGAAACGTGAGCGAGGGGGCCGGTACCATCACTATTCAAAACAGTGCGGCGACAGCCGAAATTACTATCAGTAGCGTTGGTCAGATCGACTGGTAACACTATGAAACGACTACACTACAATTTTGAAGCAGGCTTCTCAACCATTGAAATTCTGATCTCGTTTGCGGTCGGGATCATATTCCTGACCGCTGCCATGATGGTGGCCTTCAGTGATCCCACCCTCACAAAGCAAATATCGCTGAACGCCAGCTACGCCGCTGCCGTTGATGTCGCGCACGACGGCGGTGGCCTCGCCACTTCAACCAACAAAATCGGCTCGATGGTTGCGATGTTAGCGAATAACTGGAATGCAAGCCTCGTCACTGATTCAGATTCTATTTACAGCAATCTTCCCACAGTCACAGACATTGCGCCGTGCCTCAAAGAGATTGAGAACGCCACTACATGGAATACTCTAGGGAGCCGCAGTCGTAGCATGACCTTCGGCACGGCGCTCAGCAACATGAACTCAGCCATGGCGCTCGGACCGGGAGGCTGTGATCCATTCCCTCCTGGCGACTGGGACAACCCTGATACGTTTGGAAGCTTTGATCCTTCTGGAATCGATAATGCCAACTCTGGCATTGCTGCCACCGCCATTACTGTGCGGTCGACGGGTGGCAACTCCTATGCATTTATGACGTCTGAGCACGGAAGCAAGGATGTGCCTGACTTCTGGGTTATCGAGGTGACCGATCCGGAATCACCCGACTATGTGGCGAGTCTCGATATCAGCAACGGACTCCAGTACGGTGGGAGCTTCAAGGAAGGTGCCAATGATGTGGTGGTGGTTGGTGACTATGCGTATCTACTACGCAACTACAAAGCCAATCAATTGCAGGTCATAGATATCTCTGACCCCGAAACACCCACGCAAGTATCGCCAGCCATTTCCTTTG
>JACCDV010516475.1_pt1 | contig 12009 bp, 11 predicted proteins | sample 7446131 | NCBI WGS metagenome assembly JACCDV01 (sample SAMN15323448, study PRJNA562643) | freshwater metagenome | isolation source: river surface water | place: USA:Blue River Watershed | collected 2017-08-17
GGCTAATCCAATCGTAGAATCCGATGGATTTATTTCTAGGTGGCAGAAAATCGCAGGAATTAAATAATTAAAAAATTAAACTCAAATTAAAATGGCAAATCTCGTACAAAGCCTACTTAATGAGTCCGCTAATTCAGCTTTCGCCGATCAACACGGTGTAGCTCAGCGTCTCGCTAAAAAATGGCAAAAATCTGGTCTTCTTGAAGGTCTTCAAGATTACGACAAAAACAACATGGCTGTAATGCTTGAATCACAAGCAAAGCAATTGGTAGTAGAAGCAGGTCAAACTAACGGTGGTCTAGCTGCTGGTCAAGGCGCAACCTTTACCCCTGGTACTGGTGAGCAGTGGGCTGGTGTAGCTCTTCCATTGGTTCGTAAAATCTTTGGTCAAATCGCTGCTAAAGAATTCGTTTCTGTTCAGCCGATGAACCTCCCTGCAGGTCTAGTATTCTATCTTGACTTCCAGTATGGTAATAACAAAACTCCATTTGTAGCTGGTAACTCTCTCTATGGTACCCCTTCTGGTAACAAAGGATTTGGTAACTTCGCTGATGGTGGTTTCTATGGTGCTGGTCGTTTTGGTTATTCATTGAACCAATTCTCTGCATCTGTAACTACTACTGATACCGCTGCTACTTGGGCTGAAGTAAACTTCGACCCTGCTTACTCTGCATCTTTCGCTGCTGGTGGAACCCCAGTAAGTAAGTTTGCTGTTCCTACTTCTTCTCTTCCTTATTTCAACCAAGATGGTATCCGTTCATTCATCCTCTCTGGATCTGATACATTTACCAATAACTTGTTGCAACAATATACTGAGTTGAATGGTGGTAATATTGTATTCTATGCTTCTGGTAGTGGTCTTACTGCGGCTAATCCTGTAGTATTCTACAACAAGCAAACCGACTTCAATGCTATCGGTGATTACGAAGATAAACGTAGCACTCCATCTTTCCCTAACGCTGGTGTTGATCCAAATTGCCCAACTTGCGTAGGTCAGAACATCTCTATCCCTGAGATCAATGTTCAAATGAAATCTCAAACCATTTCTGCTAAAACTCGTAAGTTGAAAGCACAATGGACTCCAGAATTCGCACAAGATTTGAATGCTTACCATTCTCTTGACGCTGAAGCTGAATTGACTGGTATCCTTTCAGAGCACATCTCTCTTGAGATCGATCTCGAAGTATTGGATATGCTCATTCAAAATGCTCCAACCGTTGAATATTGGTCTGCAAAAGTTGGTCAGCAAATCAATGCTGCTAGGACTGCATTCAATTCTAACACTGCTGGTGTATTCTATACCCAAATGTCTTGGTTTCAAACTCTTGGTATCAAACTTCAAAAGATCTCCAATCAAATCCATCAGCGTACTCTCCGTGGTGGTGCTAACTTCATGGTAGTTTCTCCAACCGTATCTACTATCCTCGAATCCATCCCTGGATTTGCTGCTGATAGCGATGGTGCAGCTGACACTATGAAATATGCTTTTGGTGTTCAAAAAATCGGCCAATTGAATAGCCGTTATAAAGTATACAAAAACCCTTACATGCTTGAGAACGTGATCCTTATGGGTTATCGTGGTAACCAATTCCTTGAGTGTGGTGCTGTATACTCTCCATATGTTCCATTGATCATGACCCCACTTGTGTACGATCCGAATTCCTTCACTCCACGTAAAGGTATCATGACTCGTTACGCAATGACCATGGTTCGTCCAGAATACTATGGTGTAATCGTTGTTGCTGATACTGACGTTATCTAATCAATAACAATCAATAAATAAAGACCCGGTCCCGTAAGATCGGGTCTTTTTATTTTATACGGTAGATATTTATATAAAACAACTAGAATAATGTCTAATTTACCAGCATGGAAAAATGTTGTTAGTGGAGGATTAGATCCAAATGGAACACCCTACTACGCACCAAATAACCTCATAGATTTTGTAGCATTGATCACATCTGGAGGAGGTGGTGGAGGTGGCACTGCAACAACGGCACTAACCGCTTCCTATGTTGATATAAGAGGAAATGGTATTATTGTAAATTACGGAACTGGATTTATATCATTGACAGGTTCAGGTGGACCAAGTTCAATATCAGCTTCTTATGCGTCAACAGCTTCTATAGCATATTACGCACAAACTGCGTCTTACGTCTTATTAGCGCAAACAGCAGTATCAGCTTCTCATTCCTTAGCATCAGATTTTGCACAAACATCATCTTATTCTTTGTTAGCTGCTACAGCTTCTCATATAAAACTCTTAGGAAATAAAATAATTGTAAACAACTATCCAGATGGTATACAATTAACAGGATCAGATAGTGTAGCCACAGCTTCCTATGTTCAATTGAACTATGGCCCTGGTATTATCCCTGATCCTATTACACCAATGGCATTCTCTGCTTCGGTAAGAAGTGTGAATGGGATATTCCCAACAAATGGTAATATCAATACTGCACTTGTAGGTGTAACAACAGGAACATCTGCATCTCTATTCCTATCTTCTTCTGGAGATATCACAGCTAGTTTGAACGAAGGTGAAGTATGGGTAATCTCCAATGATCCTACAGCATCAAATAATGGTAGATCATTTATCTATGATGAGGATAACACAACAGGTGTTGGAACTTGGTATGAACTAGCTCCTACTGATCTAGCAACAATGGATGCTAGGTATCTCAAACTTGATGGAGGTAACTCTCCATTACAAGGTAACGTAAACCTTGGAGGTTTCCAACTAACAAATGGCAATCTAATTGGCACAGCTAGTTGGGCAACTACTTCATCATATGCAATATATGCGTCGCAATCTGCAACAGCTTCTCAAGCTCTAACAGCTTCCTATATCAATGTAACTGGATCTAATGTTTTAGTGAATTGGTTCGGAAGTCAACTCCAATTAACAGGTTCCGGCGATGCAAAAGTAATTATTAGTGCATCAACTCCAGGCACCAAAGATGCAGGAGCCCTATGGTTCAACACAATGGATGGTAATACTTACATACAGTATTCAGATCCAAATGGAAATGTATGGATACCTGCAACAACTAACGTAGGCCAAGCATTTTCAGCTTCTTATGCAGATAATGCAAGAAGTGCATCATTTGCGCAAACAGCGTCAGTTGCAAGATTAGCAGCAACAGCATCATTAGCAGCAACGGCTTCAGTAGCAGGAGGAGCACTAACTGCTTCATTTGCTCTAACTGTTGCACCTAAGAGTGGTTTCTTATGGTCAGCGCCTATGGGAAATCCTTCAGTGGTTGGAGGAACAATGAGTGGAAATGCTACGTATTTGAATTCAACTCAAGGAATAAGATTAACAACTACTGCTAATGGACAACAAGGTGGTGTTAATTTCAATGCATCGATGTTTGATCTCACTAAAGATTTTAGAGTAACTATATCAACATATGCAGGAGCAGTAACAAGTCCATTAACTACTGGAGATGGAATATGGATAGCAGTTGGAGGTAGTGCACAAAATATACCAAGACAAGGCTTTCCTAATGCATTTAGTTGGTGGTCAAGCACGTATTCTGGTACCCCTGGTCAGTACATTTATTATAATGGATTAAGTGTAATAAGCGACACAGCTGAAATGGGAATAAGTGGAAGTTGGGCAACAAATGTATTAGAGAGCAGAACAAACACTGTAGGAACCAGAACTCTAACAGCTTTTGTAAATGGCAACTATAGGATATCTTATACAGGCACTCAAACATTTGGAGGAACTTGGATAAGCATACAAGCTTCAACTGGAGCTGCAGTAGCTGAACACTATGTTAGATATATTTGCGTAGAATACATTTAAAATCTGAAAAATAAAAAATAAAAAATGGCATTAGTATTTCCACTAAACCCCACAATAGGCCAAGTATATAGTTCAGGCAGTTCGGCCCAATACCAATACAATGGATCGTATTGGGAGATCGTAATGCCTAGGGTATTGATATCCAGTTCCCACGCTATAACAGCGTCTCATTTGATACCATCAACAGATGAGTTCTTATGGCCAGATCTAAAACATTCAGCTCATCAATGGGGAGCTAACTTTGCTTTCAAAAATAAAATATTCGCAGTAGGTAGCAACTATAGTTATAGAACTACTGGAGTAGCTAATAATACTGACATAACTGGAATGATAACTGAAGTTCCTATCTTACAAAGGCCAGTATCGTTCTCTAAACTTGTAGTAAATCCTAATAACGTCTATGCATTAGGCGATAATGGAGTAGCATATAGTTATGGAGTAAATAACTATGGTCAATTAGGAATTGGTAATACTACAAATGTGTTTATGAGGCCAATGGCTCCTATCACATCATCAAGAATAAGTGGTAGTGGTATACAAGTATTAGATATATATGGAGCAAACAATGCAGTAAACACTCAAACAGATGGTAATTACGCATCAATCATATTCAAAGTAAATGATAATGGAACTCTGAAGTATTTTGGAGTTGGAGCTAATGATTATGCTCAATTAGGTATAGGAAATACCACAGCTACAATACCAGTGCCAACAGAAAATGTAGCAATGAGAGGAAAGAATATAGTGTCTATGTCTATGGGCTCTTTTAATGCGGCGTCAGTATTAGCCCTTGTAGATGATGGAACAGTATGGTCATGGGGATATAATAACGTTGGTCAATTGGGAGTAGGAAATGCTACACTAGGAACAAATCCAGTCCAAGCCAAATCAGGTAGTGGAACAGTTCCTATTACTAACGCCATTGATGTTCAGTCTTGTTATATGGGTGATGAAAGCTCTTTCAACTGGTATAATACATTTATACTCAAAGCAGATGGAACAGTTTTAGGATGTGGTAATGGAGCAGATTACCTTAGAGGAGATGGTCAAAACACCACATCTCCGTTCTATTTCACAGATGTAAGAACCTCAGCTACTACAAAACTCCAAAATATAGTAAAGCTATTTTGTAAAGGACATACAAGAATGGCTCTTGATAGCTCAGGAAATCTATGGGCATGGGGTAAGAACTATTGGGGAGCATGGGGTAATGGCGACTCAGATACAACAACTGCTCAATGGGCAAAGATTATAGCTACTGGAGTACAAGATGTAAGCATTGATGCTACTACAAGTAGAGTATCAAGAATATTCATCAAACAAGGTGGCCAATGGTACTCAAGTGGATATAATGCAGATTATGTATGTATGATAGGATATCGTGATGGAGATAATGTTTGGTCAAGGCGACCTATGGCCCTACCAGCTGAAAAAGAGCTAAAGAGATGGATACCGGTAGGAAACTACGCAGGAGGTGCTATAGCAGGTATAATGTTTCAAACTACAGATAATCATTACTATATGGCGGGTTATCTAGATTATATACTTGGAAATGGATCAGAGTATGCCGCAGCGGCAGTAAATATAGATTATAAACTCAAAGATTTACTATCATAAAAACAATAAAATCGGTTCATGCAAAACGAAGTGAAGTCAGAGAAGAGAAAGCCCAAGGGCCCAATCAAGTTTCAGGTATCGCTAAATGAAGAACAAAAAGAGTGTAAGAGCACAATCCTAAATAACAAAATAACTGTTATAAAAGGCCAAGCAGGTTCCGGTAAATCACTAGTTGCGGCACAGGTTGCATTAGATCTCCTGTTCAGGAAAGAGGTAGAACGGATAATCCTAACCCGACCAGCAGTAACTTCTGGCGAAGAAATAGGTTTCCTACCAGGTTCCAAAGATGATAAACTCGCTCCTTATACCGCAGCGATCTATGATAATATGTATAGATTGTATGGTAAAGAGAAGATTGAAAAGGATATCGCAGAGGGCCATATAGAGGTAATCCCTTTGGCTTTTATGAGAGGTCGTAACCTAACCAACTGTGTTGTTGTAGTGGATGAAGGCCAAAACATATCCCATCGCCAAATGGAACTCTTGTTAGGTCGTATTTGCCAAGGAACACGTATGATTATCTGTGGTGATAACGCACAGATCGACCTAAGGGATAAGAAACAATCAGGGTTCCACTTCATTTGTAATAACTTTACTAATATACCAGGTTTCGCTGTAGTTACGCTAAAAACAAATCATAGGGATCCTATAGTTGAAGATCTCCTAAAAATATATAAAGAACATAGCGACTAATGGCAAATCCACTCATCTACACATCATCAGCGATACGTCCTATAGGAGGAGATGATCTTGCAAATAGGGTATACACTTCCCATCAAGCAATATCAGCAAGTTCATACACCTATCTCACTGGTTCTACTCCATTTGGATGGTATGATAACGATCCTGACTTTATAAAAGACGGCCCAAAGGTAGCGACCTATGTCGCAAGAAAGTTAGGTTATAGTGTAATGGATGTGGAACTAAACGACTTGAACATCTATGCATGTTTTGAAGAAGCGATAGGTATATATGCTCTTGAACTATATACTTATTCCATAAAGGATAACTACCTAACTCTCCAAGGATCATCAACTGCTTCCTTACTAAACAATACTGTTGTAACACCTAACCTATCTAATGTAGTAGCTATAGCAGATATGTATGGATCCTCAGCAGGTATGGGTGGAACTACTGAGTGGTATACTGGATCCTTAGATCTTATAGAAAATGTTCAAGTATACGATATGCAAGCTTGGGCAATTGCCTCTGCAAGTATGGCATCTACAGATAGGATACTCATCAATAGGATTTATTACGAATCCACTCCAGCAATCAACCAATACTACGATCCATATATTGGAGGATCAATAAACTATCAAGGTGCAGTAGAAAACTTTGGTTGGGGATCATATTCACCTGGCCTAAACTTCGTTCTATTCCCTATCTATTGGGATATTGCACGTATACAAGAGATAGAGATGTCGAACTACGTTCGCCGCTCTAGTTTTACATTTGAGATCATAAATAATAAACTTAGGATATTCCCAGTTCCTACAATGACTGGAATGAAGTTATGGTTCAATTACTCAAAACAAAGTGAAGTAAGCACACCAACAAGCTCAAGTATCTATGGAACAAATCCCGGTCTCGTAACTAATCCATCAAACGTTCCCTATGGAACAATAACATATTCTCAAATCAATGCACCAGGCAAGTATTGGATATATGAATACACACTTGCTTTAGCAGCTGAAACGCTTGGATTGATTAGAGGAAAGTATACACAAGTTCCAGTTCCTGGTGCTGAAGTATCACTCAATGGATCTGACCTAATCTCTAAAGGCCAAAACGCTCAACAATCCCTAAGGGAGAGATTGAGACAAGATTTTGCTGATATGAGTAGGCAAGTTCAACTTGAGAAACAAGCAAGTGTAAACCAATCAGTCAATGATACTTTAGGAAACGTTCCACTACTAATCTATATAGGATAATGGCACTATTCGGAGGATATAAGGACATCAATACATTCGTAGGTATTTCAAGAGAAATATTAGAAAACGTAGTGTCACAAAACTGTGGATATTACAAATACAAACTTGATGAAACACCAGTGAATGTTTATGGTGAAGCAGCTAATAAGTATTTTATAGGTCCAGTGCTAATCCCTTGTCTCATAGAGAGAGGAGAATGGGAATACGAGGATAAAAACTACAGCACAGATGTAAAAAGAGATGCTGTATTCAGATTTATGGTATATCATCTTATGGAAGCAAATGTGTTTCCTGAAGCTGGAGATGTTATAATGTATAATGAAAACTATTATTTGGTTGATGGAACAAATGAAAACCAATTTATACTTGGTAAGGATCCTTATTACGCTTACCAAGAAGGTTTAGAAAAGTTTGGTAGTAGTTATTCTATATTAGCGTATACGCATGTTACGTCAGCTGATGCCTTAGGAATAAAACAACAACGATTGTAATGCAAGGAACGAGACCAGAGTATAGAAGAGAATTCATGACTCGCCTAGTCGATCCACTAGTTGATAAGGCTCCATTGCCTCAAAGAGTAGGAGGTGGAGATCCTAATGAAGTATATACTTTACCTAAACAGGTTGGAATGCCTGAGCATAATAGAGCACTACAGGTAACCACCAAAAATGATCAACAAAAAGATTATTACATAGGTATAAAGGACATCGATGAAGCTGTAATGTGGTATTTCAAAAATGTCCTAAAACTTTCAGTAATACAAAATAATACAAGGGTAGAGGTCCCAGTTGTATATGGAAACGCTGAAATTTGGAAACTTATCCAGCGTGATGGATTTTATAGGGACAAAGAAAATAAAATACTTGCGCCTATAATCCTATTCAAAAGGGAAACTATCACACAAAACAGAGAATTAGGTTTCAAACTCGATGGTAACTCAGTCCATAACGTTCAAGTCTTTGAGAAAGGATATTCTAAGAGAAACTTCTACTCCAACTTTCCGTTACTCAAGAAGAATGATGGTCGAAAACAAGAGAAAGAGTATACCGTTTCAATGATACCAGACTATATTACAGTAGAATATTCATGCATAGTTTGGACCTATTACATCGAACAGATGGATAAACTTATAGAGGCTCTTAATTTTGCATCCCGAGGTTATTGGGGTGACCCTAGCCGCTTCCAATTCTATTCTGAAATAGAAACATTTACAGAAGAGATTGTGTATGGCCAAGGTGAAGACAGGGCCATTAAAAATACTTTCAATATCAAGCTCAATGGCTACCTAATACCAGACAGCATAAATAAAACAATGGCAACTGCCAATAGAGTGTTTGGATATTCACAATTAGTGTTTGGTTTAGAGACCGCTAACAGTGTAGGAGAATTCAAACACTTAGTAAATAAATCAACCCAAGAAAATCTAGCAAATATGATAGCAGCAGATGGAGTAAATAGAGTAGTAAATCAATATACTATAGACGCAACTAGTGGAGCACCATATAATGAGTTCCTAGCAGCAAATAACAGCGTTGTAGGACAAGCACTAAGCGATAGCACAGCTCAAGTTCCAGGCTCATGGATGACTGTTCCTCCTGAATTACAGATGTTAGGCTTATCACTGAGTAAAAATTCCTTTACATACTATGTCAATGGACAATTGATACCTATAACAGCTGTTGTCGACTTTACACCTTCTGGATTTTTGACAATAGATCCAGTCATAATGGGTTTTGGATTTATTACTTCACCTATACCTGATGAGATTGTAGTAGTAGGTAAAATTATCTAATAATGGCAACACTAAGACATTTACAAACACGAATAACTGTTACAGGCTCCAATATCATACCTAATTGGTATGGAGACCAACTACAACTTACCGGTTCTAGCGCAGTAGAAGTAGGACAAGATCCACCTAGTGGTGCAAGTCAAGGTAGTTTATGGTGGGATACCGATGACGGTAACCTCTTCCTATACTATGAGTATGTTAGTGAAAGCGTATCACAATCAGCATGGGTTCCAGCAGTGTCTTTGGAAGTCGAAAACCCAGTTGCTGAGTTAGCAATATCAGCTTCATTTGCCATCACTGCTTCCTATATAGATGTGACAGGTTCTAATGTCCTAGTGAATTGGTTCGGCAACCAACTCCAACTCACAGGTTCTGATGGAGCAGCTGTAACTGTCGATGACGTGCCTCCATCAACTCCAGACCAAGGCCAACTATGGTGGGATACAGACTCTGGAAATTTATTTGTAAACTATGAATACGTTGATGGTGGAGTAAGCCAATCTGCTTGGGTACCTGCAACCTCATTAGAAGTCGAGACAGTTAGTGCAACCTCATCATCCTACTCTGCAACCGCTTCCTATGTAGATATAAAAGGTGATGGCATATTGGTCAATTACTCAGGAGATGAGATTCAACTGACTGGATCTGCCGCTTTAGTGTTCCCTTATACAGGCTCAGCAGAGATTACAGGCTCACTCATCCTCACTGGTAGCATATCAAGTAATGCCCAACTCAACGCGCAATCATTTATGGTAGGTGATGGAACAGATGGTAGTTATAGGTTCAATTTGACCGATGGAAAACTACTTGTTGAGAAAAATGTATTAGGCATTTGGAATACTTCAAGTGTATTTTTTTAGTATCACTTATTTATTAGGGTTAGGTTATATTTATATAGAGAAATATTATATCAATGGGTGCACAAGGAAACGTTACTTGGGATCAACTATGCGAAGTATGGAATGACTGCTCTTCTCAAAGAGTATGGAACTGTTTTGCTGAGATAATGACACAAGGAGGAGGAGGCCATGAAGACATGGACTGGCTCCATAGGAATAGCTTATCAAATGAAGATAGGAACACCATTATCAATCTCTATGTAGAGGTATTCAAAGACCACCTAACAACTCAAGAGAGAAGGTTATTAGAAACTGCAGGCATCAAACTTGTATATATAGATAGGGCAGAAGTAAATGAAGCTATCCAAGTTGTTCTCAAAAAGAAAAATATAGTTACAGAAACTATAGGACAACCTAAACATGAAGAGATTGCCCAAATCAAAACTGTATCTCTCAAAGAACTAATGAATATTTTAAAAGTAAAATAAGCAATAATGCTAGTAATAAACGAAAATGAGATAAAACATTTTAATTTTGGTGTTGAAGTAAAAGGCACTAAAGAAACTCCAACCGCTCGATTAGTATTCGAAGGAAATGGTAATCATAAGATGTTCCCTGTCACTTCACAAGACGGAAAGTTCGTCCATAGTCTATCTTATGACGCTCTCAAAGAATTACAAGAGGGACTTGTATACCTTGAGGTATTGGTTGGTAAGACCTATTTCCGACCATGGGAAGATAAGTATATGGTAAAAAGAGCCATTGTAAACGAGAGTGTAGCTCCTATTAAGAAGCAGGTAATCGCTGAAGAAGTGAAAAAACCTGAACCTAAGAAGGAAAAACCTCCAGTCCCTGCATTCAAAGCTTTGAGACTTGAATATAAAAACTTATTGAAAGTTGCTGGTGTATCATTCCTATCAGGAGAGAGTGCTAAAAACTTCGAAATAAAGAAAAAAGTTCTCACTATAATGGAAAATAAATATGGTAGACAAGTGAGACCAGACCTATTGAAACTAAACTCAATCAAAATAGACGAGCTTCTTATATATTGATAAATGGCGATAGTATATCAACATAGAAGAAAGGATACTAATGATATATTTTACATAGGAATAGGTAAAAATAAAAATAGAGCCTTAGCATATGGAAGAAATCCTCATTGGAATAGAGTAGCAGATAAATATGGATATGAAGTTGATATTCTTATAGATGGATGTACTTGGGAAGAAGCATGTGAAATAGAAAAAGGCCTAATAAAAGATTATGGAAGAGCTGATTTAGGATTAGGTAAACTTGTTAATTTAACAGATGGAGGAGACGGCATATTAGGACATAAGCATTCTTATGATACCATAAATAATATGAGTAAAGAGAGATTAGGAAATAAGAATGGAATGTATGGAAAAGGTTATTTAGTATTAGGAGAAAAAAATGGAATGTTTGGTAAATCGCATAAAGATACTACCATACAAAAAATGAAAAATAAAAAAGTTAATGAGTGCACTAAAGAAAAAATGAGAATAAAAGCTTCTCAAAGAATTGGAAATAAAAGTACAGCAGGAAAAGCGGTTTTACAGTACGATATGAATGGAATATTTATAAAAGAGCATATACCTAGTACTTTTGCAAAATTAGAAACTGGTGCATCTAATATAGGAGCTGTGTGTAAAGGAAATCTAAAATCTTCAGGCGGATTTATTTGGAAATATAAAAAATTATAGCAACATTAATAGAAAAAAATGGCAAATTTAACAGGACAACAGATATGCCTCACATATGGTAGTTTACTACAAATAGATGGAGGACAGTTGCAGGACGGTTTAGGTAACCCTATAACGTCGTTTACTAATTTTACTGCATCTTACCTCGATGTGACCGGTTCAGGAGTATTAGTCAACTGGAATGGCCCTCAGTTACAACTCACAGCATCTTCAGGCCCATGTGTAGATGTAAATCAAAATCCTCCATCTACCCCAGTACAAGGAGATTTATGGTGGGATACTGATGACGCTA
>JACCDV010797779.1_pt1 | contig 12009 bp, 1 predicted proteins | sample 7446131 | NCBI WGS metagenome assembly JACCDV01 (sample SAMN15323448, study PRJNA562643) | freshwater metagenome | isolation source: river surface water | place: USA:Blue River Watershed | collected 2017-08-17
TAAAGATTACTAGGATTAAATATATTTAATATCTTTTTGAGGCTGCATTAACAATATATCTATTCAAAAACAAGCTATTGATTATGAAAATGATTTTTATATAAACTTTTCTTCAATTGATTTTTTAGAATAAAAAGCAATTGGTTATAAGCATGATCTTTATAGTCTTTATATTATGTGTATTTATTTCCTTAAAGGAGATTTACCTTGGACAAATATAAAGGATTTAGAATAAAATATATTTTTAAGGAAACTAATAACAATAGAAGAACTTACAAAAGATATTCCAAAATTTTTCTAATTAAAATTAGAAGAAATAGAGAGAATAGGATAATTTGATTAAATAAATTTTGAAAAAGAAATCAGCGAAATAATTGATTTTTAAAACGAATAAAATCTTAATAAAGAAAATATATTCGATTGGGATTTTAAATAAACAGAATTTATAATAAAGCGGGAATAATTTAAATATTTATAAATATAATGTAATAGAGCTCAACATAGCTTTTCATTGCTAGAATCAACCCTTATACTACAGAATCTGACTTGAATAGTCTATTTTCTAAATATGGAAGAGTTCTTAGAGTTTCTATTAAGAAAAACTACGCTTTTATTGTAAGTTAAAAAGGATTATGATAACTTAGATGGAGCCACCGAAGCATAGAAAGCACTTCATGGTTAAACATTTTAAGGAAGGGAAATGATTGTAGAGTTTGCAGGAGAGAAATAAAAGAAAAAAGAGCATTAAGGTCCAAACGAAGAGGATAAATGCTATAATTGTAATAGACCTGGCCATTGGGCAAGTGAATGTAGAAAACCATCAAGCAGATAACCAAGAGAAAGAAGACCTGTTAGAAGTCCTTCACGATCATAATCACCGATAAGAAGAAGAGAAAGATCACCATCCTGAGAAGAAGAGTGAAGAGACACCTACAAGTAACCAGAAAGAAGTCCATAAGTATAAAGAGAAGCTCCTATATAATAAGAAAAGCAAAAGTCACCAAGCAGAAAATCATCAAGTTCTTGGTCTGACTAAGTTTAATTATTTATTATTTATATTTTTTAATTATGATTAACAATGAATGATTTTTAATGGAAATTAGTGAAGATATTTTATAGGAAATTTAGTAAAACAATGTATATATTAGAAAAGCTAAAGAAGAAGAGGATTTTCCTTGTGTTTTTATGACTAAAAACTCTCTTTTCGGAATTTCATTATTAAGATTTTCTAATAGTTTGCTTTCATGTTCAAAAGATAATAATCAAAAATATTTTATATCAAATTAATATAGCAGTTATTTAATTTTGGATAAACTAAGATAAAAGAAATAAAAATCAATTTAAGAGCTAGATGATAATGTCTAAAGGGATTATTTATAAGAATTGCTTAATTTAGTATAGATTTCTCTATAATCAAATATAGAAAATATATTACTGATAGAATAATAAGATTATGATGTGTTATAAAAGCATATATTAAATTTATCTAATTTTTATTTTTTTATAGAGCAAAAATATCAATTAAAGCTAGATGCATTTGTTGGAATGCTGATATAAAAGCTATTTATTGAAAACACTTATTTTAGTGATTTATATGCTTTAACCTATTAGTCAATAATAGAAATATTCGAATAAAAAGTTAATATAGATTTTCTTTAATAAATATTACCTTTAATTTTTATTTAATAATATTCAGATTTTGGAATTATTTTAGTAGAGGAATTTGAATCATTAAAAATTATCTAATAAGAGAATATTAAAGCAATCTAAATATAAAACTTTAACTTATTGAATGCTTAATAAAGATTAAACAAGATATTTTAATATAAAAAATTTATGTTTAAGGAGGAAATTGATATTTATTTTTAAAAGTTTTTTATAAAATAAGATTAATTAGAGAAATTCATAAGAATTAATTTTCTAAAAACAACAAAGGAATATAATAAATAGTTTTAGGAATAATTTAACGCTATTTTTCCACGTTTCAAGATGAGTTCTCTACAAAATGGAAAATATTAATTGAACATCTATAAGATAAAACAAATTACTTTTTAATTAAATTAGCTTCTATATTTTATCTTTTAATTAAGTTTTAATATTTTTAACATTATAATCAAAATGGATTAATTGAAAAATAAAAAAATTCTTTTAATCGGTGCGGGTGGAATAGGGTGTGAAATAGTTAAAAATCTTATAAACGCATAATTGTCTAATATCTGTATAATTGATATGGATGTAATTGAATTAACAAACCTTAATTGATAATACTTTTATAAGTAAAAAAATATTGGATAATATAAAGCATAAGTTTTAGGTTAATTTTGTATTGAATATAATATTGCTAAAAATGTTACTTTTTTTAAGAAAAGTATTTTTGATGATTAATTCGATTTACGATTTTATTAAAGCTTTAATGCTGCAATTATGGCTTTAGATAATATTGAGGCCTGAAATTAAGTTAATAAAATGTGTTATTTATCTAAAATAGTATGCTTAGATGCTGGTACGAATGGAATGTCTGGTTAGTGTGGTATAATTTTACCTGGTTATACAAAGTGCTATTAATGTTAACCAAAGTAAAAAGGCAAAACTTATTAGTTTTGTACAATTTGAACTTTGCCAACAGAAATAATACATTGTCTTCTATGGGGAAAATTGATTTTTGAGTAATTAATAGGAAAATCAGAGGAAAACTAAATAATTGAAACACACTAAAAATTAATAGAAGATAGAAATATTCAAAGTGTTTATTATCATATAATTGATTAATTATTTAATCAATAGATAATTCAATTTAAAGAAGCCAAAGAAAATAGTTAAGAAATATAGCCTTTTTCTTATGATAACTGTCCCTAACAAATTAAAGAAATCATTTGATAAAATGAAGAAATTTTTGATAAAGTTTTTTCTGATGAGAAAACATAATCGTTTGATAAAGATAATTTTTAACACATTTAAATTGTTACTTTATTAAGCAATTTAAGAGCATATAATTTTAACATAACTTTAATTGATGAAAAAGAGGCGTGAAAATTAATTGGTAATATTATACCAGCAATTAATTCAACAAATTCATTTTTTGCAGGTTGCTTAGTATTTGAACTTATTAAGGCTTTTTAAAAAGAAAAAATACCCTTTATATCCACATATATGCAATTAGGAAGTTCATTTAGAATATTTTCATTAGAATTAGAAAATCCGAATCCATAGTGCTAAATTTGCTCTTTGGATATAATAGATGTAAGCTTAAATAATTTCAATTAGTAAAAATTAGAACAAAAAATATAAAATTTAAGTAAGCAACAAATTGAGAGTTATGAGATATTTTAATAAAATTAACTAATATATGAAAATGATAACGAGTAAAACTTGAATCAATTATTAAAAAAAGAGCAATATTATTAATTGATTCTTAATGATTAGTTTACTTATTTTTTAATAATCAATAAAATATAAAGTAAAAGAGAGTATCAGAAATCAAACAAAAAACTTTAAATTTTATTTGATTAAACAAAGAAATTATAACTTTAGCAGAGATAAATTTAGCACAACAATTGATATATATTTTCCTAAAAGATTTACTAATAACCAAAGCTATTAGAAATGTCAAGCTCAACGAAAGAAATATACATTGAAAGTTCCAGTAAAAAAATATGTGAATAAATAATTATTAAAAAAGATCAAAATCAACCGAGTTTTTAGACTGCTTGAAAAGATTTTATTAATTCTTCATTTAAGGTTTTTTAAGTGTTTAATTTTAGTTCTTTTACAACTCCATTATCATATTTTTATTATCATTTTTAAGAAGTTTTATTTTGTTTTAATTTTGATTAAAGGTTTCTAATAATATTTTTTATTATTTTTCTTTATCTAATAGTTATTCTTAAAGATTTTATAATTCTTTATTTTCCCTATCAATATTAGACTCTTAATCTTATTGGATTAATTGTCCCTTAACTTCAATTAGCTTTTATTATTTCTTTATTAAAAAATCTAATATTCTTTATAAAACATTCTTGTTTTTAATCAGTTTTTATTTATTAGCAATTTCTTACTCTTTGTTTCTTAACTAAAAAAGCATTTGATTTAAGCAAATTATTTCATTAATATCTTATTTATCAAAATATTAATCTTTAACTTTCTGATAATCATTTAACAAGTCTTATAAACTTTATTATATTTCTTATATCAATAAAAACAATTAATCTAAATAATATTAGTTTTGTTCAATAGAATATTAAATACTTTAATCTTATTCAATTTGATTTAACTGCTTTAGTTAACTTTCCTTTTCTTTTTTCTACTTAAAATATTCTATTGTTTCTTTTAAAGATTAAATACTTGCTTAGTATTTTTACATTATAATTTTACTAATTTCAGCAAACTTCAAAATATTTAAATAAATTAAAATTTCAATATTTCTTATATTAAAATGTTTTCTGATAGAAATTATCAACAAACTGAATAAAATATATATAAAAAGTTTGAATGTAGCATATGTCATTGATTTTATTTAAATTAAAATAGTCTAACTGCACATTGTCATTACAAGCATAAAACAACTATATAAAATATGAGAAAATATTCTGAATAATAAATTTTTAATGAAAATAAATAGAAAAATAAATTCTTTTCAATTTTAGAAGATTTTTTAACATTAACAAAATAGCGTAAATAAGAGGACATAATTGCAGAAAAATTAACAACAAATTAAATTGATTAAATAATGTAAGAATATAATCTAAAGAATACTGAGTTAAGAGATTTTATCATTTAAACAATCAATAATTATTATCAAAGAAAAGGTTTACTTTAAAGAAGAATAAAAACAAAGAAAAAACCCTTAAAAACAATATTGGTAACATTTATAGTATTTATTTACTAATATTGCTCAGAGTTTATATTTAAGGAAATCTTTCTTATAATATTTGACTTTTTAGAAGATTATTAAATGAGTATGAAAAATCATTAAAATATTTTTAATAAAGTTGAGTTTAATTTAGATATTTTGTTTGATTCCTTATAGAAATATATTGAGTTATATTTTATTACAAAATAATCATAACAGAATACATTATATAATATATAATTATATTTCTTTGGATAAGAAAATGATGGACTAAGAAACTTAATCGTTTTAATAATGGTTATTAACTTATGGATTCAAAGAAGCGTTAATACAAATCATAGTATTTTATTCAAATTTCAAAATAATTAAAAAATTAATATTTATACTCTCCATCTTAGCTGCTTATTATTAGAACTCATTTCTTTTAATCTTTCCATTTTTTAATTTGAAATATCCTCCTTATTTGGTGTTCAACATCAATTAGTTTGAGGAGCTGTCAGAAAGTGACCTTTTGAATTGGTGCTTTTAGACATTCCGGAATGATTTAACAATTCGAATAATTAAACAAAATCAAAGTTTGCATTTTAAAGTTTCTTGCAATTTGTTTATCTGATTTCTTAAGGTAAAGAAGAGATAATTTATCATTCTAAAATATCCAGTTACATTAATGCTTTTTGTTCGGCATTTCGAATGTTTCAGATTAAATTTTCTTTTATTTTCAATTTTGATTATTCTAGTCGATTTTTAATATCATTTTTTTCATCAGTATTTTGACTCATAATATAAATATATAATGTTTAGAAAGTTAATAAATTCCTTAAAAGATTCATTTACTTCACTATCAGACTTAGGAGATTTTGATTCATAAAACTAAGGATTTTTAGAAGTAAGATAAAAAGAAAGATCATTACGAGACATACAAAATATCTGATATTTTCCCATTTTATATATACTAATCTGATAAAGATCAAAAAGTAGAAGATTTTATTAAAACATATGATTTAGATATTTAAGATATTATAATACCTAAAATAAATTTGTAAAATAATGACTAAATCTTTTTAAATGATGTAAAATAATAAGTTGATATTAATAAAGGATAATAAAGCAAATAAAAGTGAAAATTTTCGTTCTATTTAACTATCTGATCTTTAAGAAATTGATTTTGATGAAATTATGGCTAACTAAACTCCATCAACTTTTTTAATAAATTTTGTAACAAATTTAGGAGAAATTTTTGGAAAATTATATATAACAGATAATGAAGTTATATTCGATCCATTGAATCAAAAATTAAAGGGCTTTATTAATTAAACAAAAGGTTAGTTTTTCTCGAATCAAAATCTTTCAATTTCTATTGATTTTTGAGATATAGTTAAAAACGTAGAAATAATATATGAAGAAGATGATGTTTATTTATAAATCTCTTTATACCACTCTGGCTACTATTATTATTCATCTCCTTGGGGAAAGTAACTAATCGATAAAGCTAAATAATATTAACAATCTTTATGCTCTGTTTCATTCAAAATTAATAACTATGATCTTTTGAATAAAATTATCGAATAATAAAAAAAGAAAGAAATGGCACATATTATAATGTAAAATATTAATAAAAGACTAAATACTAATATAACATCTTTAAATAGCAATAAATCAAGAACCAATATAGGATTTTTTGATATTAATTATGATACAGTTTTAAATTTGATAATTTAACAAAGAATAAATGATACGATCAACTAGCATTAAAAAACAATAATATTTAATTAGCAAATATTATTATTTGAGATATTATTCGGATTCGTTTTTAAAAATCCTGTTTGTTTATATTAAATAAACAACCAATCAAAATAAAATATAAAATAAGTTTTTCCTGAATATTAAGACATTTAATAAAGCAATTAACCATAATTAGAAAACGTACTATAAAAATTGGAGAATATTTTTGATGATAAATAATGGTCAAATTTGATAGATAATAATATTGCTGTTTAAATATGAAAAAATCTACCCTAATTGTTATAAACTTATCAATGGATATAGTTGTTTTCTTTTAACAATCATGGCAAATCATTTTAAATGTAAAATAAACAGACTTTCTTCAAATTTAAAAAATCATAACAAAATGTTATTTATTATAAAGAATTCAGAAAATGAGATTTTTGGAGGGTTATTTACTCATTAATTTGAAGCTGCTTAAAATTTCTATGGTAATGGTTAATCTTTTATATTTTCAATAGAATAAAATGAGGTTTGAGTATTCAAATCATCTTCACTAAACTAATTTTTCTGCTTTTTAGATAGCTAAGGATTTGGTTTTGGTTCTGAGGAGCATTATGGACTTTTTATAGACAAAAATCTAAATAAAGGAACTACACATTTTTGTAAGACTTATCTAAATGACCCATTATGCAAATAAAATCACTTCTAAATTAAAGAAATCGAAGTTTGGGGTTTTAAAAATTCTTTTTAATAAAATTATTATTTGTATGAATTTCTAAAATCTTTTTAACTTTATTTTATTGAAATATTCTCTTAAGGAAAAACTAGATTTGCTGAAAATGTTTATAATAGGTCTTAATTTATTTACCTTTTGATGTTATTTAAAACTTGTTCTTATTATTTTCTTAATCTGGTCTACTAGTCTTCAAGATAATAAACATTTTCCTTAGCATTCTCTAAGTTTTAATTTTAATTTATTATTTCTTGTTCTAATTATTACTACTCTTGTTTACATTTATTTTACTCTATTTAAACCTATTAAATTTATTGTTATTAAAAATTCAAAGTTTCTTATTATACGTTTTATTCTTATTTTTATAATTATTCATTTTCCAATAATAATTATTATTGCTTTTTATAAAGAAAATCTATTTCTATTTTTATATCATAATTTCACTATTGGTTGATTTTTATTAAATTCTCTAAACCAATCAGGGTTGCTTCTAAATCTTTTAATTCTTAATAATATTATTTTTATGAAATTTTTAAATTTTAATCAAACTTTTATTAATCCTTTAACAATTATTATTACTCGTCTTATAAAGCTCAAATAGCAGACTCTTATTAATATTAAGTATTTTAAAATTGCTTTTAAAGCTCCTAAATTACTTACTCTTTTGCTTACTTTAACGCAATATCGAATTCTTATTAAACCTAGTTAGCATTTTATGTCCATTTTTTAAGCGACTCCTAATTTTATTGTAATATTGATTCTTGAGTATGAATTTATTGATTTTAAGTTTCTATTTAATCTTAATAGTTTTATTATAATTTTGAAAATTGTCAATCAAAATCTTCTTATTATTTTTATATAAAATTATCATTTTTCTAATAAATTTATTAAAGCTCGCTTTATGATTATTTTATCTTTGTTTCCATTTAATCTATTTTTGTATCAATTTATTAATTAATTTATTCAATTTAGTTTTTAAGTTAATCGTTATTTTTAACAATATTTTCATTTTTGCTTTAAATATTTTATAATTGTTTTTAGCTTTTATTAAGTTAATCCTCTAAGTGTTTTATTTGATAATCACATTCATCCATCTCTCATATATATTAGTTTTACAGTTTTTGAAATTTGTAATTTTAATCTTTTTAATATTCTTAAATTTAAGATTGAATTTATAGCTCTTCTTACATTAGGTATTCGAAATTATCTTTTTCATTAAATCTAGAACTTCTTATCGATTGATTTAAACTTTCTCTTTGGTTATTATTAGGCTTATATTAAAAACGGTTAAAATTCTCATATTCTTTATTAAAGTTAAATCAATTAGCTTAATATGAGTGCATTATAAATATTATAATTTTATTTAATTTTATGTTTATTTTAAATCTTTCAAATTGTAAATTCTATCCATAGGGATTAATAGCCTATAAAATAGTATAAATTATGAGAAATTAAATATTATCTATGACTATCCAATTCGGTTTATAGCTTTTTTCTTAATTATGAAAAACAATTTTCAGGTTAAATATTCTGATTTTTCTCTTAAACGAATCTTCAAAATATAAATAATATTTTACTTATTGAATATATAGTTAAAAAAATATAAGTATAAAAGATAGCTTAAATGTATAATTAATAAAAAGTATTAATTATAGCTAAAAATATTGCTAGAATTAATAACGGAAAAGTTTATTGTATATTCTACAAATATTTTTTATAATTTAGTAAATTACTTTTAGGTTGTTTATCAATATAATTATTGTTGACAATAAATGTTAACTTTTTAGTTAACTCTACTATATAGTTAAGAAGTTCTTCATTTGCTTCTAAAAAATCATTTCTAGGAATTTTAAATCCATTGTCTTTTAAACTTACTTTTTGAGTTTCCTTATAAAAGAACTGTATCCTCAATTTTAGCATATCAAATAAGTTTTAATTTTTCAGATCGATTTAAATTATTAAAGAACAAATAAGGAGTCTCCTCTTCATCATTAAATTTCTATAATTCTATATGCAAAATTTTTCATTTAATCATTTTTATAAATTATAATAATGAACGAATCGATATAATATAAAGAAATAAAATTTTAATAACTTCCATTAATATAACCTGAGAAGATTATCGATATAAAAGAGTAAAGCAGTCATTTGAACTAGATTAAAAATGATTTAAAAAAGTGATTTTTCATGTTTTAAGGTTATTATTGCAATTATTATATTTAATAAGAAAATAATATGATTTTAATATACTTTTTGAAGTAATAATCAAATTTAAAAATTGAAATTTTTGAAACAATCTAATTATGATTTTAGATATCTATTTATAAAGAAATTTAATTCATATAAAATAAGATAAGATAAACAGAAAGCATTTATATATTATAAACCAATGGAGTTATTTATTAATTAGATCTTTTTAATAATGGTATTTATAATAACTATTAAAAGATATTTTAAGAATAAGTAGGTTTTTATAGATATTAATTATAAGAAATTTTAGCTTAAAAAAGATTAACAAATTTTTAAACGTTTTAATCTGTAATATTATCAGATTAAAGAGTGATGTTAGCATTAACTGAATAAAACTCAAGTGAAATATACTTTTATGAGATATTTTAGGATAAATAATTAGGTTATAAAGTTTAGCTATATTATATATTATAATTAGGTTAAAAGCAAGGATTTTTTTAATTCAAATAATCAAATAAAAATTTCTTATATAAAATTATTCTTAATAAAGATGGTTTAATATTTATATTTGATAGTGATAATAATTTTAATATTTATGAAATATTTAATAAAAATAAAATTGCCTAGATAAACTTAAAAGAAAAATATGATTTAGAATGTTCATAGATTAATGATTGGAGATAAAACTATGAAGTTAATTAAGATGATAACTATTTAACTAAAAATAAAATTAATTTAATCTTATAATAAGAGAATAATTTATAAATATTAACAATAAACATATAATATGCTTAAAATTGGTTAAAAGCCGGATTTATGGGAGTTTAGTAGGAATATTCAGATTTTGTTACAATTGATTAATTTATAATAGATGGTATTTAAAATAAAGTAAAGTTTATTAATGAGGATTTAATTATAACATTGTAAAACAATTAAAAATAAATAATCTCTTGCAAGGAATTTTGGAATCAAACATCTAAATACTCATTTATAGATTAAGAATAAAATTGAATAATACACTAATTAAATAGCTATTTATAAGAAAAAGATTAATAATTAAATGTAAAAATGTTAATTAAACTGATTTAGCAAATTATCTATGATTACAAAAGCTTTTAATAAGTACTATCTAAATACTCATAATAAAACATAGCAAATTAGGGTTTGAATTTTGTATAAAATATCAATGAACTTTATGACCTTAATTTGATTTTAGAATAATTTATATAAAAGGTCATTGATAATTAAGATTATAGTTTGTTATAATAATTTACTACTGATATTATTAATTCTTAAGAGAACTGTAGAAATATAATTTTTATATTCCAATTTTAAAACTAATAATACTCATATATTTTAAGATAAGGTTTAATAATTGATTTAATTATGAATAATACTTCATTTAATAATTTAATATAAGAGTAATTTGTAATGAAATAATAAATATTTTTTTCCGAATAATAGCAACATTAATTATTTAATTAAATATTATTCTATTCAATAGAGATTAGCATATAAGATTTATTATAAATTTAAATTTAAAACAATTTATAAGATAATAGCTATTTAATAGACTTTGGCAACTTAATTAATCAAAACTAGAATAAAATGAATCAGTTAAAAATAATTTTGAATTCAAATAAAGTTCTTTTAAAAGAAGCCTTGTATTAAGCAATATAGAATTTATTTAACTAATACTAAATATAGTTGCCTTAATATAAAAATATTGTTAATTACTAAAATTTCGAAAACTTTCCTACCGAAATTTATAAATTTTATTTTTCTAAAATATTAGAAGATAAATTATAATAAATTCTTATAATTTAATTAATATAGCATTTGATAAATGATTTATAAATTAATGACTTTCTTCAATTAGAATTATAGAATATCATTTAGTTAGAATATTATTAAAAATAATTATTAATACTTTTTTAGTTATTTTAAAGTCAAATTTTTATCTAAAAATAAAACATGAAAATATAGATAAATTCAATTACAGCTTTTTCTATCAATTATTTTTATGAGTTTAAAGCATTATAAACTTACATATTGGATGATTGTTTTTGTAATCAAATATAAAAAAATATTCTTCATTTATTGAATTATTAGGATTAAATAAAAGGATATATGTTCTCAAACCATATTTTGGAGTTTATTGTAAATTATGTAACATAATAAGAATCTATAAGAAATTATTATAGATCATGTTGACTATTAAAAGTTAGTTGAAAATGTTAATGGGTAACTTGTATATAAAATAATATCTATAAAATAAGAAAATATAATATGAGTAATTATCATTTATCTTAATATCTTACTTAATTATAATTAGTCGAATGAAACTGATTAAGATTAGATAATGAGTTTAAAAGTAAGTTTTAAAGGTTTTATTAATGAGCTTATTTAAAACATAAGAAATTTATCATGGGATTCTTTATACTAAATAATAATTTTATTATTAGAGATAAAATATGATATATCTAAAGATATTTATGTTATTCTATGCTAA
>JACCDV010575037.1_pt1 | contig 12002 bp, 8 predicted proteins | sample 7446131 | NCBI WGS metagenome assembly JACCDV01 (sample SAMN15323448, study PRJNA562643) | freshwater metagenome | isolation source: river surface water | place: USA:Blue River Watershed | collected 2017-08-17
CCAAATATGACCGTATTCAAACAAATGACTTATTTATTCATTAATCACTATGGTATAACATATAAAAGGTGATATCTAAGTAATAGGGATTTGCTTTATATGAGCTTTATATAATTATAATGGAGGAAGAGCTTCAACCGCACAATATAATACCTTCACAAGCCTACTTCGGCAATAATGAAATACTATTCCACACAGCACAGTTCGTTAGTGGCTCACAGAGACAGTAGATAAAAAAGATCAGCTTTAATGCTTACAATCAGCACACGAAATGGCTTTGCTAAAAGATATCATAAGAAACATATCACCTTTCAAAGTAGGTCAAATAAAGCCAATACACCCAAGAGTAGTGCATTGTCTTCTATATAAAACGAATCTTGAAGCACATTGTGAATGATGCTGATTAATCAGGAATGCTTATGGAGCACAAAGTATATAATCTTTAACGCAGGTTCTCTATTTAACTTTCAAATACTTGAGCCATCTCATCTGCAAAAGAGCACCACACAAAAGCATTCCTAAGTAAAATTTAGTGAGCATTTACTAATGGCTATCTGATGCCAATGTGCTAATCTGCTAATCAGCCATTAGCAGCGAAGAGATTGATGAAAACAGCGAGGATAAGCTTGTATAGCTGCTTAAAAAGAAAGATTATGAAGGCTTACTAACAATTATGACAAAAATGGGTTCAAATGAAAGTAACTAGTTAAGGAAAAAGAAGATTTAGCTCATCAATAAACTCCTCTCACTCAAACTTGATAACTATGATCTTTAGTTTGAAAAGGGAACCTTCGTTTAAAATATTAGAGCTTCCAATAGACTTTCCTTCGAAAACTTATAATCTGAGTATAACAAGCTTTTTGCATCCTAAAAATCTAATTCATTTGGCTCCAACAAAGACATACTATAAAGGATTTGCTAAATTCTATTAGGAAACCGTTAGTCTTTAAGATCCCTGGTGGATAACAACTGGCCCCTTATGCTATCACATATCATCGATAGATAAGAACAGAAGATGGAAAGTAAGGCCATCAAAGATCTTGTAGTTGATTTTCTCAGTCTCAGCATTAACAAATCCAAGCTATCAAATGTTGACTAATACTTTATCGATTTGATTAGTGACAGAAACCTACATATAGTATACCAATCGTTGCTTGGATTGGTTTCTCCATACTATGCGCATGTAATCGCATACTATTTCTATTTCTTCTACGAGTCATCTCCTCTTCTAACCATCATGCAAAACAGCTACGTTCTTGAGATGACTGCAAATATGCTATAACACTCATCTTTAGTCAGCCATATTTGCCTGTTTTTAACCTTCTCATTCTTATAAAATAATGAGTTGGCAAGCAAAAACGGGTAATCTCTATAAGCACTGCTCTACTATCACTTGAGTATAGTAGATATAGATGACTAGGAAGAAGTGTAGTTGTTCATCAAAAAGATATACCTTCTCTCAAAATTAAACAAATAAAAATATGGGTTCACTCACTCCAAGATGTTCTTTAACTCCCTCATTCGGAAAAATAAATTAAATTCATTTGTCCTCAGCAATTTATTATTTGTTGCCTCAATCTACTAAAAGTATTATAACTTCTAAGATCAAATCAAAAAATTTGTTGAAGAATACTTTAAAAGGCAAGAGCTTAGCGATAAAGATCTCTCTGCTATAAGAGAATTGAAGAGAAAGCTATCGGGCTCAAAGAAATTTAGAAAGCAGCTTACGTTGTTAAACAGGCTTGAACCCCATATTCATAAATTTTAGCTTCTTTAGCTAGCCACCGTCAGTCCTGATCCCCTCTACCAGCAGGAACTTGTTATCTAGCTCATCAAGAATGTTACTCAATCTCGACCTTTGCTTTCCTTGATTTTGAGCATCATCATCAAACGAAATCTTAAAACAGTTGACCTTACCCACCAGTATAAGGATTAAAACCGGCCGTAATATTACCTCTTTATGCGCCACGTTCAAGTTTTCATTCACCATTACCCACTAGCCCGCTCCAAAGAATAGCAAGATGCCCTTAAGCGTATCGAAGCTCGACTCAACCAATGAATGATTTTATAGACCATCCTATTAATCCTATGATTGTAAGTGATAATTGAATTAGACTAAGTGGATATATCAATCACAACTGGCACATCCCCTGCAGCCACAATTTTTGCACATAATAAGTTTGCCCTCTTCCAGGTCTGCCTTGGGAACTCTACAAATGCACGTGGTCTTATAGTTGGTATCCTTCTTGACCACGCAGGATAGGCAGCACAGCTTCTCAAAGCCCTATTTCTTCCATTTGGCGATGAGGTTGGCGTCTGCGTACTTCTCAACCAGCAAGTAATCATAAAGTTCTCGTGAAATCTCATGCTTGCCGTAGAAAAGGTTGTATATATATCTGGACCTTTGATGATGTATCTGTGTTATTTTCCAATAATTCTCAATCTTCCGCTGCGCATCCAGTGGAGCATTCTACGCGTCCTTCATCTGCTTTGCGAATTCATCAAGCACGGGTAAAATATCCTCGAATCCCTCAGGAGCTTTTTTAGTTTTGAGTGTTCTGATTTTAGGCATAGCAAACTATTATAAATTTAAAGTATTAATATTTCTTAAGCCCCTTAATACTTTAAAATTAAGTGAATAGAGTTATGTATGTAATATAAGTAGTTGCGAATCATTATGGTATATTTCGCACATAAATTTATATGTGTGAAGCCCTCAATAGTTGATCCTGGTAAATGATTGAGCCTTGAAAGCATCCTCGAACACATGCACCTTCCTCTGGTGGATTTTCTTGGTGTAGGGATCACTCCTTGAGAGCAGCAGGTCCCTGTAGAGGTATTTGCATCGGAACATGGATTCAAAAGCATCGTGGAATTCAGGTGTTTGGTAAAGCTGCTCATAGTCCCTGAGGCTTATCCCATCCTTCTTTCTCAAGTATTGAATAAATTCAAGATTGTTGACTTGGGGTCCAATGTATCTTTCAAGGTATTGGAGGTGAGGCCCTTTAAAATTGGGGAGGAAGTTCTTTGTGGGATATTGTGAGTTTTTCATGTCCTTGTTCCTCCTGGCCCTGACAGTTCTTTGAGAGGATGAAAAATCAGAGTCTTGTGGAAGAGGCTTTAAGATGCAATTCTTTTCAATTTTCTTATGTTTCTTCACATGGCTAGCTTTTGGGGATGGAGGATCATAGCTACTTGATAGACCTTCCTCAATTTGAGCTTTAGCATCAGGCTAACTTTCTGGCTCATGAGTGGAGATAGACTCTTAGCCGTAGAGATAAACCTGCTCATCATCCTTCAAGGTGGGGATAACATTGAGGGAGGGGCAAGCATAGTCTAATTCAAGGTCCATCTTCATACTATCATACTCAATCAGTCTTGTCGTAAGCTCACTGCTCATCTGTAAAAAAGATTTTATTATACGCCTACAATAAAGTGAGAGAGATTAATATTGATTGCAATAAACTGTTATTTATTTATTCTTGAAGCAGAAAAATCATCAAAAAGCAAGCTGTATTGTCATTATACAGTACTTTTACATTATCTTTTTGCTTATCATTTTACATGCATCTCTATTTTTTAGTGTCGGCAGACCAACGGAGAGCCTAGGATAGTAAAAAGGCTCAAAATAGCCAATTTCTCTGCCTATAAAACTAAGAACCAAACGATGATAATTTAAATATCATCCATCAAGATTAAAAATATATTTTTCTGAAGACCCTATCAAACAAAATTCATTAAAAGCACTAATTTTGCAGTGTAAGGGCATTAACAAAAATGGTGGTTGAAGTTTATCATTTTCTGTTTTTACTTATTTCAGGGTTGATGGTGATGATATCTTTTTGATCGAATGTCATTGTCTGTAAATAAAAAATCATTTAATGACGTGCTTTAATGAATTTCGATAATTTCGTGCTCTTTGGCGTATTCCTGAAACTTCAGACCGATGTGGCTCATTCATGAGTTTCATAGTGAAGGAGTTTGTGAATTCAGAAGATACATTGAGCCCACATGGATTCTTGCCATTTGATGATGGGGCTTGTATCTTTGAACTTGAGGGATCGAATGAAGGCGGCTTCTTTACTTACTGAGGATTTTGCATTATTGGACTGTAAGAAGAGGGTTTTTTTACTTACACCTTTGATGGGACAAAAGTATCATTGATGGATGATGTCTTCTATTTATTCGAGTAGCCATAGTTGTTAGTTACGTTTGCAGTATATGTATTGTTTGGCGCATAGTTAAGGTGGGCTAAGTTATATTGGGGCTATTTTGGGTACATGATTTGGGTGGGCCCAGTTTTAAGCATCGAATTAGGCTCCTGAGGTTTGTGTTCCCAGCTGGATTGGCTTTTGGAAGAGAACTGCTCTATATTTTGGTTGTAAGAGATAGGTGATTTGCCCTTTATGGTATTGAGTATATTATCCGTTTAATTTGCCATCTCATTGTATTGCGATTTACTAGAATAGCTGGATTGATAGTCACTTTGAGCACTCTTGTATTGCGGGACAGTAGGATTGAACTAGGGGTAAGAAGGTTTGGGTTATTAGAACTTTTTGACTTGCTCACTTACCTTTGATGCAATTGGATCAGCAGCTTTCTGCTTATTTTACAATGTGGTGGATTACTTTAGTTTGGTCGGCTTCACCAAAGTATGTAAGGCAACACCAGTATAATCTAAAAACTCACTCTCAATATAACTATCCTTTATCTCAGTCACCCCTTCCTTACTCGCCTGGCTTTATCTCGATTTTGGAACAATAAGATTACCCACCTGGGCTGGCTATTTATTCACTTCAATTGCCTTGGGCCTAGGAGGAGGCTCAATGCTTTCTTGTGAAGCTTAGTAACTCACGTATTCCTTTGAGACAGGCAAGGATGCATTGGAGTCCGCCTATTCGATGTATGCCATATAGACTTACTCTGGCTCCTCCTAATAGACGAATATATCAGTTTGAGGAAATCTCACGCAGTTTTCATGAATGTTGATCTCGATGTTGAAATAGGAGACAAGGAAGTTGAATAAGCTCATTTTATCGATGTAAGTATGTAGGCTGTCAGTGGAGTTGGTGAGGATGAGTATGGACCGTAGGAAGTAGACAAACACCGTATCCATTATGGGGTATCGATTTAAGCACTGTTCGATTTTGAGAGTGCCTTCTCCAAGCAGTCCGAAGAATTCCATGATGAGTTGTTTGAACTGTAGGTCATTGAACACAGAAGGGTCCTCTGTTTCGTCAAAGACGAAGCTGAAATTCTCATCATTTATTATTTCCTCAATCCTATTTATGTATTGCTCGTAATCACAGTCGTCAGCTTCAAAGCAGAGTTTGAGGTACTGATAGTAGAACACTCGAATGTTGGCCTGGATGTCATTCTAAAAGATTTTTACTACTCGAGTTGGCTCAAGCAAGTTGTGGTCGAAGAAGGAAGGAAGATTGGTAGCATTGACGAATAGGGGAGGACTATTTTACTAAGCAAAATCCTATAACTTTTTCATTTCAATCATTATACAAATAGCAATAACAATAAAACTTATTATTCTCATATAATTTTGTACAAAAAGCTACCTTCCAATGAATACACAACAATATGGTTCATTTATGTTGGGAAATACCCAAATGAAAGATAGCAAGCTATTGTTTATAATAAATGGATTTGAGTAATACTTAATTGATTATTGATGAAAGGGGTGTAGCATTGTGAGTGTCTGATTAATTTTGTTTGTTATTTCTGTTATTTGATTTTAATGGAAGAATCACAATATATCTTATCATAATTAAAAGAACAATGGAAACGATCACTCCCCTCTACTCCACCTCTCCTCCCCACACCCTCGGCAAGCTAGTCACTAGCTGCCAGGCCAACAAACTCGCCGAGGGAGATGTGTCAGTCTGTATCTACTAGAAGTGTCTGGTTGAGTCATCCTCCAAGTCCAAGCTCTATCTTATCTTTGACTTCGATGTCAAGTTCGCCTTCTAGAGCTCTCCCCCAACCATCACCTTCGAGAAAGGGGACAGCAAGAGCAACTATGTGCTGAAATCAAGCGCAGAGCTCGACCAATGGAGACTATTCCTCAAATCCAAAATTAACCAGCGTGGGTTCCATTAGCAGTTCAAACCGAAGAAGAAAATCGGAAAGGGCAACTTCGCATCAGTCTACTTGGCTTAGAAGCTATAAGACGGCAAGAGTTACGCAGTGAAGGCGTTTTCTAAATAGGCTGCTTATAGTGAGGACAAGGGAAAGGAGTGCCTCATAAAGGAGATCGAAGTAATGAGAAATATAAAGCATAAAAATTGTATGGAATTATTCTAGGTATTCTAGTCATAAAATTCACTCTATATTGTGGTGGAACTCCTAGAGGGAGGACAACTTTATGATAAAGTAAAGGCCAAGTACAAATTCAAACCTCAGGAAATCAAAACAGCCATCTACTCCATACTCAGTGGGCTCAAGGAAATGCATAGCAAAAAGATCATGCATAGAGATCTCAAACCATAGAACATTCTGTTCAGAGGACAAGGGACCTTCGAGTGTGTTATTGCTGACTTCGGCCTCGCGTAGTTCTCGGACGAACCTGAATATCTGTTCGTGCGTTGTGGAACACCAGGATACGTTGCTCCTGAGGTGATAAACATCAAAGACATGAAAACTAAATATGAGCCAATTTGTGATATATTCAGTCTTGGACTCATCTTCCACATCCTACTCCTAGGAGTGAGTGCCTTTCCAGGCAAGACCTACAACGAAGTGTTGGCTCAAAACAGAGCCAGTAACATTACCTTTGAAGCATAGCAGTATAAGACAATGGATGCTAAGGCATTGAATCTTATGTCCAAAATGTTGAAGAAGTCTCCACACTAAAGAATTACTGCTGCTGAGGCACTCCAGCATCCTTACTTTGCAGACGGTATTGATTTGGGGGAGGAAGAGGACACTGTATATGAGTTAAGTAAAAGCCCCTACCTATAAAACTGTGAATCCCCACTTCTCACAAGCTCCAACGCTCAGAGAAAGCAGCAATAGAAGCTTACGAAAAAGGACAGCTGCATTGATTTCAAGATGGGAAGATAAAACCTTTACACTGGTAAAGTGGACACCATAGCCGAAACTGCCTCAACAAACAACAGTGTTGGTAAGAAGTTCGAATCAGTTGTAATGCCCAAAATCAGCAAATTTGTCTCCAAGAAATGATACTATTTTATTCATCATTCATAAAACTATCATCATTAGTCATTTTAGGATTGGTCCTATTCGCTAAAAAAATCGGTAGACTTGACTAAATCAGCTGCTTAGAGAATGTAGAATGATTGGTTCTTGCTATTGTACTGGGTTCGCCCTCCAAATATTATAATCTGATCATTTATCTTAGTCGAGGCATGGTTTGACCGAGGCCGAGGTTTTGAGCCGTTCACCACTGGCCAAATCCTATATCTAATTCATCATACCAAACGTTGTCGATACTATGATATACTATAAGGTCATTTGAAAGGTTATTCTAATCGTCCTGCCCACCAAAGATAATGAGCAGATTTTTAATTACATTCATGGTGTGCCCATGGCGAGCAGTAGGAGGCCTCCCTTTAGGCTGCACCTTTGTCCAAGCAAGAGACTCTATGTCTTGAAGATTTATTCTCCAGATATCATTTAAATTTGTGCTGTATTAATGTGAAAATACCCTTTTATCGGATCAGATATTCCTCCAAAGATGTACATATTGGATTAGATTAAGGAGGCAGTATGAGCAAATCTACCTTTAGGATGCTCACTCTCGATCTTAATTGAATCCACCCACTGCATCTTCTATAAGTCCAACACTCTCAAATCACTAGATAGCACATCAGAAGAACATTCACTCATGTTTTCGCAGTGATATCCTCCAAAAAACACCATTAAGGACTAGTATATAACACAAGACTGTTTCTACAGCTTAGTGTATCCTATTTTTTGTATATGAGTCACCCATTTCCTTTAAGAAACATTAAACGCATGATAATCCTCAAGCACCAAGTTGTTATGCCCACCATAAACCAATATCTTATTGCCGTAAGCTTTCATATTATGGAAAGCTCTGCCATCAGGAACAATCTCTTCAAAGGTCACTTTTTAAAATTTAGAGTCAATATTAAGTAAAGAGTTATAGAATTCGTTTCGGCATTTTCCTATTATAGCACAACAAATTACCCCCAAAAATGTATATATACTCCCCAACACTGCACATAGTATGGCCCTCTACTCTTTCATAAGGCAAATCCATACTACACTATACTTTTTTCCACTTAAAGACTCTCCCTTTGGTGCATTTATTGAAGTTTTCGAGACTCATAGAGCTTACACTCTTCTTTATTCTTGGAGTCTCAATACTAATGAACTTTTAGTATACGATAATATAATTATTCAAAGTCCCATAGGTGTTAATAATAGTTGGATACTTCTCGTCAATTATTTGCTGGCTCCCATGCTTGAATTTGAATTAGTACGTACGATTTACCTCCAAGTCCAAGTCAACAATCCTGAATGAATGCACCCCTACGTTTAGTAACACCCTTTGAGGGGGTTGAAGGTTTTTGTCATCTACAACTCTCCTTCCCAATCGTCCCAACTTCCTCTAATTTTTAAATCCTAAAGGCAGTAATTCGAAGATATTCTAACTTTTAGCCCTTCGTGTTTTTATAGATATGTTTTTTTAGGTAAAATCTAAATTAACAATTAAAGCTACTTAAACAGTATTATTAAAACTTCCAAACTGGTTGCTCACAGTCGGTGCATTGACGTCATACCTCCACTGTCCATCTACAAGGTATTTGTACTAATGTTTGCCTTAAGTGAGTGCGAGCAAGACAGAGAAATAGGTGTGTCCATTTTTGAAATAATTGATGGCCATCTTTTCCTTCCTTTGCCATTTGGTCCAGTCTCCAATTATATATACTTCCTCGGTGTGTTCGTAGGGCTAGGGCTTCCAATAGAAGTAGATGGCCTCAGTGGAGCAGCTTCCTGTATGGTGGTTACCACACTTAGCACATTGATCTTATTATATCATTCTAACATTATAGAAATAATAAACAATCATATTTATATCCTTAGTATCCTCAACCTATCTACTATCCCTATAGAGATATATAGGATTGAGAAACAAAAAACTCACTAATGTTATGCATTATTTAATTTACTAATGAAAGGTCACAAATACATTAAGTCTATGTTTAATCTAACACTTACATGCAATAATGGATATAATTAAGCAAATATCTTGATAAAAAAGTGTAATTACTGTTGGTAATTGTGGATAATTTATTTGAATAAGGTAGATACCGAAACACATTTTAACAGATTGTATTACAATGTATGGCATCATTTCTTAGCAGCTTGCACAGCTAGTCTCTTTCCCTCTTCGAATGCCTCTTCCAAAGTACCCTGCATATAGAAAGCAGCCTCAGGATAATCGTCTCCCTTTCCTTCGAGCAAGGCAGTGAAACCGTCAATGGTGTCTTTGAGCTCCACGAATTTACCCTTCCTGCCAGTGAAGATCTAGCTCATGAAGAAAGGCTGGGATAAGAATTTTTGAATCTTTCTGGCTCTTGCCACTGTCAGCTTGTCGTCCTCTGACAGCTCGTCCATACCCAAAATGGCAATGATATCTTGAAGGGATTTATAGTCTTGCAGTAACTTTTGGACACCTCTCGCAATAGTGTAGTGCTTTTCTCCAACCACAGTGGGATCTAGCATACGAGAAGTAGAGTCCAAGGGGTCCACAGCGGGGTAAATACCAAGCTCAGTGAGTGCTCGTGACAAGACTGTAGTGGCGTCCAAGAAAGCGAATGTGGTAGCAGGGGCTGGATCAGTTAGATCGTCAGCAGGGACATAAATGGCTTGCACTGATGTAATTGACCCTTTCTTAGTAGTGGTGATTCTCTCTTGAAGGGCACCCAAATCAGTAGCAAGGGTGGGCTGATAGCCGACAGCTGAAGGGATACGACCAAGCAAGGCAGACACTTCTGAGCAGGCTTGAGTGAACCTAAAGATATTATCAATAAAAAGAAGCACGTCCTTTCCCTCCTCGTCTCTGAAGTACTCGGCGACAGTCAAGCCAGTGAGTCCCACTCTAGCTCTAGCTCCTGGAGGCTCATTCATCTGTCCATAAATCAGAGCGCATCTGGATCCAGGTGTTCCGATTTTAATGACACCAGACTCAATCATCTCGTGATAGAGATCGTTTCCTTCTCTTGTCCTCTCACCAACGCCAGCGAACACAGAGTAACCTCCGTGGGCCTTGGCCACGTTGTTGATAAGTTCCTGGATGACGACTGTCTTTCCCACACCAGCACCGCCGAAGAGTCCAATCTTACCTCCTCTTGCATAGGGAGCAAGCATATCCACAACCTTTATACCTGTGATCAAAATCTCAGCTCCTGAGCCTTGCTCGTCGAATGATGGGGCCTCTCTATGGATTGGGTATCTCTTCTTTGTTTAGATAGGACCTCTTTCATCGATGGGGTCTCCGATGACGTTCATGATTCTGCCGAGTGTTTCTGGGCCGACGGGGATACTGATGGGAGCTCCTGTATCAATGACTTATTGTCCACGCACAAGTCCTTCAGTAGAATCCATGGCAATGGTCCTGACTCTTGAGTCTCCGAGATGCTGGGCAACTTCAAGGACAAGTCTGTTTTCGACACCGGAAACCTACAGTGCATTAAGGATGGGTGGAATCTATCCTTAGAACTGCACATCCACCACTGCACCGATAACCTTCATGGAGGCAAAAGTACCTGCGAAATCTGTCCCTTCTTGGATGCCACTGCGTTAGAAGTGGAGAAGAGCCTTGTGACTCCCCTCATCAGATTTTTCATCAACATATAGATAATTAATGATTAATAAAATTCAATTTATAGTGTTTGTGTAAACTATTTTCTACTTTGGTTGATCAAGGAATTTGGTAGTAGGTTTACTTGAGCCCACTGCCCTTGCTTGCCTCCTCAGGACCCATGAACCCTCTTCTCTTCCTCCAAAAGTAGTATATCCCGAATCCGATTGCTCCTGCCACAATGAGAGAACAAATCACAATGAGAGCAATATATCCGCCTGACAATCCCTTGTGCTCCTAAATGCAGCTGCCTTCCAAAAGCTCATAGTCATCTTAGCATGTAAGGCAAACCGTTGAGCTTGAACAGGTTAAGCATCCCGCTATAAGACTGCTGCAGAGAGAGCATTGCCCTAAGGATGGAGCATAGGAGTTGGAATTGCAGGAGAGACAGAAAGTTGGGCCTGTGCAAGTGGCGCAGAGTGATGGGCACTGACTGCATACTCCATTATTGTTGTAATATGAACCCTCGCAAACCAGGCATTGATTGAAAGCCAAGCACTATGCACACTAAAGGCCACAGCGGGTGCACTGGCCATTCTAAAGAAAATAGCCAATTGAGCACGAAGAGCAAACATTTGATGAAGTGCATGTTACACATAGATTGGGACAGGCTTGGCATATTTGTTCGTTTGTTGAGTTCAGGATATAATATCCTGGCTTGCATAGGGTGCAGTTGGATAAGCTATTGCATATAATGCAAGTGGATGGGCAGGCCAAGCATTGAGTTGCCTATAGAAAATATCCAACCGTACATAGGGAGCAGTTTTGCGATGATTGGCTGCAAGTCAAGCAATTTGGCTAGCATTGCAGGCATTGGGAGTTCTAGGAAAAATAGCCTATGGGGCATTTTAGGCAGATACTAGAAGTTTGATATTCACACAGAGCACATATTCCCCCACAAATATAACAAGTATTATTATTCAAGTTCAGGCCGAACCCCACACTGCAATTCAGGCACTGAGTACTATTGCAGCTCACGCAGAAATTCGGGCAAGGCAGGCATTGTGATTGGTTCACATAATACCCTAAGATACACTCAGTGCACTCCCCATTGCTGTTAACTTGTATGCAGTTGGCGGGTCCAGCCTCGCAGATGTTGTTGATTAGGATATAGTTATTCTTACAGTTGACGCAGTGA
>JACCDV010734724.1_pt1 | contig 11997 bp, 18 predicted proteins | sample 7446131 | NCBI WGS metagenome assembly JACCDV01 (sample SAMN15323448, study PRJNA562643) | freshwater metagenome | isolation source: river surface water | place: USA:Blue River Watershed | collected 2017-08-17
GTTCAGAAGTAATTCCATTAAAAATAGAAGAAACTTTCATTAAAGTTAAAGTTGATGGTATGTTTATGGATGTTGCTTATTTAGATGATAAATTTTGGATAGTGACTTGTTACTCAGCTAACGAGGATTTACCAAGATTATCAGAAACTGAAATTGCTAAAAAACTAAAAAATAAATAAAAATTATGGAACTATCTGAGTATTACAATTTAGATGAATGTATCGACAGAACACAAGTATTAAATACACTAAAGTCATTAAAAAAAGAAGGTAAAATAGAATATGAACTTAATGGAGATATTCTAAAAATAGAAGATATTGATTTAGATGAAACTGAAATTGATGATTTGCTAGATCTTTTCGATAATAATGATGTATTTGAAGAAATTGATTATAGTGATGAATGGGATGATGAAGATGATGGCTGGGGAGATAATGATTTTGATGAAGAATATTAAAAAAAGGAGACTTATGTCTCTTTTTTTTATATCTTTGTGTTATGAATATAATTTTTTTAGACATAGATGGTGTTTTAAGAACTCACAAAAGTGACTTAGATTGGTCTAAGAAGCTTAATGTGCCGATTTTTCGTGGCACTAATCGACTATTTTGCAAACAAGCGGTTGATAATCTAAATGAGGTTATATATTTAACAAAAGCAAAAATTGTTGTTACATCTTCTTGGAGATTAAAACTCACTTTAGATGAACTAAGAAAGATTTTTAGAGATAGAGGTGTTGAAGGTGAAATAATAGGTAAAACATCATCTGATTATATTTACAACGATTATTTCATTCCAGTTGGAAACAGAGGTTTAGAAATTAGGCAATGGTTACAAGATAACCGTTACACAAAATTTGTTGTTATTGATGATCAAGTAAATGATATAGTTTCGATAATACCGGATTATAAAGTAGTAAAGGTAAATCCTTTAGTAGGCTTTGTAGAAGTAGATAAAGTATTAGATATTCTACTTTAATATATAGTAAAACAAAATTAAATAAATGAAACATTTAAGAAAGATATTTGGGTCTGAACAAAAAGGACTAAGTTTACCAGAACTATCAGAGAAGGGGTTAAAAGGTCAAATTAAAATAGATACTTGTGGTCATATTGCTACTGATTGGAATGATAGAAATCAATTTGATAGTTATTTTGATGATCTTAAAAAAGCAATTGATAGAAAAAATGAATTTCAAGAGGAGCAAATAAAAAAGGACCCTACTAAAAAAGAGCTTTATCAAAAAATTACAAAAATAGAGTTAGAAACTTTATTTGAGCCGGGTCAAATGGTTAATGCTTTTTTAGCATCATTACCTGAGCCTCAATGTGATGGGTGTGGTGAAAGATTAAGAGCTGTTATAAAATCAAATAATGAGATTGCATTTGTAGGAATGTCAACATTTTTTGATATAGATAAAGACAGAGACAATACTATTAAGTTAGATGAAATACCAAATTGTGAATTTGCAAAATTAGATGTAAAAGATAGAATTGAAACTAAAATTGAAGTTCCTACCGGTAATTTAGTTTTTGCTAACTTTTTCAGACAAAAAGAAATTTATTCACCTGGTGACTTTGAGATAAATTCACTTTTAGGTAGAATTCAGTTAGCTAAACATTTAGCTGATCTAAATGTTGGTTATGGACAAATGGGTAATATGTCTGTTGATGTTTGGAAGAGAACTGATGGTAAGCAAATTATAATTGGTGATGGTGAGGATTTTGAAAATAGTGAGTACTATCAAGTTCATCAAAATGAATTCATCTATTTAGGTAATATATGTCTAGATGTTTGGCGTTGGATGTGTGCTGATAAATCAGTATTAGAAAAACATGGTGAAAAACTACCTAAATTCAAAGTAGATGCTCATACTAATTTAGAACATAGAGATTTTATCTTAGCTAGAGTTGAAAGTGGAACTTGGGTAATTCATCATTACTATGATTTACTATCTGGCTCAGAAGAGAATAATGGTGTTTATAGTGTATTAAATAAAATCTAAATAATTTTATTTCCTTTTTTTATGTTATCTAACCAATATAAAGGCTGTAAATTTGTGTAGTGATTCAGTAAATAGACTTCTTCTACACTATTCGCAGAAGATATAGGTATTATATGATCTATTTGCCAATATGAGCCTTGATTATCCCAATTCATTTTATCATCAAATTTACTTTCTAAGTATAATTTTAATTCCTCAAATGAGCATCCAAGAATTTCTGTTGTCTTTTTAGATTTTTTAGTAAATTGATTCTTAAACGACATTAATATGAGTGATCTTATACCTCTAGTTAACTTATATAAATGATCTTTTTTCATTCTCTCTTTTTGATAGAGAACTACATTTTCTATTATAGTATCTTTATTATTTTCATAGTAAATAGATTTTTTAATTTTTATATCTTCCTTGTTATATTCCCTATACTTTTTCATGTATTCACTAAGCTTTTCTTTATTATCAGCCCTATACTTTTTCATATATTCTTTTTTATCAGAGTTTTCTAATTTATTATATTCTCTATTAGTTTTTCTACTACAATCTTTACATATGTGAGTATATCCTGCTAATCCATCACCTCTTCCACTTTTTTTATAAAAGTTAGAAACATCTTTATCAGTATTACAAGCATTACATTTTTTTATCATTTTTAATACTTTTATTTTTTTGAGCTCTTCTATGAATGTTTTTACACGCTCTTCTACAAAAAATGGCATCAGATCTTAAACCAACTATTTCTTTATTACACCATTTACATTTTTTAATTTCTTCCATATTATATATATTAAAAAAATATGTGTCCCTTTACTTGTTTTATTAAATGATTTTTGTATCTTTGTAAAACAAATGAGAGCAACATATCTCTCTAACAAACAAGAAAAAAAATAAAAAAAAGTTTGTAGAGTTAAAAATGTTTCGTATCTTTGTCAAACAAAATAGATAATCACTCACTTAAAAATAAAAAACTATGGCATCTAACCTATTTGCAAAAGCTAAAAAATCTGCACCAGCTAAAACCGCTAAAAAAGACGATAAAATTCGTATTCGTATTCAAGATGCTGAGCAATCAGTAGAATTGTTCGATAAAATCGAAAAACTTTCTGTGTTACAAGATAACATGAAACGTGATAAAGCTAAGGCTGATATGATCTCTGACGAGTTACGTGACTTAGGTAAAGAGAAATGGGCTGAGCTTTACGAAGATATGGGTCGTAACCCAGGATCAGTAATGATCGAAAGTGTTAAAGAAACAACTGACGATACTGCACAATTTATGTTTGTACCAACTGATAAATACATCACTATTAACGAAGAGCGTGCAGAAGAATTGCGTGAGACTTATGGTGACGATATCGTTGAAGAGAAAACCGTTTTCTCTTTTGATAACGAAATGATTGAGAAATATGGAGAAGTTATCTCTCGTTTGATCGAAGAGTGTGCAGAGATTTCTGAGCGTGATAAAGAAAAAATCATCAAAGCTACTAACTCTTACTCTATTGCTAAAGGAACTATTGATATGTTCTCTAAATATGGTCAAGTAGCAGACATGATTGATGTAACTCGTCCAGTTGTTGCTCTTAAAAACGTAGAAGTAATTAAAGGATAATAATGGATAATACTACTAAAGATACAAATCAAGAGTATAGTAACTATACTCTTGATTTATTTGAAGAAAACTTCAAAGATGCTCAAACATTCGAGCAGAAAAAACAACTAATCGAAAATTTATTGGACTCTGATTTAGATTTATCTGATCCAGAGGTTAAAGAACGTCTTGCTGAATATAATGCTCAGTTAAAAGATTACTGGGATGATATGAAGTTAGAAGAAAATAATGCGATTGAGCAAGGTATTGCTGATGGTACTTATCAATTATATACTTGTATAAAAGATATAGATAGATATAAACAAGGTTATAACTATTATGTATATATTATTCCATTAAAAAATCAATATCAATCAACAGGAATTGCTGATATAAGCGATGAATTAGCAGAATATATTTCTAAGATTCAAGACTTAATTTGGATTGTATCTGATAATGGTATTGGAACACTAAAAACAAAATCTTTATTTTCAATAGAACTTAGAGAAAACTTTAACGAATATTTTACTAAACTATAATATGAAACTTTGTGAATGTTACAAACTAAAAGAGCTTAAAGATAAATATCCAAATGATATGGAGTTTGGTCGAGAAGCAAGAAAGCTAAGTATAGATGGTAGTTTAGCTGAAATAATAAAACAAACACCTAATGATTTAGAGTTAGGTAAAATTTTAAGAAAAAAAATCTAAAAATATTTTTTTAATAAAAAAATTATATTACTTTTGTATAACAAAATAAACATTTCAAATATGACTGAAAAGAATTCAAAATTAATGCCAGCAGAAATGGTTGAATTATTTAACAACCTTACTTCTAAAGAAAGAAAATATTTCGCTATTATGTGGGCAAAATATGGTGTATTAAATATTACATCAAAACCAGGTATTGCGAAGTCAGCAATTGGTCGTTCGATTGCAAATAAAATGAACTTCCGATATATGGATATTCGTTTGTCAATGGTTGACGAAACTGACGTAGGATTATACCCTAACGTATCAGAAGTGGACGTTGATGGTAAAAAAGTAAAATGTTTGGACTTCGTTGTTCCTCGTTGGGCGATTGAAGCTAACAAACAGCCTACTATTATTCACTTTGAAGAGTTGAACCGTGCTTCACAACAAGTTCGTAATGCGGCATTACAGATTTTGCTTGAGCGTCAAATCGGTACAGACTTCAAATTTAATGACAACGTTCTTATGATGTCCTCTGGTAACTTAGGTGACGAAGATGGAACAGACGTTGAAGAGTTTGACTCTGCATTAAACAACCGTTTAGTGCATATCGATCACACTCTTGACTTTAAGGACTGGGTAGAAGATTTCGCAAAAGATAATGTACACCCTATGCTTGTATCTTATCTTACAGCACACCCAGAGCATATGTATAAAGCAAGCGATAACGCTAAAGGTTACGCTACCCCTCGTTCTTGGACGATGATGTCTGAGTTTATCGTAGCAAACTACGGTATGGACTCTTCACCAAGAGAATTCTTACCTTTGTTAAGAGAAGTTGCGGCAGGTTATGTTGGTAATTCAGCAATGAAGTTCCTTCAATACTGCGAGGATATGATGAATGTTAGCATTTGGGATGTTCTTAACAACTACGACAAAGTGAAAAACGATTTGAAAAAATATAATCGTGATAAGAACTCAGAGCTTATCCAAACTTTGAAAGAGATTGATATCAATACGTTGACCAATGCTCAAATCGATAACTGCGTTAAGTTCTTGAAAAACGTAGGGGATGATGAAAAAACAGCATACTTGCTTTTCGTTTTGGATAATATCCCTGAGGTTACAACTGACAAAATCAAAAGACTTTTGTTAGAGTTCCGTGACTTGTTAGTTAATATCAAACGTATTAACAAACCTGCTAGTGCTAAGTAATAAAAAAGGGTATCATTAGATACCCTTTTTTTTATAAACAAAATAAAAAAAAGAATATATAACTATTATGTTTGAAATACAACTTGTAGTTATTAACGAATTTGGTGAATTTTTAGGTAGAAAAGCTGTTATTAGCGAAGAAGATTACAAAAATCTTCTAGTAATGGCAAGAAGTTTCTATCAAAATGGAAACTTCGATCTTACTTGTGAAGATGGGAGCTTTATTGTTTTTCCACCTGAGATAGTACAAAAATCAATATTAAAAATTATAAAAAAATCTATAAACAATGTATAAAAATAAATTCAAACGTTTTGGTGGAGAATACATACCTGATGTAATTGAGTACTTGAAAGATGTTATGGAGAAAGAACCTGGATCAATTATATCTATTGGTTGTGACTCTATTCAAGTTCGTAGAAGAACAATCTACGCTGTTACTATCATGGTTTATAATAACGTAATCCGTAGAGGTGCTCACGTTGTATTCTTCCGAGAGTCTTGTCCTAAAATTAGAGAAACTCAAGAAAGACTATATAAAGAAGCTCAATATGTTCATGATGTAGGTACTTACATCAATGACGCATTAGTTGAAGCTGGTTTCACAAGAGAATTAACTGATTTAGATAAGAAAAATTACAAATATCACTTGCTTAAATCAGAAGGTGAATACTCTCATGTTGAATTACACAATGAAGAAAACGTTGTTAAAAACCTAATCTTAACTGATGCTGAGAAACTTGATATGAAAGTAGTTGACTTACATGTTGATTTTAACCCATTTGAGAGTTCTCAATATGATAAAGGACACAGAAATAGATCTTATGTTGCTTATAAAAGTTATGTGCCTTGGTTAAGAGGTTTAGGATTTAGAGTATGGGCAAAACCGAGTGCTTTTGCCGCAACATCAGCTGCAGACCTTCTACTAAAAGGATAATTATGTTTCAAGTTAATACACTCTTTTTACAAAAATTCGGTTGGAATTATAGTATGTGGAATAAAATTACATATATCTATGTTACTTCCAACCGAATATTTGGTATTCTAGAAGAAGATGATAAGGTATATTTTTTAAGATCTATTGAAAATGAGGTTAAACAATATAAATACCTAAGCTTACATTCTATTTTAACAGATCCTTCTAATGTTGAAGATAAAATAGAAATTACTTCTAATGCTGAATTAGTTAAAATCATAAAGGAATATGATGCTTGTTCAAAAGATTATCAAAGACATTTCAAACTTTCTTCAATTCTAAATAATAAATAGTATGAAGAAAGGTAAAATAATTTTCAAGGATAATAAATATATGATTAGGTATTTAGATACTTTTTCTAGTAGAGATAATGGTGGATATGAAAAAGATAGAACTGGATGGTTTGAAGCAAAAATAGATCCTAACCTTTCTATAAACATTTTAGAGTCATTATTAAATGAGGAAGTTAATTTTGATCTAAAATATTATAGACATAATAATGGAAATCAATTTATATACGCCTTTATAAATTTATCATTAGCACAAAAGAGAGACATTAAAATAAATCAAATTATAGAAAATAAATAAATATGAAACGTAAACAAGTAAAAGTATTAGGATTATCTTATAGTCAAAGTCAAGTAGGATCTTATGTTTTAGTTCTTTCAGAAATGAAAGGTAAGGTTAAACTACCTATTATTATCAAACCACAAGAAGCTCAAAGAATTGCTCTTGAGATTGAAGGTATTAAATCAACTAAACCTCTGACACATGATTTATTTAGAAATCTGACTGATTCTTATGGAATTGACTTACAAGAAGTATTTATTTATCAATTAGCAGAAGGTGTTTTCTATACTAAGTTAATTACAACTAATCAAGTTGAGGAAGTTGAAATTGAAGCTTCTGTTGGTGATGCAGTTATCTTGTCTTTACTTTATGATTGTCCTATTTATGTTTCTCAAGAAGTGTTAAATAGAGCTGGTGTTCTAATTAATGATGATGGTTCTCCATTAAGTGAAGATGAAATGGAAAACGATGAAGAAGTATTTGAGGATCAAGAAGAAAAAACTACTTCAATTGAAAACTTAGAAAGAATGCTAGAACATGCAGTTGCAAATGAAGAATATGAAATTGCAGCTAAAGTTCGTGATAGAATTGAAGAAATGAAAAAGTTGGAAACAAAATAATGAATTTATTAAAGAAATTTAATAATTATCGTAAAGAAAATGAATGGTTATCTTTTCGTGAGATATTTACTAACTTAATACAGCTTATTAGGGTTTTTTTACAATGTTAATAAAATGGAAACAAAATAAAAAGAGCAATCAAGGTGGTGAGATACCTTCCAGAAATAATCATCTGTCAGTTGAGACTCTCTGACTTCCTAACCCACCATAAGGTGGGTTTTTTTATATATAACCTATGAAGTTAGATATAAATGAAGTATACCATAAATATATTATTAGAGTAGTTATTTTTGCACTTTTTACATTTAAGGGTCAATTAAGACAACCTAATGTTTATAAACAATCAATCGACTCATTTGTTAAAAGAAGATTACCTTGGAAGATAAATTTGTATGTTGATACTGGTGATAGACTTTCTAAAGAAGATGAAAGAGATTTGCTATTGGATGAACTACTAAATGGAATTAAAACCGATTATCTAAAAAGTGTTAGAGTTATTTTTGACACACCATATAAGAAGAATTATGCAATGGAAATAGATTTAAGTGATGAGAAAAAGTATGAAGAATTTCTTTATTCGTAAATAAATACTAAGCTATTATTACCATTTCTATATTCCCAAGAATCTGCACCAATACTATTACAAAAAGCATCTATATTATCTTCTTTTGCTTCCCAAGAATCATAATCATCAATTTGGATAAAAGCATTTTCTGAGTTATCATGAAAACTAACAGAGTTAGCAGAAATATCTATATAATGATCAGAACACATATTACTAATTTTTATTTGAGCATCTCTTAAACTTTTACCAAAGAAACTTTGTATCGACTTATTTGTTTTTAATACTTCTGTGTTCTTTCTAAAATCAAAATCAATCTTTCTAAATGTGACTTCTCTAGTTGTATTTTTAGTACTATCATCTAAATGAACATTAGATAAAAACCAACCTTGTTTTCTCAAAATGTTTATTAACTTATGCATCTCATCTAATACTTGAGTTGCGTTATCATAAGATAGATTATCTTTTCCTAAATATTTTAATACTCTGATCTTAAATTTATAATTTCTTTTATTAAATTTATCAGAATAAAAAGCAAACTCGCTATTATTAATATCTTCTGCTTTTACTAATTTATCACTAGCATCGAAAAAGTAGATTGTATAATCATCGTCATATAAAGTGACAATTGACATCAAAATATCTTCTAACGTTAGCTCTGAATTATATTCCTCAAAAAGTCTTAAATAAATCATAAAGTATATATTAAAAATAAACTTTACTTTTTATTTGTATATTAATTATTAATTACTATCTTTGCATTATTAATACACAAAAACTTATGTCATACGAAAGAAAAACGGTTGATATTTATATCTCTAGAGAATTAACTGATATCCTTAAGGTTATTGAAGGTGAATCTTTAGTAGCTAAATTACTTTTAAGAACAAGACACCCAAAAGAGGTATTAGTTGACGATTACGTAAACTATATATCCCTATCTAAACAAGATAAATCTAAACTATCTTATCTATCACAAGATAGAATTGACGCACTTGATGAAACAGAATACTGGTCATCCAGCAAACGTTACATGGCTAAACCTGGCTCATTTATTTCTAAACTTTTTAAGGACATTCCTGCCAAGGAAGTTGAAAAGTTTTCTACTTTACTTAGAACACAATCTAAGAAACCCGCATTTACTTTTAATATTGTTAAAGGAAGTGATATTAAAAAATATTACTACTATCAAAGCTACGCAAGTTCTGATCGTGGAACATTAGGTGCTTCTTGTATGAAACATGATCATTGTCAGCGTTATCTAGATCTTTATATTGAGAACCAAGATAACATTACTATGTTAGTAATGCTTAATGATAGAGAGCAACTTATTGGTCGTGCGCTTTTATGGGATTTTGATGGTTACAAAATCATGGACCGTATTTATACACAAAATGATGAAGAACTTTCTTTCTACTTTAAGCAATGGGCTACCGAGAAAGGTTACTTTTATAAAAGTGAACAAAACTGGTTTAATACTTTGTTCTTTGAGCAAGTAGGAACAGGTAGAAAAGAAATGAAGATTGAATTTACCTTACCGAATATCAAGCAACACTACTATCCATATATGGATACTTTTAAGTTTATTGATTTAGATAAAGGTAAGTTATACAACTATATCCCTGATGATGTTGATTTTTCATCTTTTAGAACTTTAACTGCTTCTGATGGTGGTAAACATCCTGGTGACTATTTAGTATTCGATCAACTTGATCGAGTAATGAGATACCGTAATGATGCGGCTTGGATCAACTATGCAGGTTACTGGACTGGTAGACAAAATGCAGTTTACTCTAATTATAATGATTGTTACATCTTAAATCAAGATTCTGTTTATAACGAATACTTAGATGATCATATCTTTAACGAGGAAAACGACTCAAGAAATAACCCTAAGATTAAAGAGTTGATTGAGCAACGCAAGAATGAGAGAGAAGCTATGATGAAGAAAATGTCATCCAAAAAAATGAGTTTTGGTTCTGGTTACTATGAAATTCCAGACTTCTATATGGATTGGCGTGATGTGCGTGATGTGCGTGATGTTGTAGCCGCAAGACCTCGTCGTACAAGAAGAAATGATGATGATGTAGTAGAGGAAATTCCTGTACCTGAGACAGAAGCTAATCAAGTTGCTGTAGAACAACCAGTTGCCGATGCCATAAGACGTGATGGTAGAACACTTATACGTCAGTATCAAGAAGCAGTTAGTCGAATGTGGGATAATACGGTTGGTGACATACAACCAACAGAAGAACAACCACCTGAAACACAAGCACAGGAAGATTTACCATTTTAATATAGAAAGACCCTTTTAGGGTCTTTTTTTATAAACTTACTTTTTATAATTTCATATAAATTAGATGATGGATTTATATGAAATAGCTAATGATATAAGAAATATATTAGACGAAAGAAGAAAAGAACTAAACCTTTACTTTATTGAAGATAATCATAAATATTTTATGAATGATTTACAAGGTATAAATAGAAGTAAGTGGCCTTCAGTATCAGGAGTATTGAAGAAATTTTACAGACCTTTTCCAACAGAGGAAGCTTCACTTAAAAAAGCTAAAGGTGATGTTGAATTACAGCAAAAACTAAAAAAAGAGTGGGTAAGAATGGGTAACTACGCAAATAATTTAGGTAGTAGAGTTCACTATTTTTTAGAAAAAAGTATTGTTGAAAGATTTAATTTAGATAAAGAAGTTAGAGAACCTGAGTTTAATTGTGATTTTGAGCAAACAATTACATCAGATCATATGATTAAAAATGGTCAAGAGTTTTATGAAAAAATGATTAAGAATGGTGCAGTTTTAATTGATACTGAAGTTGTCATGGGTGATCCAGAATTAGGATATACTGGTCAAGCAGATAAAATATGGATAGTTACAAATAAAGAAAAAGATAAACTAGGTATCGTAATAACAGATTGGAAAAGTAATAAGCCAAAAAACTTCCAAGAGACAAAATGGACTGATAGGATGTATGAACCTTATCAAGAATTACCTAACACTGCATTAGGTCATTATTATGTTCAATTATCTTTATATGGAAAATTATTTAGAAAAATGTTACAAGGTACTAAATATGAAAATCTACCTATTGTAAGAGCATCTTTAGTATTAGTAACTGATTCATATTATCAAGAATATAAAACACCTATTGATGTAATAAACAGAACTTTAGATTTAGACATTTCTGAGTATTTAATTTAATATATACTTTATGAAGAAGTATAATCAATTTATAAAAGAAAGTAATACTAAATTTCTTGCTGCTATGGCGGATGAGGATTTAGAAGAAAGATTAAGCTTTCTAAGATTACAATTATCTGAACTACAAGAAGAGATTTTAACTATTGTTAATATACAAAAAGATAGAAAGAATAGAGAAAATACGGAGTATGCTAAAACATTACCAGCTAGTATATATGATTTTAATGAAGAGCAATTAGATTTTATATTTCAAGGTGATCCTCGCTCAGATAAACAATATGAAATACAAAGACAATATTATGCTCAGTTACAAGGAGTATTCCCTTCTATGACGTATGATAGAAATACTGGTCAAAAAGTATTTAGTATTGTAACAAGTAGATGTATGAATGATGATGAAGAAGAATATGATGAAGAAGAATCTAAAATAGCGGTAAGAGATATTAAATTTTTAGCAAATAAACTTAAAAAATCAAACAATGATCAATTTGGAGACTTTGTAATGTTTACCGTTTTATATTCATTTAATGAAAATTATAATGATGTAGTAATTTATAAAAC
>JACCDV011303816.1_pt1 | contig 11996 bp, 12 predicted proteins | sample 7446131 | NCBI WGS metagenome assembly JACCDV01 (sample SAMN15323448, study PRJNA562643) | freshwater metagenome | isolation source: river surface water | place: USA:Blue River Watershed | collected 2017-08-17
GCGAGTGAAGGGGCGATTCGTACTCCGGCCCGTACGTTGAGCCTCTGAGCGATGTGAGAACGCCGCCGGCGGCCTTTGTCAACAGCTTGCTAGCAGGGTGCGAGCACACTGAAAGGATAGGCATCGACCGACTCACAGCCATCGCATGATTTCTTCTATCCATTGACTCCCCTCCCAGATCGGCTAGACTCTGCCTGTCTCCTTAGCACGTCGGTTATGATCAACACGTCACGCTGGGCCCTACACTATGTTCTGATGACCTGCGCGGCTTTTTTCGCCGGCCCCGCGTTCAGTAAACTGCCTGCAGCTCAATCATTCCCATTCACTCTCTTCGGTCTGAGCAGCGCCCAAACTGTGCACCTGATCGCCCAAGCAGTCGGAGTCACGGCCCTCTTCCTGATAGCAGCTCGCATAGTTCACTCGATACCGGATGACGGACGAGGCCAGTCGTTCCTCAAACGGATGACCCTTCCCGTCACGACCCTCTTTATTGTCATGACAGTGGACAAAACCTTTCGAGTGCTCGGAATCTCACTGATCGACAGCGTCGGGACAGCACGCTATGCCATCGTACAAACGGCAGGCCTCACCCTCACCGGTCTCTGGATTACAACGATCTGGTTGGTAAACTTTGATGCGCTCCATCGATTCTTTGCAACATCACCGAAGGCGACTCACCATACGGCCTCCCTCACGACAACTGAGCCGCTCGGACAGGAGGAGGACGACTGTGACGTTGACACCTCACCCCGTCACTCCACCACACAGGCAGGCTCCCCTGCAATACTTGGTCGCTACAAGGTCCTGAAAGAGCTGGGGCGTGGGGCCATGGGAGTGGTGTACCTCGGAAAAGATCCGACTATCCAGCGGTTCGTGGCAATCAAAACCATGCGACTCGACGAGAACGACGATTCCGATAAGCTCCAGGAAATGAAGGCACGGTTCTTTCGGGAAGCTGAATCGACGGGCCGGTTGTCACACCCAAACATCGTCACGATTTTCGACGCAGGCGAGGAGGGGCCTCTTGGGTACATCGCGATGGAACTGCTCGAAGGGACGACGCTCAAGGACTGGTCCCGGAAACCGAAGCTGCTGTCGTTCGAGCAAGTCATTTCGATAGTGGCCACCGTCGCCGAGGCAATGGATTATGCACACCAACAGGGCGTGGTCCATCGCGATATCAAACCGGCCAACATCATGCTGACCAAGGAACAAGTCATTAAGATCATGGACTTCGGTATCGCCAAGATGGCAATGTCCGCCAAGACGCAGACGAATATCGTGATGGGTACACCGACCTACATGTCACCGGAACAGATCGCAGGAAAAAAGGTGGACGGACGCTCTGATATGTTCTCACTAGCCGTCGTCATGTTTGAACTGCTGACCGGCCGGCCGCCGTTCCTGGCAGACAACGTATCCGCGCTGTTATTCGCCATCGCCCAAACGCCCCATCCCAGCCTGAAGGCGCTCAGACCTGATCTACCTCCCACCGTCAAAAATGTCATGGATCGTGCGTTGCAGAAAGATCCAGCCCAACGCTACCGCCGTGCGAGCGAATTTGCCACGGCACTCCGCTCCTGCACCCAAGGACTGGCGGCATAAAGATGAAGTCCGTGAACCCTCGGTATCGTGAAAGCCAGGGTTCACATCAGAATACCTTGCAGGTTGGAGTGCTCAGTTTCTGAAATGGAGCTGACCCTTCGGCAGGCTTTGGTAGCAGGTTTCAGAGAGATCCTGTTCGTGTTCTTGTAAACACGTGAGAATGCGGCCTTCCCCCGGTTCCACTGTCGGACACATGCGCTTGACATCTGGCGCACAGGCCAACCGATATCCATCGGCAGCTTTCCATCGCGCCGTACGCTGTCGGATGATTTGCTGACAGGACTGATCCACCTGCCGTGCCCGTTGCATCACACAGCGCCGTCTCTCTTCTCCCGTGAGTGCATCAGGACACAGTTGCTGGATTCGCGCATCACACCGCACTTCCGCAATTTGTCTCGCATGACTGTCTTGCAGAGCCACATCTCCGCTACTCGCAGCGCCATCTGACGACTCTCCAGTTCCGGTCGAGCCCTGCACCGACTGACGAGGTACGCCGGGGATTGTCAGGTCGAGTTCAACTGGGCGTGATCGTTCCACGGATGGCGTTGTAGATTGAGCAGATACGAGTTCATCTTTCGGCGGGATATTTGCCCAGATAATCGCCCAGACGAGAATCAACCCGCCTCCCGTGACCAGGCTCGCAGTAGCCTTTGCAGATTGCTCCCTCTGTTTTGGCTGCATCATCGTGCTGAGAATAAAATAAAGCCGCTGGAAAATCACCGAAACTGGCGTTTTGCGCAGGACCTCTACCTGAAGTGACACAACACAAGCTGAAGGGAATCTCGAGAATCGGAACTGGAAGAGGACAGCTAGTTCTCCGGAGCTTCTACGATATGATTTTCAAACCTGGTGCAGCCTTCGGCCAAAAGACGGTTAGTCAGCATTTCACCCGGCCATTCGATCGGAAGATCCGCCGTGAACACCCAGACGTCCGGCGAGGTCCAGACCGGACCATGCTCTTCGGGAAGCTCCGGATCGAACAGGTCGGTCCAGACCGGCATATAGACCCCATTCCCACATTGCGTGTGAAGATGCACGATGGTGCGGGACCTGACGAGCGGGTCCAACTCTCGCCATACTGCAGCGGTCTCATCCGCCAGATGATGAAGCCGTACGGCATTTTGTGCATCAAACATCGCATAGGCGGCATACACCGGTGCTTCGATCATGTCGGGTGCACAGGCAAGCTCCGGACATTGCTTGACGAGTCCTTCAAGAATCTCACGGCGCTGCTGATCTTCCCAGGAGTCCGGTAATCCTGGATCCGGGGCCCCCATCATCTCAAACAAGAGAAAGGCCGTATTTTCAACCGGCGGCAGTAATCGCGCTGCGACGGACTGTACGCGTCGTGAATCGGCGACCGTCACCAGATGGTCATGGAACATCTGGAGGTTCAACATCTCCAAGGTGGCATCGGTCAGCAATCGCGATTCAACGCGAACGACCGTTCCTGGAGGAAGCTGCAGATGTTTGTGCAGCAAATCAGCCGTCGCAATCGGGTCGATCTTGAGTTTCAGCGGCGCAGTCAAATTCGCTTGGAGCGGAAGCGCCAGCGCTGCGATGGTACCATAGGCTGGCTTTTCATCGTGCGGCCCATCCAAGAGCAGCGTACAACTCGCCTCGGCAACCAGATCAAACAGCCATTCGGCCATTTCTTCATCGAGCGCGGCCAGAACGGTCAGCAGATCGTGCTCACGCCCCTGCTCGAGAAAGGCTTGCAGGGTGTCGATCGCATCATCGGCATCTCCGTGCTCATGACGGCGGGCGTTGATGAGATGGATAAGATCGCGTGTGAGTGGGTCCGGACGAGACCAGGCTAGCATTGTTCTTCCTTACCATGCGAGCCACGACCAATGGGCCGATAACTCAGACTGCATGTTGCCAAACTTTTGAACCCCGCGCAAGCGCGAACAACATTGCCGGTATGACGGAAGTGCCCATGCACAGGGGTTCCCTCACTCCCCGATAATTTTGATGAGCACGCGCTTGCGTCGACGACCGTCGAACTCGCCGTAAAAGACTTGCTCCCAGGGCCCGAAGTCGAGCTTGCCCTCTGTAATGGCAATCACCACTTCGCGCCCCATCACTTGCCGTTTGAGGTGAGCATCCCCGTTGTCCTCACCGGTGTCATTGTGCCGGTAGCGCGCCTCATGGGGAGCGAGTCGTTCGAGAAAGTCATCATAATCCTTCAGAAGACCCGGTTCATCGTCATTAATATATACGCTGGCCGTAATGTGCATGGCATTCACCAACACCAGTCCTTCTCGAACCCCGCTCTTGTGGATCAACGCCTCAATCTGCGGTGTGATGTTGATGTAGGCACGCCTGGTTTTGGTTTCAAACCAGAGTTCTTCTCGATAGGATTTCATGATGATCGATCGTCGCATTCTGCCCTCCGGTGTGGAGGACATGCAAGAGGCTTCGGCCTATCCAACCTCCGGCCGAACGTTCCCTCTTTCCTGGAAAGAGCTATAATTGACCCCATCGCGTTATGGGCACCAGAAACCACTCACCGCGACTGTCTCACAATGCTCGCACGGTCTTGAGCCAGCGTTACCTGGCCAAGAACGAGCGTGGGGTGGTCATTGAATCTCCCGCCGCGATGTTTCACCGCGTCGCCGATGATGTCGCCTCGATCGAACCGCCCGCGCATAGACGCCGTCTCTCCGGTCAATTCTACGATGCTATGGCCTCTCTGACATTTCTTCCGAATTCGCCGACCCTGATGAATGCCGGACGTCCGCTTCAGCAACTCTCGGCTTGTTTCGTCTTACCGGTGGACGATTCCCTGGAATCGATCTTCGACGCGGTGAAACATCAAGCGCTCATTCATCAATCAGGCGGGGGAACCGGCTTTTCTTTCAGTCATATTCGCCCTCACGCCGATCGAATCGCCACTACCAATGGCCTTGCATCCGGTCCCATCTCGTTCATGCGCCTGTTCAACCTGTCGACCGATGTCATCAAACAAGGCGGCACCAGGCGAGGCGCCAATATGGGCATCCTACGAGTCGACCATCCCGACATCCTGGACTTCATCGCGTTAAAACGCCAGCCGCATGAAATGACAAACTTCAACCTTTCCGTGGGGCTGACCGACCGATTTATGAAAGCAGTCACACACAACCGGTCATATGCGCTCATCAACCCACGGAACGCCATGCCAGTGCGACGCCTCCCCGCCAAGATGGTCTTTGATCGGCTGGTCGAAGCTGCCTGGCAATCAGGTGAGCCTGGTGTCCTCTTCCTTGATACCATCAATAAAGCAAATCCCACACCCCACCTCGGGACAATCGAAGCCACGAACCCTTGCGGTGAGCAACCGCTGCTGGCCTATGAATCATGCACGCTCGGATCGATCAATGTCGCCCGGTGCCTGACGACCCATCGAGGCACGCGCAGCATCGACTACGAACGACTCGAACACATCATTCAGCTAGCGGTTCGCTTTCTCGATAACGTGGTCGACCGAACGCGCTTCCCGTTGGCATCGATCGAGGCCAGGACCAAACGCACCAGAAAGATTGGGCTGGGTATCATGGGGTTTGCTGATCTGCTGATTCAGCTGGGGATCCCGTACAATACCGATGACGCGTTGCACATCGCGGATCAGTTGATGGGATTTGTTCGCCAACAGGCTCACGAATCATCGCATCGGCTGGCACAGGAACGAGGCCCCTTCCCAGCCTACAAGGGCAGTCAGCTGGAAACCGAGGCTCTTCCCCGACGGAATGCAACGGTCACGACGATTGCTCCAACCGGGACCATCAGTATTCTGGCCGATTGTTCCGCTGGGATTGAACCGCTCTACGGCGTCAGTGTCGCCCATACGATCATGGAAGACATCCGGCTCCAACGCCTTCACCCGGAGTTCCTTCGACGAGCTCGAGCCAGAGGCCTCTCCCTCTGCGAGTTACGTGAAGAAATCGGTCGGCATGAATCGATTCAACATCTGTCACAAATCCCGGAGGATCTTCGCCGGCTGTTTGTCACCGCCCACGATATTGCTCCGGCTCATCATGTCCGAATGCAGGCCGTCTTTCAACGACATAGTGACAGCGGGGTATCCAAAACGATTAATCTCCCTCCCTCCGCGACGACCGCGGATGTGGCCGCTGCGCTCTCGCTGGCTTATGAACTGGGCTGCAAAGGTGTGACGGTGTATCGGGCCGGGAGTCGAGAACATCAGGTACTCTCCTGCTCCCATGTGCAATCCTGTTTATAGGATCCTGCGGGATCTTCTCCCAAAATTGACAGTCTACGCGCTTGATGATAAGTACTTTTCGAGAGATTACGATACCGTCTGCTAGAGGGAGGTGCTCGATGTTTGTTACTGCTGGAGGTCCGTCGTTCGCCGGCAATCCTCTCACCTGGAGCGTGTTCTTCGCGCGTCAACCTGAACCGGATCTAGAATTCACGGCAGAGGAATTGGAGCAGACGACCACCGTTCGATCACCGTCACCCGTAAAGCCACCCAAGCCATCAAACAAGCGTCCGCTCTTGCTGGCCCTGTTGGTCCTCCTGCTCGGTGGCGGCGCCTATCTTGCGATGGAGCCGGACATGATCATGGAGTATCTTGGCCCGCTCCTTGGCGACGCCCCAGCCCAGCAGCCTCAAGCACCTGTCGCTCGAAAGCCGGCGCCCCCAACTCCGGCCCCTGTTCCCCCAGCCGCACAGCCTAAAGCCGTGACGCCGCCACCTGCCCCGGCTATCGCGCCGATTGAGACACCGCAAGCAGCAGCGCCCGCTCCAGCATCACCCCCCATAGCACCGGCCGCGCCACCGATGCCGACGGCTTCAACTCCGGCACCGGCATTACCGACTTCGGCCTCCGGTCCAGCGCCGACTCCAGCTGCTCCGGTTGTCGAAACTCCAGCTCCACTTTTCAGCGAAGGGCAACGGGTCAGTGTGGTGCAAAATCAAGCCGCTCCCGGTCAGAAAGTGCAGCTCCGTCAAGACGCCGAAGGGACGAAACCAGGACCGGCCATTCCCCCAGGAACCGTATTCACGATTCTTGACGGCGAGCTCCAGGGAAATGGCTGGGTCTACTCCATTCGATCCGATTTCGGCACCAAGGGGTGGTTGGCCGAGAAGCAGCTCAAGCTGAAACCCTGATCATCCACGGTTTATCTTCAGCGAGAGGGTAGGTAGTCCTACCACTACCCTCTCGCTGTGCTATAATGCCGCCCGTCCACATTCATAGGTACAACATCACAACTGGTAGGACTCCATGCGCGCTGTGATCTTTGACTTTGACGGTGTGATCGCCGACACTGAACCTCTGCACTTTGAAGGCCTCCGCCGGACACTGGCCGATATCCAGATCACCTTGACCGAGAAGGACTATTACACTGACTATCTTGGGTTTGATGATCGCGGATGCATCCTGGAAGCACTTCGAGTCAATCACCATCCAATTTCGAGCTCGCTGGTCGAAGACTTGATGACCAAAAAAGCCATCGCCTATATGGCCTCGATCAAGGAACACCTTGTGATTTTTCCCGGTGTGAGCGCGTTCATCGAGCAAGCGGCGGCCACCTATCCGCTTGCTATCGCTTCCGGTGCGCTCCGACCAGAAATAGAACTCGTGCTCGAGCAGATCGGCCTTCGCAAAGCCTTTGGTCACATCACAAGCGCGGAGGATGTGGCACATGGCAAACCCCATCCGGAACCGTTTCTTCAGGCCCTGGCTGGTCTGAACCGTCATCAATCCACGTCCACGATACCAGCCGAGGCATGTTTGGTCATTGAAGATTCTCGTCCAGGCATTCGAGCCGCAAAAGCCGCTGGGATGCGGGTGTTAGCCGTCGCCAACACCCACACCGCGCAGGATCTCCACGAGGCTGATGCCATCAGTCTGAGCTTGAGCGAAACGCACTTGGATGAGCTGCGTACACGCCTGTGGCCGAACTAGGTTCAACACAATCATGAGAATCTGTTCACTCATCCCAGGCGCAACAGAGGTGATCGCCGCGCTCGGTTTGGAGGACCGACTTGTCGGTATCAGCCACGAATGTGACTTTCCCCCTTCGATTCGCCGTGTACCCGTCATGATTGAACCATTGGTTGAGGCAGAACACACCACAAGTAGTGGAATCGACCAACGAGTCAAGGAACTCGTCGCCGCTGGACAGCAGCTCTATCAACTGAAGGAAGATGCCTTTCGTCATGCTCGGCCCGATCTCATCCTGACACAGGATCTCTGTCACGTCTGCTCGGTGACGCCAGACCAACTCGCACGGACCATGCGATCACTGCAACACCAACCAGAGATGCTGATCCTCAGTCCAACGACCTTGCAGGATATGATTCATGACATCGACCGGATTGCCAGAGCCGTTGGTGCTGTTTCGAAGGGAGAAAACCTCGCAGCCGATCTCCGGAATCGATTGGAGAGGGTACGCCTCCGGACGGAGAAGATAGCCGCCCGCCCACGGGTGGTATGCCTTGAATGGCTCGATCCGCTCTATGTCGCCGGTCATTGGGTGCCGGAAATGATAGACTTGGCTGGAGGCCATAACGCACTGGGGTCAAAAGACAGCCCCTCCTATCAGACGACATGGGACGATGTGGCCGCAGCGAAACCAGATGTGGTCATCGCGATGCCCTGTGGATACTCGGTTGATCGAACCCTCAATGAACTGCGGCAAGGCGGACCGCTTCAAGCAGCATGGCAACGGGCTCGGACGTCCTGGTCCGAAATGTATCTCGTCGATGCCAGTTCCTATTTCAGTCGCCCAGGCCCTCGACTCATCGACGGAGTGGAGCTCCTGGCCGCCATTCTCCACCCAGATCGGGATCACCCGCTTGATCGCTCTCAGGCGATCAAATGTGAACCATCCGTACTAGCTGGAGACAGTGCGCTATGAAGGCCTCAGACGCTCAAGCCTATTGCACGGCCTACACCAAGAAAAGCGGCAGCAACTTCTATTATTCGTTCCTCTTTCTTCCAAAAGCCAAGCGCGAGGCCATGTACACTGTCTATGCCTTCTGCAAAGCGGTGGACAGCGCCGTCGATGAACCGACCGCCGGCAGCAATCCCAAGGACGAACTGAAGCACTGGCGTGAAGAACTGGACGCTGTGTACTCCGGAACCCCGACGACTCCCATCATGGTGAGTCTTGCACACCATGTGAAAGCGTTGAGTATTCCGAAGGCCTACTTCGAGGAGCTGATCAAGGGCGTCGAGATGGATCTCTTCAATAACCGCTATGTCACGTTCGATGAGCTCTCGCTCTATTGTTACCGCGTTGCATCAGTCGTCGGGCTTATCTGTCTCCACATCTTCGGCGTCACGTCCGCACGGGCACAAGACTATGCGGTCGCCCTCGGCATGGCCTTTCAGCTGACAAACATCTTGCGTGATGTGGGAGTTGATGCCGCGCAGGGACGTATCTATCTCCCATTGGACGACCTGCGAAAATGGAACTATGCAGAGAAGTCGATGCTCAACCGGAGCTATTCTCCTGAATTCCGGGTCTTGATGGAATATGAGGCATCCCAAGCCCATCACTACTACAAGCGAGCCGAAGCGGCCCTCGCAGGGCTCTCCTCCGGTGAACGACGTGCCCTCACTGTGGCAGAGATCATGCGTGGAATCTATAGCCGGATTCTGGAACGAATTGAACGGTCGGACTATCAGGTATTCGGGCCACGGATCAGCCTCACCACCACTCAACGGGTGATGATTGCCCTAGGGGTGTGGCTCCGCTCACGATTCTCGTGACCCCCCCGTCCTCCCAAACCGTGTTGATTGTGGGTGCCGGCCTGGCCGGTCTCGCCACTGCCTATCAGCTCCACCAACAAGGTTACCAGGTCACCCTGCTCGAGTACGCGGACTGGCTTGATGGATTTCGAACCAACGCGTCCGATCCCACCGCAATCACCTTTGGGTGTCATCATGAGACCAAGCGAGTGCTCCAAGAACTTGCCCAAGGGACAGACTCACGCTCCGACCAGGCCATTCCGCTCGAGTTTCGACTCTCCACTGGACAGACGGTGCCCTATCAGTCTGCCCGCCTTCCCGGCGCCTTGCAGTGGATAATGAGCGTGTTCAATTTCCATGGCCTATCCTGGCAAGACCGCTGGAGACTGTTCTCCCATGTCGAGCAGATTTGGGAACAGGCCGAAACCCTTCCGGCTGATTTAGAGAATCGCACAGCAGATGAATGGCTCACTGCCATCGGCCAGAGTGCGGAAGCCAGGGAACGGATTTGGTCCCCACTCGCTCAGTGGTTGACCGGCAACGCACTACCCCGTCTGTCCGCGGCAACCTTCGTGCACGTCCTGTCAACCGTGTTCCTCCGTGATGCGTCCGACGCCAGGCTCACATACCGGTCTGGAACCATTGACCAGCGATTGCTTATCCCGCTGAAAGAGATCCTTCATCGAAATCATGTCCGGTTCATCCCATTGACACAGCCACCGCACATCCGATTTGGACAAGATGGCATACAGGACATTCGACTCCCCAACGGGACAACCTTGCAGGCCGGCTGGTACATCAGCGCGCTTTCATATCGGTACCTCCTCCGCTTGCTTCCCGAACGGTTTCTCACCCGCTATGCCTACTTTGCCCACCTCACGGAACTCCAAAGCCTCAGTGAGATCGTGGTCCAGCTGACCATTCACACCTCCAGCCAGCCGCCCCGACTGCTCCTGTTCGACGGCAAGCCGTTCCATCACCTCACAAGATCTCCCGTTGGCGCACAGGAAGCCGTCGTTCGACTGACAGGAACCGAGACCTCGCTTATGGGATTAGACGAGGATCAGGTGATCAACGCCGCGCAAGTCAAGACAGCCACAGTGCCTTGTGACGTTTCTATGAGCGACATCACATCCCGCCAGGTCTTTCGAGATGACCACGCCACGCTGTTGCTTGCGCCGGGAGCTGCTCGACTCCGGCCGCTTCAACAGAGCCCCGTCCGGAATCTGCTGGTCGCCGGAGCCTGGACTGACACGAACTGGCCTCCTAACGTTGAGAGCGCCCTTGTCAGCGCACGCCGTTGCACCGAGATCATCACAGGCCGACCGTCTTGACCTGTGAGTGCCTGGATGGTACGAGTATCCAATGACAGGGTGGGGTACGCTGTGGGGACTGGTCCTGTTAAGCACCACGTACGGATGTGCGCAGAGTCCCTATTCGCACGGAGGTCACCCGACGGGATTGAGTCGGTATGATGTTGAACGGGACTATGCGGAGTGCGAGTACAAAGCCAGATTGGCCAACGAGCAGCACTTCTACAGCTCCAGTTCACCCTTTCCGTTTGGTTCAGGACCTCAGAGTCCCGCCGACCATGCCCGTGCGTTGCATGGATTGACCACCATCAATGCCATGCGAGACACCTGCCTGGCGGCAAAAGGCTACCGGCTGAATTAGCGCCTGCCTCATCCGTTTTTCAGCGTTGACTTCACCCCAGTCTCCTCCTATATGATGCCTTCCAACTTTTCACACTTCACGTTTCACTTTTTCCATCTTTAGTCGATGCTATGACACTCACCCCTCTCGAAGAACTCGCCAAGTCGCTCGTGAACTGTGAGCGATGCAAACTAGCCAAGCTTGGCCGCAGCCAAGTCGTCTTTGGCGTGGGAAATCCTCATGCCAGCATCATGTTTGTCGGAGAAGCGCCAGGGTCCAACGAAGATCTGAAGGGCGAACCGTTCGTTGGAGCCGCAGGAAAACTCCTAAACGATTTACTGGCTTCAGCAGGACTCTCGCGTGATCAGATCTACATTGCCAATGTCATCAAGTGCCGGCCACCAAACAACCGTGACCCGGAACCAGACGAAGTGGAAACTTGTAAGCCGTTCCTGATGCAGCAGATCCAGCTGATTAAGCCCAAGCTGGTCTGCACGCTGGGGAATTGGGCGACCCAAACTCTCTTGGAGCGCAAGGTCGGCATTACCAAAGTAAAGGCGCAGGCCTTCTACATGAAGGACTTTGTGCTCTTCCCGCTGCTCCATCCCGCTGCCGCCCTGCACCAAGGCAATCTGCTTCCCACCTTGAAGGAAGATTTTAAGAAGCTGAAAGAATTCCTCGACAAGCATACCGAACCAGCCGAACCAACCAGCGCAGCATCTACCCCAACCGCACCGGTCCTGACCATTGAATCGCCGCAGCCGGCGCAGATGGATTTATTCGGGTAGTTGGGACGCGTGTTCCCTTAGGCAGCATGGCCTGCCCGGCGCCTGGCTGTGCAACTTGTTCCGCTTTAGATTTCATCCAAATGGAACTTCGGGCAGCGATCACCCAGGGCTAGACGGCAAGCGAACGACGTCACCTCGTGAAGTTCACGAGGCTTTTGAGTTGATCGGCGATGAGGGTTCTAAACTGGTAGGCTGACTGTCTGCCGTCTCTTCCGCAGGCTGTTCTTCTTCCGGCACGTCGAACC
>JACCDV010799604.1_pt1 | contig 11994 bp, 11 predicted proteins | sample 7446131 | NCBI WGS metagenome assembly JACCDV01 (sample SAMN15323448, study PRJNA562643) | freshwater metagenome | isolation source: river surface water | place: USA:Blue River Watershed | collected 2017-08-17
GGCTTCCTTTATAAGATTTTGAGAGATTATGGATTAAGCAGTGAGCAAATTAACCAATGAATGGCCTAACTTGCCTATCTTATAACTCAACATAGTTTTCAATAGTAATAAAATATAGTAGATTTGAGCTGTTTTTATTAAGAAAATATAGATGTTTATCAACCGACAAAAGAAACAGAGCTTCACACAAAGACTAAACCACACACAAATCCTTTAAACAAGTACCAGTGACTCCCTTGCTGACTCAGGCAACTTCAAAAGGTTTAATAGAACACGCAACTCCATTGAAGATAATAGCAAGAAGCCTAAACTATCAAGAGATACCCCACATGAACTCCCTATTAAGAAGCTTTCACTCTCAATATCCAATCTCTATAAACCAGAAGAACTATTCATAAAGATAGCAGACACTCCATTCAAAGACAGAACCCATCTACAAGCCACTTCCGATCGTACAACCTAAAGTACATATCTTGCAGAACGCAATTAAACCTAATAGCTATATCTATGTAGTGAATTCTAACTCAAGTAAGAAGACCACTCCGCTCTCAAGCAAGAGCTGCAAATCAAAAATTCAGAAATACAGTCACTGAAAAGCACTATAGAGACCAATCTAACAAAGCAGAAAGAGTACCAGGGTTATTCCGAATAGCAGGAGAAAAAATACAAAATTTAGATCGACAACCTTCGTGATCAAGTAAAGAAACTTCAAACAGAAATCCAGGAAAAGCATTCAACAATAAAGGAAATGAAGATGATAGAACAGCAACTGAATCGATAGGTGAAATCAGTTAAGTACCATAAGTTGATGCTCGAGAAGCAATATGATGAGCTATGGAAAAAGAAAGTACCGAAAGATACAAGATAGTTGATTTCCTATCGAGAAATAGCTCTACAGGGGCAAGTGCAAGAACTAACCAACATTCTCTCAGCTTCCAAAACATAAATAGAATCTAATCTCCACAAGGAAATCTCTCAACTTAAGGAACAAAACCATACAATTACCAACAATTACAAACATCTTTAGCTAGTCAATAATGTAATCAAGAAAAAAATGTTTTAATCCTAGATGAAACTCAAGGAAAAAATAGAAAACTTCAATAGAAAATTTTATTAGATGAAGGAAAATCAAAACCAACTCTTAGCATAACTCAAACAGGTTCGAAAAGAAAATATTAAGCTGCTTAGAACCAAAATACATAAGGTTAAATGTGACCCATCTTTATCTCAATAATCACTGACCCTAAGCCTTGAGGAGTAAGTATGAATAATGATGTATGTATAGTATATGTTAGGTTATCATATTTGTGATTTGTTTGATATTCTTGAAGATCCAATATTCTGCCCTTTCTCTTTACTTACACTTTATAGTAATTTCTCAAGTTCACGAGCTGAGTTATCTCCTCTTCGCTTAATTCGCTCCACATGCTGGTTTAGCTATTAGTCAGTAAGTTTGCTTGTGTTGAGGTCGATGAGTGAGGTGAGCTTGCTTTATAGTTAACCAAGTTTATCTTTCTCCTATTGAAGTTGAGCCTGAATCAAGGCGAGTTCTTCTTCCTATGGACTTTTTGTGCATTAAATTTCCTTTTCAGAATTTTTCTGCATCTGCCTATCAAGGGCAAGTTTTTCTTCCCTCAAAAGTTTAAGCTATTTCTCCATATCATTGTATTCGTTGTATTCTGATTAGATTGTTTTATCGACTGCTTACCATTATGATAAAATTTGGTTGATATCTTACAAGTCAGTTATTTCCCTCAGATGCTTCATTATATTGTCGTAGTAATTACTCTTCATCTATAATTCATAGTAATCGTCCACCTTTTGTGTAGTCATCCTCGCTCGACTTCTTAAAGCTTTCTCAGTTTTTTCATTCTTTTATTGTTTTTCTTCTTTTTTTGCCGATTGAGCTAAGTTTGGCTGCTAATTCTCTGATCGTTTGGTCAGCTCTTTTTTGTGAACTTCTATGAGTTACTGCACAGAACTGGTATTATGTTCTTGCTTAGAGCTCTTCCCCTCCTCATTAGAGCACCGACAAGTATCCTTACTTTACAACTATCTTAGTGAATATATACCCGATATGGTGATAGCCCAGTGTCAAGCCTACTCTTTCTCTTATCTTTCTTCCTTGTGACCTTCGAATTGCCATTCAAGTCAGCAATCTCCTTTTCTATTTTCTTGGTGGTTTTGGCCATTTTATCATGCAGCTTCTTGCCAACTTCTTCGTAGGAGAGATAATCGATGATAGTTTGTTTGTAGAGGTACTAATGTTTGCGGATTTCCTTTTCGATAGTTTTATAGACATTGGAGTAGATGACTCGTGAATTACGACTTATATCCACCTGTGATTTGAGTTTGGCGTTTTCACTCATGAGCACGTTGAGATTGTTCGTTAGTTGCTGTAGCTAGGATGTAAGCTTGCTTTCCTTCTTTCGGAGCTGGACGACCTGCTGGTCACCTCCCAACTGGTTACTCCCTTTGCTTGTCTCCATCTTTCGGATTAGCACGTTGTTCCTCATCGCTTACATTAGTTCCTTGAGCTTCACCTATGATGAGAGAGATTGTACATTAAGCTATAAGGCTGATTCAAGTTTCTACTCATAGTTCTAAAAACGCTGAGGGGATTTGCTCTTTAGAAGGAGGGCTGAGAGATTGTTGTTTTAGGGCTTTTCTCGCTTTGTAAATGCCATAGAATATTGTTTGTTTTACTTATAATGATTTAGAAAAATATATTCTTCACACAACTTTCCTCTATTTAAACAAAAACCCTCAACAAATATTTATCATTATTTAATCCTCATCACTTTGCTTGGATTAATTATTTGACTTATAATTAGATTCGTTAAAGTATATGTCATCCTTTCTGGCATCCCATAAAATGACGAACGAAAGAGAAGTATAGTCAGAATACAATCACTTCAATCCTGTTAACAAACACCTCAAAAAGCCACGACACTCTAAAAACAATCATACCCCACATCAAAATAATCACCCCTACCATCCATAAACCGACAAATAATTCAGATTTAAACATTTATCCAAAGAAAAGAATCATCAGTACTTCTATTCCCAACTGCAATAGCATAATAAAGAGAATCAACACACCCAAGGAATATAGTTGGTGAGAGTAAGAAGAAAGTTATAATTCGAAAAAAATTACTCTAACTCAAGGGAAAACTCACTAACATTCAGTGATGTCATCAGAATGAGTCGTGAGAAAAAACTTAGAGAAGAAAGTGCATACAACCCAAACAACAAAATTATCAAGGATAATCATAAGAAAAGCACAAAAAAAGTTTTTAATGAACTAAAGAATAGGCTCATTGGATAACAAAGCCAATCTAATGCCTTGGCAAAGCCTTAGAAATACAAAGAAGAATAGTGCAAATAAATTGTTGATATAGTCCGTGTATCTACTCAATTTGAGCCCAATCTGTTGAGTGAATCTCTAAGCATGGCACCCTTTTGATTGATATTAATCCATAATTTAATACTACTTTTATTGATGATTTTTATCTTTTACGAAGGCCATCATTGATTGATAGCTATGGTTGAGTCATTTAAACCACTGCCAAAGCAAAATAGCTTTGTAAATAAGGGTAAATAAAAGTTAAATCTTGGGGGTAAGCTTTCAAAAATAATGAAGTGATATACTATCCACCTCATTTATAATTTGATCTAACATAACATCCATGGTCTTTTTACTCTCCTGCAGTATCCACCATCAACCCCAAGACCGGGTCTGTGCAAACTACCCCTGCTGTGAAGTTCTATGCCATCAATGCCTTATTTCTCACCAACTCCAAACTGATCATCACTTAGCCATCTGTTTAAATCCTCACACTTTGAATTATTTCACTCGCTTCACCGACTACATTCATCTCACAATGCTCAAGTGGATGCATAGAGTCACTAACAGCAGTTTCTAAGCTGTCTTCACTTTCTAATAAAAAGAGGGAAGCGTATGGCAGAATTTAAAGATAAAGTAAGAGATATCAAAACTTGCCCTTTTGGTGCTAGATGAATACAAGCAGCTCATGCTAGCTAATAAGAACTTTGTGGAAATCAATCGGAACAGCTAACTTCTTTACCATCCCTAATGCATCAAGGACATCTACAATCTCATTGTGTACCCATGGTAAGAAAACGCACAGATGATTATACACAAACTCAAAAGCCAACTTTAGCAAGCACTGCCACAGCTATGCAGATAATACCTTCCAATCATACAAATACAACACCAACATTTAATTTAAATTTAAAACTACAGAAATGAGCTCATTACTCCAATTAGGCAAGATCTCATTATCGATCTAAAGTCATCTCAGATTCTCAGCAAAGGAGACAGCTTAGGGTAAATTGATACGAATGGTTCATAAAATAATGAAAGATCTCCATTGCAATAGAGCAACATAAGCCATTTTCAAGTCGCTCAGCAAACCTTACATATAAAAGTAATCGATAGTTACTAACACATCGAATCATAATAGCCAAGTCCGTCTCTCGAACTCATCAACCTGCATCAATACAGCTAAGACCTTCTTAGATAAAACCAAATGCTCAAGATACAGAACGCTAACCTGATGGAGGATAATGCTATTTTAAAGGAAAAGTGCGAAAAAATGCAGGCCGAACGCAGGCAAGTGCCAAGCTCGGGCAAAAAAAGAAGGGAGACAGAACTGAATTCGGAGCTACTTTCTGAAATTGTCTAAATTTAATGCTAGCTTAGTTAAAACCGCCACGATATACAGCTCCTGGTCACATATCTCAACGAACTTGCCCAAAAGAAAATAATCTCAGCGCAGGAACTACGCCAGAGACTACTGCCTCTTAGAACCATCAATATTCATTGATATTCATCACTTTGCATCTTCAAAAAATCCTTACTCTAGGAATTTTTACTGGCCCTGCCTCATACATTTGTTTCACCTTTATCTCTTGCCATAGTTTTGTAGCCATTTTTTACCGGTAGAGCCTATATCATTATAATCAGATTGTCCATTTAAAATAGTTATAATAAACTTTTAACTGAAGAATGTACAAAAATATCATAGACTCATCAGACAATTACATCGAATACAAAATAGCTTCCTCACCAGCAGAAACTGCCTCCTCTTCGTTCCAGGAATATCAAAAGGCAGCCTTCTACATCCCCACTTTCAGCAATCCCTGCAGTGCTTAGGGTAAAGACTGGGCTTAGACGGAGCTAGCAGTCATCGAATGGCTTAATGCCAAAGGAATATATCGCGGCTAGCCTGAACAATTAATTCAATAGTAATTAGTTAAGAGAAGAAAAATGGTTCTAGGAAAGGGAAAAGGCCAAAGCAAACTTCGAGAAAGGGTAGAAAAAGCTTGCAAATGCATTTGGATTCTTCCCAAATGATTTTATTATATTCATTATTGGTTTTCTTTTGGAAATATGAATGTTCTTATAATAAGTACATAATCAGCTTATCTAGATCAAATTAAATCACCGCTTAAGGAAGTACTGGGTTTAGTTCCCTTAGGGTCAAAGAAGTTCAGTTCCCCTCCTGCACTACCCTTTCCCTTTACTTGCATTGTACCGAAAGTATTCATGTCGAAGTCTAGATTGCTATTATTGTTGGTCCCGCTTAAAGTGGCGAATGTAGCGGGTTTGTTATTACTAAACATATCCAAGGGGTTGCTCTTTGGAGGCTGCTCGACAGGATGATTGAAGTTCAGCTCACCCATAGGTTTATTTTGGTACATGTTGGGCATAGTGTTGAACTACTCTCCTCGGCCACTTTGCATTTGAGTAAAGTTAAACTGTAGTCCTTGGTTAGTCGCAAACACCTGTTTTTGTTGCCCTAGTCCTTCTTGACTAAATGCTGGGGATGGAAACATATTGTGAGAGGCAAAGTCGTAACTTGGGGTGGAAAGAGGCTGAAAGGCATTTTCCAATTGATTATATGTGAGGTCTCCTTGCTTTTTAAAAGCGTTTGGGGCTGGTTACTGTGGCTGTTTTGGGTTAATAGATAGGTCGAGAGAGGAAAGATCAAACCCCTTATTTCCTGTATTACTTATGGTGGTAAAAGATTTATGAATGACCTGAGGATTGATGTCCATGCCGAAACCAGTGGCAAATCCAGCCAAACCTGAGCTTGACTGACCAAAGTCAAACATGGAAGATGGTTGCTTGATTTCCACTTATTTCTTAGTTTCCTACTTCTTGACGCTTATTGTGGATGGTGATGGGTCAGCGAAGAAATCAATCTCATTGCTTTTGTTGTTGCTAACAGAGAGGGAGCTAAACATATCCTGCATATTGGCAAACTATTTTGATGTGTTAGCAGTTTCCTTCTCAGGCTCATTGGAACTCAAATCGAGGATATCTGCCTTCTTCTCCACTGTTGCATTTTGAAGCAGATTGAACTCATTTGATGTCTTCTCTGCAATAAAATCCTGTTCCTCGAGAAGGTTATTTTGTGGTGGCTTGGCCTTAACAAAATTCTGAGGTTCATTTTCGGTGAAATAGCTGGGGAAGGAGCCACCTGCAAATGCATTCCAAGATGCTGATGATTAGCCCACTTCTTTCTTCTTTTTGAGGTTGGGGCCAAACGCTCCTATATTGAGCGATATTTTCTTATTTTGGGGATTGAGCTGAGAGAAGTCAACTTTGATGTCCTTAACCTCCTCATCATAATTTTTGAACTCAGCCTTCGTCCTCTGCTGGGTGTAAAGATGTGAGAAAACTTTATTGTTTATCCTCAGTTCGAAGCTTTCCCCTTGTTGGATGATGTTAAGGGCGAACCCGTCAAGCTTGAAGGGATATTGGAAAGATACATCTGCAGGTAAATCGTTCTAAAGCAAAATTTTACGATCCACTGTAATCTTGACCTTCCCAGAAATGAAGGAAAAGTCTAACACTAAAGTGTGGGTCTTCTAATTCAGTGCTAGGTCCCAACAATATCTCTTCTTACTCCCTTTTACGTGCTTCCCCACTTCTTCTACGTCAAATCTCAAAGCTTAAATTTTTTACATTTAAATATTCAATTATTTTTTCGATCCAAGTATCATAAGAGCTTTCACTTTCACATCATATTTCTTAAATCTTCGGCATTTAAGGATCAAACAATTTACCTTAGGCATTAGCATAGATTATCCCAAACAATTAGGCTATAGAAAATCCAACATTGATTTCTATGATGAATCCGTGTCGCAGAGTGTTGAGTTGACTAATACTATGTTGATAAATATTATCGAAATAAGTAATGGCATCGATAAAAGTCAAGCTTGTACCAAAAAACATATAGAGCTATTAGGGGCCATTTTAATAGTTTGTAGATTTGCAGCCTTCGATGAATCTAGTAGAGTTCTATGAAATTTGTCGATAATACATCCAAGGTTTTTTATAGTAATAAGAATGGCCTGAACTGAGTCAAGTTGCATTTTATCTGTAAAGCAAGCCCACAGTCAAGCTGGCTTCTTCTACTATTCTATTAAATCTTCAAACAAATAACACTGTAGATTTGGTTCTTATTTTTCCAAGACTCAAATTGCCTTTGATTGAAGTATGCCTCAACAAACAGCAATATTACTATATTTATGAATACAGCAAGAAAGAGTTCCTCTACAAGATACTATAATCAGGAGAACCATACAAGAGCATTATTAAAAGTTAAAAATACTAGGAGATTAAAATCAATGGAAAGATTATCAACTTTCCTAAAGAAAAAGGTCGATAAATCCAAGGATACTTATAAGGCCACAGCAATTCAATAGTAACCATCGAAATCAAGGCTAAATAATCTCTTGGGTAAGAATCAAAACCATAATATCCGAAGCAGTAGGAGGAAAAGCCAGCCCTAGTAAAGCCAATCAAAGAATAATAAAAGCCCAAACCCCAGTAGGCAAAAAAATAGATTTCCCCCAGCCAACCCAATCCAAGCAAGCCCAAGTAAAACCAAATTCAGCTGATAATTAAGTTCTAATCATATAATGGAGGTTCCACAGGTAAACAATAGCACGTATTAAATGCAGACAATTCATCAAGCCTGCTATCCCTCCTGTCTACTATCCTCCAACAACTAAAGAACAAAGGCTTTGATTGGGATGAAAATGACTACCAGCTGGCACGAGACTCTGATAAACTGCACATCATTCACGAAAACCACACTTTCAAGAAGATAGATAAGCCCTTTAAGTCCATGGCTAATGGCAAAGATATCATCTTTACTTTCGAAAGGCATTACGAAGGAGGAGCTCTCTGATTTATAACTCATTATTATATTTATGTTTATCCCCACTCCCAACGAACTCCATTAGTTCGTCTCATCCATTCTTGATCTCAAATTTCGTAAAGAAGTGCTAACTCTTCTTCACTCTGAGGACGAAAAGTAAGGCCTACTATAACTAGACAAATTAGCTACGCTAAAAATTCAATGATTGGCAAGATGCCCAAAGAACTACAGCCCCAATCCACTTCCACTCCATTCATCAATACCCAGCCCACACCCTTCCCAAGCATGTTCTTGTCGACAAATAAAAAGTATTCACATATTAAGATAGAACATATGAGTATATCGACTAAAATCTATAAAACATGAAGCAAATTGCTAATAGCTATTGCCAACCCAAACCATCCTCAGTAATCAAAAATACACTACTTCCTCAGGTAGAATAACTACCAAAAAACTAGTCGAACTTATCAGGAGAAATCGACGCCGATGATGAAGCCAAGCCTTAACAAAATGTAAACATATCCTAAAGGATTAAATCTTCCAATTCTTAAATGTCACTCTCATTTAATCAGTCCAAACCCCTCAGGAATCCATTCGTAGCCAACAGCATCAACTTCACCGATAAGTACGCCAACTCTAAGGCACTTGAAAATAAATATCAGCATCTAACATTCAGTGAGAACTCAAGGAACATCACAGCAATAGCTCAGACAGCTAAGTATACAGCCTTCTCTAATAGCGTTGCCTTTCCAACCACAGTAATGACTGGCAACATCTTGCCTCCCAAAGAAAACACTTTTTCGAGAGAGAGCAAACTAGACATCCAAGATGTAATGAGATACACTCTTGGAGCGAAGAGAACATCAGTGAGTAAGAGTGAGGTGTAGAACCCCTTCTTGAGGGCTCCCAAACGCAGAACATGATTCACCTATCACTATTACTAATTATTGTATAAAGCATTGAATAGACGAAGACAATAAATCAAATCACACGATATATTTGAACCAGTTTTCGTAAGAAAGGACAATGAGATAAACTATTGCTGCCCCCACTCCGATTATTGTCAGCTCCACCAGTATTATAACTGCACTTTGGAACAATAAATCGAACCAGTACAGCAAGACAGCTATGACAATATCACATGCTAATATAATTCCCAGATAAGTGAAGAATTTGCTTCGTTTTTGCCTGAAAAACCGCACAATTAAGGTATTCCCCACTAAGATATTCACTGCGATTATTAGATCTATGAGTAGAGTATGTAGGAGGTAAGCAACTCCTGCATAGAAGTACCCCATCAGCATCTGAAACACCTCATTGCCCAGCAAGGTGAGGAATATCCCAGAAATACAAATGGTGGTAAAGATGATCTTGCTCATGAAGATAAAGGCACACTATTTAGGTTCGTGAACTGAGTAGATGTTATAGGCAGAGGGATAGTAATCCTTTAGGCAGTACCAGCAAAACTGATGTCCGCAAGGGCAAGACATGTGTGGGCACCCTGTTGTTTTCTATATTGGGATCTCGCATTTAGGACATTTGTTCGTCAAAAACAAAAAGTAGATAAAGCCCACCAGCGTTTTCAGATCGAAACTATTTGATTGTGTTAATACTGCTTCACACTTAGGACATTTTTGGTCTTAACGTCCTCCCCATTTGCACTTCTATAGTGTAAACACGTAATCGCATGACTCCGATGGGCATTTCTCGATATCGTTGGTGAAAGACGTGTATTTCTTGAATAGAAATTCTTCCAACTCTTTCTCTTACTATTTGCGTAGACTTTTGAGGGCGATGCAGACATCGATTGGGTCCTTGCCCTCAAAGGGTGAGATGATCTCGCTGCCAACTTTGTATGAAATTTGTGTGATAACAGTTTTGATATGCTGGTACCAGCAATTGTAACAAATCCCACGGGGACGCAAGGTATGGAGGTTCCCCAAATCATAGTGGGAGTAACAAATTTCACAAGTTTCAGTGAACGAGACTGGGTTATACTCTTGCTATTCTTGTACTTATAGCATTCAAATAAATTATCAGATTATCTCTGCCAATCGATAAATAATAGTTTACTATTGATTTGAAATGATCGATCGCCTGCAAGAACTCAAGTCAGTACTATCTCCTTCATCAAGAGCTCAGCACTCATGGGGTGCTCTTCGTCCGAAGAAGACCTCGATCACAAGGAACGCTACGAGGATGACGATCAATAGAACCAAATCGATGAAAAATTCATATAAGAAATCAAATCAGTGAGGAATATGATCGCTGGGTTAAACTCCAACAACAAGAAGATACAGACCATTAAAAACAGCTACGCGAAGGCCATAAAATCAGCACAGTAGAAGCAGAGCAGCGACGAAATGAATGAGATCCTGCAAGAAAATGCGAACTACCAAAGCAGCATTACCCAGAAACTCAAGGACATCGCTGAGGAAGTCAAGCAGTCTGAGAAATTACAGCCAGTAACATTAGAGTTATTCAGAATGAGCCCTAGACCCGTATGAAAAAGAATTTCTATCTGAACTTAAACAAAGAAGTCAAAGACATCCTCCAAAAGCAGCAGAATTTCGAAGAGGAGTATAAGAACACCGTCAAGGACAAGGTCACCAGGCAGGTCAAGCTCATCGATCGTTAAATCGACGAACAGCAACTTCAGTAATATATTGAAAATCCACAACTCGCCCAAGAAATGCTGCAAAAGAAGATCTACGGCCAGGCCAGCATAACCTTAAAAAATACAGTGAGCGACATTCAAGATAAATTCAGGGACATCCAAAAACTATAGGCCTCAGTAAATCAATGCGTGCAACTGTTCAATGAGCTTTCTGCACTGGTCTTCGCGCAAGGATAGAAGATCGATAGTATTTAGGCAAATGTGGCTGAATGTAAAGACTATATTGACGGGGCATAAAAGAAGCTGGTGAAGGCAAAAGAGCATCATCAATGTGGTAAAAAATGTATGTGCATTGCTATAGTTATAGCATTAATTATTCTTGTCATAATCGTAATTGCTGTTGTGGCCACCAAATGATTATTAGCATTAGTTATAGTTATCACAGCCTATCAAAAATAATTTAATAAATTTTTTAATCCCAAAAAATCTTTTCTGCTTTTTTAAGCTTAATTGTTAAGAAATCACGATTAAATTTGAGCGAATTCTTTCTCCTAAGCACAGATAACTTAGTTATACACTAGCAAACCCAAGGCGCATAAGATATATCCAACCAATTTGAGCAAGATTGTTCTATAGTCCAAACTTTCGATCTAATACCTTGAGTCTCCTCTACCGATAAGAGTAATTATGATCCCAGATAACCAAATCAGGCCATTGATGCAAATAGACAATATTACAAATACCATAGAGCTGGAGTATTTGAGAACCATGACTATGTCGTAGTTGTATCGACCCATCGATAGAACTAGCGCTATTGCTGTTATAATGAACCAACTATCACTTGTGATATCAGCTATGCTTGTTGAAAAACTATCTATGCGCTAAATACCATATTAGTCTTTGACACATTGGCTGGATTCAAAAGGGCATCCGAAGAACGCAACAATTACAAATAGAAAAGCCATTAATAAGGTACTGACCAAACCAATGCCTCCGACAAGCTTCTACTCACTATCACTATACTCTTCCACTATTAACTAAGTATACACTGCATTAAGCCCTTAAAGGGCAAATGCCAAAATGACCATAATGACTCCGAACAACATTCCGCCCTTTATATATTTACTTTTACCTCTCTTTTTTGAACTTATTCATCGAAAGTTTACCCAAAACTTGCAA
>JACCDV011155935.1_pt1 | contig 11991 bp, 17 predicted proteins | sample 7446131 | NCBI WGS metagenome assembly JACCDV01 (sample SAMN15323448, study PRJNA562643) | freshwater metagenome | isolation source: river surface water | place: USA:Blue River Watershed | collected 2017-08-17
ATACTAGAGAAATCTAGTAGGGTTGGTAAATGATCCAGGTTATAGAGATCACACCGGTAGTAATATATCTGACTGTTTAATTATAAGAATAAAAGATATATTTTTGAAAAGTATTAATTATTAGTTAATGCTTACCTATTACTTACTATAGGTTATTGAAGTATTGTTTTTATTAATTATTAAAAAGTAATTAATGATTATGATATGGAAATCAATATCAAAAAGAATAGAAAGAATATATAGAAATCTTTATAAAGATATTTTAATAAAAACACTTAATAGAATATCTTTATAAAGTAAAGAAAAACATACTATATAAACTTCCTCCCCATTTGATAACTACATAGGGAGGATTTTTGACGTCTAGAGAAAAGATAATTATTATTCTATATAACAGATATTATCGTTCTCTTTCTCTATCTTTCCTTTAAAGCCATGTTTGATTAAACAAGTATTAATTTGTTCAATACAACCATTAGTCTTTAAAATATCTTTAAATTGATCTAACTCTATAAGCTTATGACCAGTCTCCATAACAACACAATTTATATGTTGTATTATCTTAGCAAAACAACATTTACAATTTAAAATAGACATCTTTATTCCTTAAATAAAAAAGATAAATAACACATATATAAGATCTAACATATAGCTAAATCTTATAAATTTATTATTTATTTAAATAATCATACCAAGATTGAAAATCTTCAATAGCTTTTAATTCAAATATAGTAGAAGCATATGTACCATCTAAATTACATAAGAACCAATTACTACCTTCCTCATCCCAAAAGTGTTTAATCATATAAAAAGGATTAATATATTCTTCATATAACCCATCAAAATTTTCAATATTTGTTTCTTTAGAAAAACCAAAGTCTTTTATAACTTCTTCTATAGTTTTCATTACTCTTCCTTATCTTATACTAAAGAAAATTGTATATTGGTTATTAGAAATCTTTAAAGCTTCTTTATAACTAATACATGAATCAATAATCTTTATACCATCTAATATATAGTACATAATTATTAACCCACATATATCATCTACATAAGCAAATGATATAAATTGATTATTTAATAAATTCTAAAACTTTAGTACTGTAACAATAATAATATTGTCTATTACTACCTTCTATTACAGCATCAAATTTTTGAATAATTGATTTAAGAATAGAGTAACAATAATACTGATATTCTATTCTCAATAAACTTTTATTATGTTGCCAAAAGGTATTCAAGAGAGTTAATAACTCATTTCTAGTAATCTTTTGACGTAACTTAATAACTATTTTAAGTCTTTTTATAAATTCTATATTATCCATAACTATACCCTCTCTTATGAAAATTGAATAATAAACCACATATACTATCTATATAAATAAATAGTATAAATTGTTTATCAATCTTTTAATAAATACATCTTATCAATAGAACCAATTATCTTACGTACATACTTAATATGTTTATAGATAGCTCTTTTTAATTTACGTTTATCTTTAAATAAACAAAAAGTAAATGGAATGTATTGTTCTATAATCAACCACTCACCTTTATGTCTTTCAATTTTAAAATCACCACCACCTTGTTTAGTATATGGTATTATTGTTTCTTGATATAAATCATTCATATTGTTCTCCTAATTAAAAAGGTAAATCATTTCGATAATCTTCAGACCATCCCTTTTTCGGAATAGGGTTATAGTTTGGTAGATCATCAGGACGTTGTAATAGAACAGGATTAATATAATAATTGCCACAACAAGGACAATATTCTTCTCCTGTCTCTAAAGATATATAATAACCTTCAGAACATTTTTGACATCTCATATTACTATCCTTTTATAAATTAACCACACAATAGATCAAAGAAATAAATCCTTAATCTATTGAATTGTTAATCTTTAATTAATGTTACTTTTATTCGCAATTTACCTTCTGATTGAGCACGTATAGCTAAATCAGTCACAGTTAAACCTCCTAGTCGAGGACCAACTACAAGATGAATAGGAGGGTTAGACAATGCTTCTGTTACTAATTGAGCTAAAGTCATAATAAGTTCCTTATATAAATAAAATTAACCGCATATGATACCTCACTCGGAAGTATCATAAATTGTTAATTTTGAATAGCTGTATAAATCTCTTTAGCTAATACTGTAAGAGGAATATAAGCATAAAGAGTAGACATAGGTTCTTCTACATCTTCAGCATATTCATCTACAGTCTCAGGAGACATAATCCAAGAAGGAGATTGACCTTCTACCTCTGAGTAGAACTTAAACTCATGAGATGTCTCTTGAGGTGTACAATATTGTACACATGAAGCTTGAATACCAATTTGTAACTTCTTACCAGATTTAGTAAGAAATGTGAATGGTTCTCGTTGAGCAAAACCACCAAAACCAATATCTTGTGTCTTAATAGTTAAAAACTCATAAAGAGTAATCAAGACACCATGTTCAGATATAGAAGTATTTGATAAGATCATTGTGTTCTCCTAGAACTTAAAATAAACTAATTAACCACATATATGTACTAATTAATAAAAATTAATACATATAAATTGTTAATTAAATATCTTCATCACATCCATAAGCAGAACTAAAACCTTCTGAAAATGATAAAGATTCTTCAGTCTCATTCTCTATGTCCCAATTATTTAAATCATAATGATCTAATAAATTTAAATCACTACTTTTACTTAAATAATCACAACCAGCTTTATAACCAGCTTGATACCATTCTTCTTTTGTCATTTAAATAACCTCAACAAAAAAACTAATCTTTGGATTTTAATTAAATATAATTAATATAACTAATCAACCAAACCCAAAACAAAAAAGAATTTCAATATTTAATCAATAGGTGAAATCCATAAGCCCTATAGCGAGGAACGAGCAATCAATAGTTAATCACATATGTCTTCTACAGTCACAATGGAAAGATCGGAGTCGAAGCTCTTATTGTCCTCTCCATTAAATGACATGTAACCAACGTAGAGGACAAACTCCACGAAAACCTGTAATCAATTGAAAACAAGCGCAGAGTTTGTCCGAGGCCGGGAGTTGACATAAAACAATTACGTGACTTTAAGATCTTTAGCGGGTACGTGCTTCTCCAAAAAAGATAAAAAGAAAACGGAGTGTTTTTACGGAGTATCAATTAAATACCAAATTAATAAATTGCTCCATAAATTGTATTCTTAATTGTTGAGTACTATTACTCTCCTTTAAGTTAGAATTAAGATTAATAATAATAGATTTAATAAGGTTAAATAAATCTGGATTTGATTTATAGTCATCTCTAGTGTTCTCCCAAAAGGTTTTCAATAAAGTTTGTGCAGTTTTCTTACTGACCATTGTTTTTTGTTGTTTCATCATATTTACAAATTCATCATAATATATAAAACCAACTTCTTTAGCTTTAATACCAAAAAGTAAATAAATAATATCTTTAGTACCTAAAGAAGACTTACTCATTTTTTTCATTTCAGTAGATAACATCTCTCCATAAGGTAATGTTAAGATTTGTTTACTACCCCAAGCAGGTTGTTTATTAATAATGTCTACTATAGTTTCTTTAGACATTTTAATTAATTCATCTGACTTTTCTTTAGTCCCTATTGTGTCTTTCCATTGTAAATAAAAAGTAGAAGCTAAGTCTCCATGTAAATCATGAAGATACTTAAAGTTATAATAACTTATTGCATGAATCTCTAAATTTATTTGTTCTGCAATAGTCATAGCAGTGAAAAAGCGAGAATATAATCTTTCATTAAAAACTTCTTCTGTCATACCTCGTGAAGAAAGATTATTGATGTTTTCAATGTTAGAAATAACGATAGATGCATTTTTCATAATAGTTCTCCAAGAACTCTAATTAAATAAAATTAAAACAATTACTTACTGTATTCATTAACAACATTAATAAACACAATCAAAGCTTGACCATAAGTTACATTAGTATAGCCTTTCATAAAATCTTTAAGCCCTTTCACATAAAGTTCATATACTTCTTTAGACTCTTCTTCATTCAATAGCTTAGTATGTACATCAAAATATTGCTTTGTCCACTCTAAAAGACGAGTTAAATCTAAAGCCTTCTCTTGGATACGTCCTGCTAATTTAATTAAATAATTTTCAGAAACACTTGATAAGCAACATGCTTCTGCAATCTCATTAAAAGATTGTGATGCAACACTAAATAACATGCCTAATGTGTCTTTATCTGTACCTAAACGTGCAAATTCATTACTTAGCTCTTTACGAACAGTAGCAAAATATTTAACTTCAAATGCACCCAATCTATTACAATTATCTTCATACTTTGTAACAAATGATAATAACTGCTCAAGAGAATATTCAGTTGTACGCTCAGCTTTAGCTAACCTTGCAAGAAAATATACAAGATTTAAAGTTAACTTTGCTTGTCTAACTAAATTAAACTCATTCCACTCTACAAGAGAATAAAATAAATCTTCTGCATCTATATATGTATTAATTATTATTGAATCATTTGCAAAATTAGGAACATAATTCGGATCAATATTGAATTCATAGCCTTCCTTACTAACAAAAGAATCAACAGCAATTTGAGTTAAGTTGAATGTACGAACAATTGAATTTAAATTAAACATAATGATTTTCCTATAAATGATAAAAAAGAATACTAGGTTTTAAAGAGACCTAGTAAACTCTATGTTTGTTTTAGATACGAATTTTACCACATGCTTCAATTGCTTGAGCTGTTTTCAAAAGAATTTCATAATACATAGATTCTTTATCAGCTCCATCTAATAACACATCAAAAGAGTTATTGTAGTTATACATAGTATCTAACTCTTCACCAGTAGTTATGAAGTTTATTATGTTATTAAAGTTTTTCTCTTCTATGTTACGAGCATTAAACATATTAAACACTCCTGTTGATTCCTTATTAAAACTAATAGAAGTATGATAAGCTAATTCTACAATTTCACTTACTTCTTCTTTTGTTAATTCCATATCCACACTTTCTACTAATAACATAATAGATTTTTTAGTCTCAAACAAATGATTACAAATAACCTCTTCATCACTCATACCAGCATAAGCTTTAAGGTTACGTAATTTGTAGTTAAACAACATCTCAGTGATGTATGTAGAACTACCTTCTTGTTTAACATTATCCATAGCTTCCACTTGGATTAACATTTTTAATAAAGCACAAAGTTTATAACTCAAATCAGCAGTAATAGAGATAGTATTTTCAGACATATCTACAAATTCTTTACCAATTAAGTTAGGAAGCATTGCCTCATAGAAGTAAGAGTTAGCTGTATAAGAACCAATATGATCCTTAGCTAATACAGCTTTATATACAGCTTCATGATAAGCTTCTAACGAACACTGTTGAGATTTTTTCATTTTAAATTTATTTCCTTTCAATTCAGATTCATAAAAATCTTTAAAGAAATTACCATTAAACTCATTATAAATAGTTTCTACAAATGGTAGTGAAGAACCTAAAGTAATACGATACATATCACCATCAAAGTCATTCTGATGCATAAGAACAATTTCAACGTTAACAAATACAGCACACTCTAGTACCAAGTTCATATCAGATCCGAAATCAAGATCTACTACGTAATAAGATGCTGTCATTCCTTTGAAATACTGAGGTGCTTTAGATAAAGTCATAATCTCCCAAGTACGATCAGATTTCATCATACGATTACGATTTGTAATACCAGCTGTAGATACACCATAGTTACCCAACATAGGAAGAGCTACACCATAGTATCCTTTAACAAACTGATAACCAAAGTTTTTACCCAATAAAGGTTTTTGAATAAATGCTTCAACAATTAAATGATTAGAACTGTTTGCATAGTACTCACCTTTACTATTAACTAAAGTCTTACAATTTTCTAAGATATCAGCTAACAATCCTTTAGCAATTACAAAAGATTTTTCATTTTCCATTTGAGCAAGTGTATCACCAAGAAGAACAGAACCCATAGGGACATCTACTTTTCCATTTGGATATTCAATAGTCAACCAACCATAAGATTCTGTACCAATAAGATCAAGAATATCTTGCATTGCTGTTTTAGAATATACAGCTGATCCTTCTACAAGACCTTTACCAGAATTCTGGAGAATATGTACAATGTTTTTAATATCTACAGTATTAATAATATCTTTTTCCATTGCTCCTAAAAGCTGAAAAGCATACATTTTATTTACTGAGAAACCTTGTTCACATTGTTGTTCTAACAACTCATCTAAGAAATTCATTGCAACTTCTTTACCTTCATTAATTGCAAGAGTTTGAATTTCTTGAGAGATCACTTTAGTTGTTAAAGTTTTCTTTTTAAGAGTTTTGTTTAATAAACCATCTTTAATCCATTCACATACAGAGAATAAATCAGCTGATGCTTTTTTTTGTTCTGCAACGTAAGCACGTAAACCTTTAGAACTTCTTGAATTAGTATCCATTTCTTCAAGGACTGCTTCAATTTGTTCTTTCGATTCACGAACAGCTTTTTTACCTGAGAACTCTTCTGCCTCTTCTTCTACAATCTGCATCATATCAACAGAATAAGCATTTGTAATTTTTACATCAACAGTTACCATAACACCAGTAACCATCTTACCAGCAATTTCAATTTCAACCATACGATTGAGTACAGCTTGTTGCATTTTTTTAATTATTGCCTCTGTTTTTTCAACATGATTTTGCTTTAATACAGGATCAAAGTTTTCAGCACCTTCAATAGTATTAATATCAATAATATTAAATAAGTTCTTAACTAAATTAGTATCACCATAAGCCAAACCAAGAGCAGATAACATACCACCTTTAAAACCAGCTGAAGATATAACACATACATCTCCATTAGCCATTTTAGGATCTAACTTCTGGAAAGGAGTATAAGAAGCTTTGATACCACCTTGATCCATATCATTTACAACACGGCAAGCACCATCAGACAACATAATATGATTAGGTACTAAGATATTACCACCTACTGTTGCTGCATTTAACTCAGTATGATAAGTAGCATCAGCAACAACGAAAACCTTAAGAGTCCGTGTCCAAAGTGCATCAGCATTATTGAGTTTATCTACACGAGAAGTTGTTTTATTAACATTCTCACGAGTAATCACAACATCTTGATCATTATGTTTAGTAAACTCAACCAAACGTGGAAGAGTAACCATAGGAACAACATAACCTTGTTTAGCATCATTAGTAGATACTACACCAGTTTTACCATACTTCTCTTTAAAGTTATAAGCTGGTACAGAAAGACGTTTCAATGATTTAACACCTTCTAATCCTTCTTCACGAGATAAGACTAAAACCTTATCTTTCCCTTCTTTTGCATTTTCAAACAGCTCTTTAATATCTATATTATTTTCCTTTAACAATAAAAGAAGAACCAATGCATCTTCTTTGTTAAACTTGTATGCTTCTTTAGTATATTCCGTTACCTTTTTATCACTGATTTCCTTATCAATGAATTTGCTATATTCATTATGAATTCGAATTGATTTCATAACTGTCTCTAATTGAGAGTTAATAACATTCATACCAAATGTTTGTTGAACATTACGACCAAATACAAATTTCTGTCCTTTAATAGGAGTAATAGTAGTATTGTATTTAACCATCACTCTTAAACCATAAGGAGTAACAGATACATTTAATGCTCCTTCTTTGATTTCTTTAATGTCTGTTTTAGACCCATCCTTATTTAATTGAACAAGGAATTTGCCTTCTTCACGTTTCTCTACAACATACCCTTTAAAGAACTTAACGGCTTCTTTAAATAGTCGAATTGAATGTGAAGATTCTCCTACTACTTTAATAAGAGCATCTTGTATACGTTTACCATGAGTAGTCTTCTGATCCTCTTTAGGAGAGTTTTTCCACCAGTATGTTTGTTCAACAATAGTATCAAATATAATGTTTCCGATAAAGCTGTCTTCACCTACTTGCTTCATCATATAATGAGCCATAATAATAGATAAAGCACTTTCTGCTCTCTTACTAGTAGTAACAAGCTTCTTGTCTTTCGCTACTTCAAAAGCAAAATCAAGTGCTTCAGTAATTTCAGTAGGAAGAGTAGTTGTCGAGCTTGAAAAAGACGAAAAATCTAGAGTTAAGTCTTGCATGTCGTTTTCCATTTCAAAAGAAGGAGTTTGAGTAGTCATAGTAGTAACCTCAGTAGTAGTGATAGAAGATGTGTTAGTGTTGTTTGAAGTAGTAGTAGTCATTAGGATATTCCTTTTAAAGATTTAAAAATTGATTAACGATTGTTGTGAGCTTTGATAGCAGCATCTAGCTCGATTTGGAATTTGGTCTTTTGAATTGCTTTAGCTTTCTTGTCTTTTAAAACTAAAACAAACATAGTGATACAACCTATTACCCACATAATTACAGCCATATTTTGAGAGAAGCTCATAGCATTCCACAAAGACACAGGAGAAGGGTAAGTACAGCTTAATGCGATACCACAGTCATTTACCATTGATGCACTAGCATTTTTAGTAAAAGCTACGATAGAGACAAGAGCAATAAGACCTACAAGAATAGGACCACGGATGAAAGAGATAAAAGAAACAATTAAAGTGATCATAGTAACGATGATAGCTTTGATTAAATTTAACATGTGAAACTCCAAAGACTCTCTCTAGTAAAGAGCAATAAAATTAAAAACTAGAATGTTTTTAAGCTTACCTACGAGGGTGTAGGGGCTAATTTGAGGCACGGCCAGGGGCTAAAACCACAAGTACCTTAATACAAATCTAGTACACTCTAAAAAAATTTATAAAAATTAACCTGCACGGGCACTAATTTTTAGTAGAAAATGAAATAGCTTAAATTGGCAAGCTTGAAAAAATTATTGACAAAATATTAGGCGTATGTTAAAAGGTTTTTGTCATATTTAAGAAAAACTTACTTATGGCTGAATACATTTTTTAAGAGAGAGTTTATTAGGAGAGTAGTTTGAGATGAGAGAGATATTTATAAAATCCAACACTTATTCATATGTAATTATTAGGGATTTTTATTTAGCTCCTTATGAGGAAGGGTTATTAATAGATGATGGATTACTTTTATCTGAGTATAAGAGTTTATTAAGTTTAGCTGACATGCATAAGATAATAATCTCTAATGAGGATTATACTTATATAAAGGGTAAGACAAATACTGGTGGAGGAGTTAATGATGGTTATAGTAGGGAAGAAGTAGATGGATTATTAGAGACTAAATTAAGTATTAATGGTACTGCTGCTAGTGCTTATATATTAAGTCCTGGTAGTACTATTAATTTAACTGGAGGAGTAAGTGGTTCTGGGTTATTTGATGGTGAGAATGATTTAAATATTGAGACTAATGTTTTAGGCAAGGGGTTAGCTAATTGTTTTGCTTCATTAGATTCTACTAGTAAAGTACCTAAGAATCAGTTACCTAGTTTGACTAAGGTAGATATAGGGTTAAATAATGTAGATAACACTTCTGATCTTAATAAACCTATATCTAATTCTACTCAGGAAAGTTTAGATACTAAAGTAGATAAGACACTAATACATGAACAATTTTATGGATTACCTCCGACTCCTATTATAGGTGAAGCTGATGCTTTTGATTTACCATATGGTGTTTATTTAATACGTAGTGATACAGTTCTTAATACACCACCTAATACTAAGATAACTTGTTTAGAGGTAAGGAAGACTCATGATGAGGTTTCTGCAGAAGGGGAAGGTTCTATTCAACCTTCATCTGTATTTGAGCAAGGAACTGTTAGTGAGAGTTCTTCTGTAGGTGCTTCTTATGAAGCTTCTAAGTATCCAAATACAGAACCTTTACATGGATCTAGAATACGTACTATTAATCCTATAGCTATTACTGAGTTTTCGACTATATCTATATCTGTAGGTTTTGATTATTGTGTTTTATTTTATGACGAGGATATAAAATATTTAGGTAGAAGTACTTTTCAAACATGGAGTACGGAAAATCGTTTAACTTATCCTAAAGCTAAGTATATAGCTGTTGCTATTAAGAAGACTGGGCCAACACAACCGATAGTACCAGCTGATGCAGAACAGGCACAATTAAAGATAACTACTTTAGGGCATACTTCTGGAGGATCTAAACAATTAGTAGCTTGGGGTGCATTAGCTGGTGATTTACATACTTGTGTAAATATTGCAGGGGCTTGGCGGGCCTTGGTTAAGAATAAGTACACCGTTACCTATGGATGCTAATGAAGGGGATCATGTTGTTTTTAGAGATGGTGTTTGGGTAGCTGAAGGGATTAATAAATATTATATAGAAGCTTTAGATAGTAATGGTGTTTTGTTTGATAGAGCATCTGGTGGTATTACTTTAGATCAAAGTGGTAATGCTCAATATAAAGTAAGATTAACTTCTTATGGAGTAGATATAAATGATACTGAAGTTGCATGGTCACTAGTTAATAATAACCAAGATATAACTACATCTATAAGTTATAATGGAACTATTGATATTGCGACTTCATTAGTTGGTAATTTATTTAGATATGTATATTTACAAATTTCTTACAAAGGTATTTCTAAAGTTTTTCCAATAAAATTAATTTTAAATAATGGAGGTTAATTTATGATTAACACTACAATGTCACAAAAATTTATAGGTTATCCTATAGTTGGTGGATTAGGAGGTTTAGGTCTTGGTACATTAAATCAAAATTTTTCTAACAATCTGTATGGTAATTCTTCAAATGATCCTTTTATGGGGTTAAATTGGGATTTTGTATTAACTGGTGCTAGTATAGGCGGTGGGGTTGCCTTAGCTTCAGCTGGTATAAAATACCAAGCGCAACAAATGAAACTACAAAGAACTTCCAATTTCGTTAATGAGGGATTAAATGGTATTAAACTAACTGCTATGGAATCGAAATTGTTAGCAATGTCTGGGAGAGGATAAAAAAATAAAATAAGAGAGATATTATGTTTTTAAGATTATGCGCGTTATTAATTATCACTTTACCAGTTAGTGCATTAGCTGGTGAGTATATAACTGATAAGGTTGATAGTATTATAAATTGGGGTTTTTGGTCTATACTTATAGGGAGTATAGTTGGGGGCATAGCAGCTACATTTATAAAGACGGATGTAGACGATAAGCTTTCTTATGATATAGTAGCTAAATTGATAATAGGAACAGGTTTAGGGTTCTTTTCTTGTTTATCTTATATGGCTTACTATCCAGAAACAGTAGCATTAAAATTAGCTTTACCTTCTTTTGTGTTGGGTTGTTTAGGAGCACCAATTATAGTATTCCTATTAACATGGGTTTCAGATCCTGCTACTTTCAAAAGAGCGAGTAAAAAGTTAAATGAAAAATTAGGGATGGAAGATGAGTTAGATAGATAATGAATGAGTTTATTTACGGTATGAACATACTAGTGAGCATATTTGGATTTATATCTTGTTTTTACATTTTGATGAATAGTACTTTAAATAAACAAACAGCTAAATGTGTTATTTCAACATGTTTAGCTGGATTAGTTTGGTTTTTATCTTTTTATTCATCTTTATTAAATAGTTATCAAGCAAATATGTTAGAATTATTATTAAAAATTAGTTTAGTTTTTTTAATATGTATATGGATTGATAAGAATAATATAGGAGTACAATGTGGCTTACGAAGGACTTCTAGGTAAGTTAGGTAAAGATATTTTTCAAGGATCAGGGCAAGGAGGCTCTGGTGTTGCTAAATATATGGCAACAGGAGCAGCTATTGGAGGAATAGGTGGCGGTATTACATCTGATGATGGTGTTTTATCAGGAGCTTTCAGAGGTGCTCTTTTTGGATCTCTAGTAGGTGGTGGTGTAAACTTAGCACCAAAAGCTATATCTACTGCTTTTAAATCTTCTAATATAAAACCTTGGGAAAAAGGTTTAGAAAAGCAGTTAGGTGAAGATGCTGCACTTTATTTTAAA
>JACCDV010147115.1_pt1 | contig 11988 bp, 17 predicted proteins | sample 7446131 | NCBI WGS metagenome assembly JACCDV01 (sample SAMN15323448, study PRJNA562643) | freshwater metagenome | isolation source: river surface water | place: USA:Blue River Watershed | collected 2017-08-17
ATTTCTGAAGGGATCCATGTGACTCGATGTGTTCTGGGGCAAAGTTAGTAAAGATAAGAGCATTAAGTGGAATGCCAATGTGTCGGAACTGCTTTGCTCCTTCGGAAGTTATTTCAATGACTGCGTGCGTGCAGCCGGCTTTGACGGCATCGTGCATTAACTTCTGCATAAAACCCCTTCCAGGCATGGTCATCTTGAAAAGGTTAGGGCGTGACTCCTTGTCGATTTTGAATCGGATAGTGCCCGCGAGCATGGTTTTGTAACCAGCTGTTTCAAGGATGTGGTTAATAATTTCAGCGGTAGAGGACTTACCCTTGGTTCCAGTGATGCCTATTATGTAAAGTTTATTGCCTGGGTAGCCATACCACATTGCTGCACCGTGTGCATATAGAAAGTGATAGAACGATAGCGCTCTTCGTAAGAGTGGGGCGGGGAGCACACGAGTAAGAAGTGTTTTGAGAGTTCGCATAGAGTTATCCTCTTCCTAATATTTTTAATGCTTCTTTGAGTCGCTCGTTCGTTCCTTTTGCATCCTTGGTGATGAGCTTGAGTGCCTCGCGTGCTTCATTTTTGCCGTACCCAAGAGCTTCAAGGGCTTGCAGTACGTCGCTATCCTCGCGAACCAAAGGAGAGCTGTCTCCAGTAACGACCATTTTGTCTTTAAGCTCGAGTACCACTTTTTCAGCTATCTTTTTCCCGATGCCAGAGACACGTGTGAGGTATGCTGTGTCACCTGCAGATATTGCAGTGCGGAGGGTGTGTTCGTCGGCAAGATTCATAATTGAAAGTCCTGATTTGGGGCCGATGCCCGAGATGCTAATGAACTGTTGGAAAAGGGACACTTCACCCTGTGCCTCAAACCCATAGAGATCGAGCGCATCCTCTCGGACGGCGAGGTGGGTAAAGAGGCCGATGGTGCTGTTGGGTGTTGCGCGGGTCAAAAGTGAGCTCGATACGTGCACAATATATCCAACTCCGCCCACATTCACGAGAAGTGCGTCTTTGGTTGTGGAGAGTATTTTTCCCTCTATATATCCGATCATGGTAGTAGTCTAGCGTACCTCGTACGATACGGGAATGTAATTGATGTTGGGGGTCGCCTTGCTAATTGACGAAATGTGCTATAGTATCCGCCTACATATGCCGATCACAAAATCAGCTGAAAAAGCACTCCGCAGCTCGCTTCGAAAGAGGGCGATGAATGTGCGCCGAAAGGACGCGCTTTCAAGTGCGGTAAAAGATGTTAAAAAACTCGCATCTGCGGGCAAGATCAAAGAAGCAGAACAGAAGCTACCTGCTGCCTATCAGGCCATTGATAAGGCTGCAAAGCGAGGAATTATCAAGAAAAATGCTGCAGCAAGAAAGAAGTCCCGTCTAGTTGCGTTGGTAAGGGCTTCGGGAAAGAAGTAAAAAAAGACCTCCACGTGGAGGTCTTTTTTGTAGGATGTGCGAGATTTCGTGCCTTATCTTCCCGTTAAGTAGTGCACCGCGCGGGAGAGCAGCCATCCTCCGTCGGCTGTGTGAGCTAGGGATTCTGGGTGAAACTGCATACCGAGCTGGCGCTTGCTTGTGTGCTCAAAAATTTCTACACCCGTATCGCTGACGGCCAGTGTTTTCAACGGTGGCTGGGTCGACTTGATCGAATAGCGGTGACTTTCGTGTACCTGCAATTGCACCTTTCCTGCGAAGAGGTGGTGGTGCGGTAGGAGTACGTCTACCTCTCGCACACCCGATACTTTGTCGCTGAGAATGTGAATAGGACTTCCGTATGCATGTGCCAAGAGCTCTGCGCCAAAACAGATACCGAGAAGTGGCGTTGTGGTCTGTTGCACAAAGTGTATTTCTTTTGCAAATCGAACGGGATTGTCCACGATGGCGTATTGGCTCGCGCCGGGGACAATAATGAGATCAGTGAGTGCTGTGCTGGGCGCAGAAAAGTCAAAGTCAGAAAGCGTTGCAATCGAAACTGCGTGCGCTTTGAGTGTGTCTAGGAGCGGTGTGAGTGAATGCGATCCATTATCAATGATAAGAATGTTCATTGCTGTTACGTCTTCCGCAGCTATCGTGAATCGTATTAAGCCTTATTACTGTATCCGGCCAGCTCCTTCATTCGTTTGTCAGAATATGCAAAGTTGGCATCGAGACGCGCCGCGACATAAAAGTGTGGGTAAATTGGATCTAAGCAATGATCTATGAGGGGGTTCATAAAGTGATACCCACGAGTGCTCTCTGGTAGCCATCCACCCCGCTCGACAGTTTTAATAAGCGTACTCTTGGTAAAAAAATTGATGTGGGCCATGGCAAGTGCGCCGCGGAATTTTTTGAGATGTACGAGTGGCGTAATGATGGGCATGCAGGGTACGCCTAATATCAGCAAGCCGTCATTCTTGAGATATTTTTTTACATCGACGAGAAATTGGTGGGGGGAGTATAGATGTTCAAAAATATTGTTCGCGAATATGACATCAAAAGTTTGATCAAGAACAAAAGACGGATCCTCAATGTTTCCATATCGAATATCTAGATTGTTCTTTTTTCCATACGCCACTTCCTCTTGCGTAATAGTCACGCCGACAGAGTCAGTGCCAAAGTGGGTGAGGAATTCACCATACGAGCAGCCGATATCAAGAACTGACTTTTTGTCGAGATTAAACGTGGTAATGATGTTGCGAAAGGTTTGAGATTTGGCGATATTTGCAAACCGTTTCTTGATGTCACTGTCAGTGTCTCTGGTCATGGGGTGGGGTGATTCAAATGAAGACTATGCAGCTGACAATATCAAATTTTCAACAGCTGGACTAGCGGCGCTCCCAGCGTCTAATGGGTGCATGCGTGTTTTCGCTGCGTCATGATCGCTGTTGGGTGGGGGCTCTGCTCCTGGGAAACATCCCGTCGTCCAGAACCCTTTTCCGACATTCATGTGTACATATAGCAAAATCCACCTGATATGTACTAGGTGGATTTGCTTATTTGTGCTCCCGGCAGGAATCGAACCTACATTACAAGCTCCGCAAGCTTGTGTCCTATCCATTGAACGACGGGAGCGATTTTGTGACTCTAGCAGGAAATCGTCAAATTTTCCATGTCTGCTAATAGTGGAAGATTTGTAGGAGCTTTTCCGACAGGGGCTCATGGTGTTCCTCTTCTGTCAGTTTTTGTAGGAGCAATTGACGGATATCTTCAGGTCGTTCGCCAGCTATGGGGATAACAATAAGTGGCATAAGTAACTTTTTTGACTTTATGAGGAGTTGTGGGTGGGTGTGTGACTCGTCGATTACCCAAAAAGATTCAAGAGAGTTATATGGAAAGAGGTTTCTGCCAATACGCACGCCACGGTCGGTAATTGCGAACTGTGTCATGCGGGGTGGGCGAGCAGCAAAAAGCGCGAGAGTTCCTGCCCCAAGCAGTATTACGGCCGCGAACAGGATGTTGCCAAAGAAAATAGAAACACCAACGCCTGTCAGTGCAAGTAGGGCGAGACCCCAAAACCAATCACTTGTTTTCTCAATGTGGTGATATTCGAGCGCTTCCCATTCAAGTTCATTCGCATTCATGAGTTCAGTATAACAGGGTGGAAGTGTGCTTTTGGTATTTTCACACACGTACGATGTGTGCCGCGGTGTGTGTTAGTTGGGGGGTGCCCGAGCTGCTCCTTATGGCCAGAAAGATTCAGCGTTGCGAGGTCTCGTTGTCACGCCAGTGCTTTCATTTAGCACCCTCCAGCGTATGTGCCTTTTCCAATGTATACAGCCTCGTCAGAATTAACCGCACCAAATGTGCCCGCTGATCCGCACTGTCCATCTGAGCCTACGCTGCCACAGCGAGTGGGGGGATTGTGTACGATGGAAAATTCTTCAAATTTTCTGGTGTGCGCCAAATCATAAAGCAATAGCTTGAGGCGTTTGATTGGTTAACGTACAAGTATCCTGAATCACCTGAGGTAAGCTTGGGATCGCTCAGCTTTGCTACGTATGGCGCCATCGCTTGCGTCAGTGTCTGGCCAGTTACTGTCGTTCCATTTGGGGTGGTGCATAACTGATTGGCCGCATAGCCTGAGCTATCGAAGCTTGCATTGAAATAGGTGGAGCATGTGTATGGATAGTTACCGTTTGCTTCTCGATAAAACTCTAAAGCCACCTTCATTTGGTTGAGGTCAGATAAACGCTTACTGTCGCGCCCTTTTATACGGCCCGGGTTAATTGACGTGATCACTACACTAATCAGTATCCCCATAATAACGATCGAAAACAGAAGTTGAATCAGTGTAAATCCCTTGTCGTGTGTTGTCGCGGTAAACATGCTCATGGTGTGATGTCAGTATAGCAAGTACAAACAATCGTTACGTGTTTCGTGTGTGCGACTTCTGATTACCTGCGCTTCGAATCTCGCGTTGTCATTGAGTAGCAAAAAAGCCGCACGTGCATGCGACTTTCTTGCTCTAGCGGAGGGGGTGAGATTCGAACTCACGGTCCCGTTGCCAGGACTCCAGTTTTCAAGACTGGTGCATTCGACCGCTCTGCCACCCCTCCAAAATGTGTCCCTGATAGTAGCAGGGTTGAGGTGTGTAGGCAATCTGTTAGTATGACCCCATGAGATATCTTGGTATTGACTATGGATCAAAAAATGTTGGAATTGCGCTTTCAGACGAAGGGGGATCACTCGCTTTCCCCAAGGAGGTTTTGCTCAATGACGCCATGCTCTTGCCGCGCATTCTCGATCTTGTAAAGATTGAGCGGGTGGGGGAGGTGGTTATTGGGCACTCACTCAATAATCAAGGCGAGGAGAATCCAATAATGAAAGCGGCACGAAAGTTGGGCGATCAACTTAAAGAAGGGGCCGCTGTTCCTGTGTCGCTTGAGCCAGAGTACTACACATCGCAACAGGCTGAGCGCATTCAAGGTGATCATGATATTCTTGATGCAAGTGCGGCAGCAATCATACTTAATAGCTTTTTACGAAAAAAGAACCCCACATCCGTCTTGGATGATGTGGAAGATGAGCAATCATGATCACTATTGACGATCTGCAGAAAATTGAAATTCGAATCGGCACTATACTTGCTGTCGAAAAGGTGGCTGATACGGATAAATTGCTGAAATTGTCAGTCGATTTTGGGTTAAGAAAAGCGACGCCGCCTGTTACAGCTGGTGAAGCAACTGAGGTGGTGAGCGATGTGGTGGCGGTGGTTGCCGAAGAAAGAGAGGTCCGTACGATTGTTTCCGGAATAGCACTCTTTTTTGAAGACCCTCAAGTGCTGGTGGGGAAACAGTGTCCCTTTGTGTATAACTTGGCTCCACGCATGCTCCGTGGCATTGAATCCAATGGCATGATACTCGCGGCTGGAGATGGTGATTCATTCGCGGTGCTGCATCCTGACAGACCAGTTGCACCGGGTTCCAAGATAAAATAAATATTATGGTGTCGTATCTCACAAAATATGCAAATGAATCGTGGGTATGGTTTCGCGAGCACGCACAGACACGAAGTGCACAGTGGTGGCTCGCCACGTATTCTTTTGTAGAGACCATCATCATTCCGTTTCCCGTAGATCCATTTATGATCGCGGTACTCTTGCCGAACGTGAAGCGGTGGTTCTATTTTGCGACTATCACTACTCTTGGATCTGTGTTGGGTGCTATAGCTGGCTATGGTATTGGATATTGGGCTTTTGATATAGTCGGTGATCCACTGCTGCACATGTTTGGTGTGTACGAGACGTTTATGAAGCTGAAAGAGGTTTTCGACGCCAACGCCATGCTTCTCATTTTTGCTGCTGCGCTGACACCTATACCGAACGTCGTCATCCCCGCTGGCTTTTTTGGTATGAACTTTTTCGCATTTGTTATAGCGTGGGTATTGGGTAGAGCCATTCGTTTTTATGGAGTGGCATATGTTGTGTACGCGTTCGGCGCTGACACTCTCTCGTCTGTGCAGCGGTACGCCAACATTGCCTCTGTTGTTGCCGCGCTCCTCGTCTTGGGTTGGGTGCTTATGGAGATTGTGAATCGACTGGGATAGTCGTGGAATACAGATTCTTTTTTAAGTAGCTAGAGTATACTGTTGCTATGAGTTCTTCTCGCCCAGGGAAAGGCGTGTGGGGTGTTGTGGCAGGGATGTTTCCACCTCCTGAGTATTTACTCATGTCTGCCTCTGGTATTGATATTTCTAATAGCTCTGTAAAAGTGCTTTCCCTCGGAAACAGGCAGGGAGCTGACTATGTGCGCTACTACGGCTCGGCGTCACTTGCAGAAGAGGTTATTGATAATGGTGATGTCCTTGATAAGAAAGAACTGGTCCGTGCAATTGAAGATCTCAAGAGTAAGTTTGGCATGACGTATGTCCATGTTGCGCTACCTGAGAAGCGTGCATTTATTTTTCAAACGACAATTCCACGAGGTATTGCATATGAAGATGCGCGCACAGTACTCGAAGCAAAACTTGAAGAGAATGTGCCATTGGCACCGTCAGAGGCGGTGTTCGATTTTGATTTTATTCCTGGAATAGTCACTGAGGAGGGTGCCTATGTGAGCGTGTCCGTGTATGCGAAGCGGGTGGTGGAGGACTACCTAGACGCTATCAAGATGGCTGGTCTCGTGCCGCTTTCTTGCGAGGTGGAGTCACAGGCTATTGCACGCGCCATTGTTCCTCGCGGTGACAAGCGAACACAGCTCATTGTTGATTTTGGTAAATCCACTACTAAATTTGCAGTCGTGAGTCGTGAAGTAATTTTGTATAGCTCAACGGTGGATATTGGAGGTCATGCCCTTACGCAGGCAGTCATGAAGCATTTGGGTGTTACAGCAGAAGAGGCTGATAAGGTAAAGAACGAGCAGGGATTCTATCAGCGTGCGAATGACAATGGTCTTTCTGAAGCAATGATGACTACGGTGTCTGCTCTTACCGAAGAAGTTAAAAAAAGAGTATCCTACTGGTCCGATCAAAAGGATCACGGCAAAGTTTTTGCCGAGTCTGTTGAGGCGGTGTTGTTGTCGGGGGGGAATTCTAACCTACAAGGTTTTCCGGAGTTTTTACAAAAAGTGCTCGGTATTCCAGTTTCGCGCGCTCGCGTGTGGGAGAATACCAACATATTGCAGCATGGGATACCACCAATAGCGCAAAACTATTCGCTCGAATATGCGTCTACTGTCGGCCTAGCTCTCAGAGACATGTATGATTAATTTACTTCCGACATATGAAAAGGTGCACATGCGTCATGTGCACACCACACGATTGGTGGGCGTCTCACTATTTTTTATGGCAGGCTTGTGCGTGGCGGCACTAGCACTTCTTACGCCATCGTACGTTAAGGTGTGGTTGCAGGAATCTGATTTGAAAGATCGCAAGGTGGCACTTGATGCGGCATTTGCAAGTACCAGAGAGGCGGCGCCTGTGTCGGTTATCGAAGATCTTAATTATACAATCCGCTACATTGATGCGTTTGAGCGCGTTCCCGAAATGTCTCCCATCATCGAAGCGATACTCAGTAAGCGCAGCCTGGAGATTTCGATATCAGCCATTACAATTGAGCGGGAAGGGGCTGCACCAAAGGTGCTGATTAATGGAGTTGCGAAGTCGCGCGATGCGCTGCAACTGTTTACCCAAGAGTTACGTACCGTCACTCTCTTGTCAGGTGTAGATTTGCCGGTGGCAAGTCTTACCCAGGCTGCAAATAATACTTTCGCTATTTCTGCAAATCTTGTAGACGGGGAAGACGGAGACGGGTCTAAAAATGTAGCACCATGAGATATCTATCTCCATCAGTATTCATTGGTTTTAGTGTCGCGATTGCCGTCGGCGTCCTATATGCGGTTGCGGTGTATGACATGGAGAGGAGGATGACGCTTATCGACAATTATCAAGGAGAGATAGTTGCAAAGGAAAAAGAAACGTCGTCCTTTGCCCGTTTGGCGACGCTGGTTACAGAGACGGAGGATGATCGTGAGCGGGTCAGTGCGCACGTTGTTTCAAGTGACGGTGTTGTCTTGCTGTTAAAGGAAATTGAGTCTTTGGCGGCTGCGAGTCAGGCTGAAATCGCTATTATTTCTGTGGCGGAACGAGACATACCGGGTGAGGAGAAGTCTCGCTTCGAAGAAGTCGTTATTGCCATGTCAATTAGTGGAGAGTATGGGGCGGTTCGTCGTGCTATTGCACTGATCGAAGCGTTGCCGTATCCGAGCAAAATTACGCAGCTGCGATTGGAGTCAAGAAGAGAAGGGAAGGTTGTCGTCTGGACTGCGCCGATTATGTTGAGTGTGTTAAAAGATAAATAGCTATGAAACTAGGAGACTTTTCAGCCCTGTCAGCGACGTTTAGTGCTCACGGTACTAAACCTCAAGCGTGGAGAACTCATGTGTATGTTGAATGGTTTGTGGTGTTGTTTGTTGCTGCGGTGATGCTTGCTGGCATAGCTCTATGGAGTTCGTATGTCTATGGCGTGACGATCGATCGATTGGGTGATCAAGGTGGAGCCACCTCAGAGTCCACTGTACTTTCTGTCGACAAAGAGGCGTTAACTGCCACTCTCGAGCACTTTAGTCGTAAAAAGGAGGAGTTTACTTCACTAAAGAATGCTGCTCCGACATATCGCGACCCTTCGCTGTAGTGGGGTAGTTGCATGTTGCAATGTACCAAGACTGCTTCCTGTCAGGAGAGTAAGCCTTTTGTATGGTCTGGATGGCTACGTGCCTCCTGATAAGCAGCCAAAGTATGTAGTTTCTCCACGATGCGTACATGCTGATAATGATTAGTCCGTCAGGCTTCACGAGTTTTTCGTAGAGGGGGAGAATAATGTTCGTATCGAGATACTAAAGTGTTTCAGGGCACACAATGGCGTGATACTGCCGGTTGTTCGGCTGGCTCATCCGTCGCCGCAGCCAACATCAAGGACGGAAAGTGGTTTTGTGTGTTGAGAGGTGTGTTGCTATGTGTCGCGCAGGGATGCGTTTGTGAGCGTCTGGCATGACAACTCAATTTTCCTTCCTAAATTGCTTCTCCCAACACTTTTTGATTGCTCTATAACGAGTAGGGACTCGGGATTCAAGTGGGCGATGAGGGATTTGGTCACGCATATATTTCTGCTGAAATATTGCTCGACCCCGCCTCCTTCACCTAAAGTTCAGTCCGGCCTTCAAATCCCTCATGCGAGGGGCTCGGGATACAAGTGGGCGATGAGGGATTTGAACCCCCGACCTTCGCTGTGTAAAAGCGCTGCTCTACCAACTGAGCTAATCGCCCGATCTGTAGATGCTATGACAAAATCGAAGAAAAGGGAAGTGCGGGTATGCTATACCTAGCTCCAGGTATGGATTTTGGCTCAAAATGTGCGAGTATGACGTACATTGGCCCCATAGCTCAATGGATAGAGCTGCGGACTTCTAAGCCGTCGATGTTGGTTCGATTCCAGCTGGGGCCGCCAGAATTTATATGAACACACAATGTTAAGGGCGGCGCCTGGAGTCGAACGGTCGGAGCAGCTCGGCTGCGAGACGGGGTAGACGGACTTTGCCAGCAGGCAAAGATCTGTCACTCGATTCCAGCTGGGGCCGCCATTGAAACTTCCAAATTAAAGAAAGGTTGTATACTCTTATATTCTAATAACTTGCGATGACTGAATCGAAATCAGTGCCCACATGTGTCGGTGTAATCTTAGACGGTAATCGCCGGTGGGCGAAGGAGAAGGGGTTGCCAACCTTGGAGGGTCACCGAAGGGGGTTTGAGAATATGAAGGAGTTTGTAAAGTGGGTGGATGATGCGGGTATACCGAATGTCATCGTATACGCATTTTCAACAGAGAATTGGAAGCGAAGCTCTGAAGAGGTTTCATACTTGATGGACCTGTTTGTCGAGGCGTTTGGCGATGGATTGGACGATGTCATTGCGCGCGGTTTTCGGGTGCGTTTCTTGGGGCAAGTAGAGCGGTTGTCGCCCACATTGCAGGCGCAAATTCGTGCGACCGAAGAAAAATCTAAGTCGTTAACAAAAACCTTAGGTATTTGTGTTTCTTATGGTGGGCGAGCAGAGATAGTGAGAGCGGTGAATGCGCTTATAGCTCGAGATTTAGAGGTGGTGTCAGAGGAGGATGTCGCCCATGCTCTATGGTCACATGATATCCCTGACCCCGACATGATAATTCGTACGAGCGGTGAGCAGCGCCTGTCAAATTTTCTCACCTGGCAAGGCGTCTATAGCGAACTCTTTTTTACAGACACATACTGGCCAGCATTCACAAAAGAAGAATTCAATGCCATGCTCATGGAATATGGCGAGCGAGAGCGTAGAAATGGCAAATAAGCTGCCCCCACCTACCGTGGTGTATGAAGATGCAGACATTGTGGTGGTTAACAAACCGACTGGTTTAGTTGTGCATGGTGATGGAAAGAGGGAGATGTACACGCTAGTTAATTGGATTCTGTCGGCATACCCAGAAATGGCTGGAGTGGGCGAGTCTATTGAGCTGGCCGGTGGTGGGCGTATTGATCGCCCAGGAATAGTGCACAGGCTCGACAAGGAGACTTCCGGAGTGATGGTGTTGGCTAGACATCAGGAAGCATACCTTTTTTTAAAGGAGCAATTTCAAAATCGCGACATAGGTAAGATATACCACGCTTGTGTGTACGGCTTGGTAAAAGAGGATAAGGGTGTGATCGATTTCTCGATTGGTAGGAGTCGCAAGGATTTTAGATTGCGATCAGCACAGCCCAGGGCAAAAGGTGATTTACGTCCTGCAATAACGCATTACCGCACCCTTGTGCGCGGGGCAGCTCATTCATATGTTGAATTAGAGCCTAAGACTGGGAGAATGCATCAATTGAGGGTGCACTTGAAAGCAATTCACCATCCCATTGTTGGAGATGCGCTGTATGCGCCTCATGGCAAGTTAGATTTAGGTTTTGATCGGATGGCATTGCATGCCTACAGATTGACCTTGCCTATGAAGGAGGGGGGTGTGCGTACGTTTGAGGCTCCGCTCCCCGAAGAGTTCGTTGTGGCGGGAGAGCAATTGCGTCAGGAAGAGGCTCATTTGCGCTTAGACTAAGCATATGGTACATTCGGCAAACCATGACGGCGATTTCTATTTCACCAGTTAATATCAAAGAGCGTAAAAACCTCGGTCTTCGCGCGGGCGACACTGTTCGTGTCGTTCAGAAGATCAAGGAAGGAGGCAAGACTCGCCTCCAGGCCTTTGAGGGTCTCATTCTTGCTGTAAAGCACGGCACAACTGCTGGTTCAACCTTTACTGTGCGTAAAGTGGTAGGAGGTATTGGGGTTGAAAAGATTTTCCCACTCTATTCTCCTAACATTGATAAGGTGGAGGTGTTGCGTCGTTCAAAGATGCGCCGCGCAAAGTTGTACTACATCCGTGACAAGGCTGCAGGTGAGGTACGCCGACAGTTGAGCAACATGCGTAAGGTTGCAGCGGTGGCGCCGGAGGCTGCAGATGTGACTGAGGAACCCGAAAAGGAGGAGAAGAAGGCAGAGTAAAAGATCCCGCAGGGGATCTTTTTAGTTGCAATTACTTGAAAAGTCTTTAGAATCCATACTATTGCGCGGGTGGCGAAACTGGCAGACGCACTACCTTGAGGTGGTAGCTCCCGCAAGGGAATGGAGGTTCAAGTCCTCTCCCGCGCACAACTAATAAAAGGCCCATGAGTGGGCCTTTTGTGTACATGGAACAAGCTCCAGGATAGAGCTAGATTGTATTATTTCGGTATAATTGGTACATGTCACATATGGAAATGTCACAGTCAGCTCCGCTAAATGAGAAAAAGGTCAACCCCATAGAAAATATAACTAGCACATTTGCGAAGTTACGAGCTGGTATTTTAACTAATGTTTTGTCGCGCGTGCAGGTAGAGCTTGAGCGTGCGGGCGGTGCGGAGCTGGTCGGTGTGTGGAGTCAGCGCATCTCTCGCCTGTCTAATTTTTTACCGATGGTTGGCAACGTGAAAGTGCTCACTGAAGCTTCGCTCGGCAAAGGGGCGGGAGGAG
>JACCDV011155357.1_pt1 | contig 11986 bp, 9 predicted proteins | sample 7446131 | NCBI WGS metagenome assembly JACCDV01 (sample SAMN15323448, study PRJNA562643) | freshwater metagenome | isolation source: river surface water | place: USA:Blue River Watershed | collected 2017-08-17
ACAACAACCGCAATAGCGGCATTCTCGGCCAACTTAGCGGCGGCTACATGCTGCACCGTTTGCGCATAGAAACCAACGACAACGTAGTACCACAAATCGAGCTCGATTACAAAAAAGGTTATGACCGTCTCGCTACAGGCGTCAATACCCAACAATTCATCGGTTATTCTTTTATGAACAACCGCGGCTCGGCAAGCTTTTATGCTGGCCTCTATTTTCAGCAAGGCTTTACGTATAACCGCCGAACAATCAATTTTGATCAACCCGACGTACCTGTCTCTACAGCCCGCCGCCTAGACCTCCAAACTGGCTTTCGCCTTGGTTGGTATATTCCTTTTTACTCTGCAGAGCCGAGGGAGTATTATTATAATTGATTTTCAGCAAAGTTCAAATTTCCATCCAATTCGATTAATTTCGTAGCGCACTTATGGGCCTGCTTTATACCTTTTTTATTTTCATTTACCAACTGCTCTTAAAGCTGGTTGCACTATGGCACCCCAAAGCCAAGGCCATGGTATTGGGCCGAAAAGCAACCTGGAGAATCCTTCAAGAGTTGCCCAATTCAGGTAAAAAGCGCTACTGGTTTCATTGCGCCTCACTAGGCGAATACGACATGGCGCTGCCGCTTATTCAAGAATGTCTCCGTGCCCAACCTGAGCTAGAAATTGTCTTGAGTTTTTATTCGCCTTCAGGCATGCAGCACTATCACAAACGGGGCTTTGAACCCCATGCTGTTTTTTACCTGCCAGCAGACACCCCTTTGCAAATGCAGCGCTTGGTCAAAGCAGTGCAAGCAGATCGCTTGTATTTACTCAAATATGAATTTTGGCCCAATTTGTTGCGCGCTGCACAAAAAGAAAGTCTGGCTACGTATGCAGTCTCCACCTTGTTGCGCCCTTCGCAGGTGTATTTCAAATGGTATGGCGGCTTTTTCAGAAAGGCATTGCAGCGCGTGGGTTATTTCGGGGTCCAGAATGAGGCAACTCAAAATCTTTTATTGACGGCAGGCGTGGCTCAGAAAAAAATAGAAATCATTGGCGACTTGCGCTTTAATCGGGTTTTGGAGGCCAAGGCTACAGCAAAGCCAAACACCATTATAAAACAATTTGCCAGCAGCGGGCCCTTACTGATTTTAGGCAGCAGTTGGCCACAAGAGGAAAAGATCTTGTTTGATTTGCTCACGGGAAACAAGGATCTATTAGCCAAGCTCAATTTGAAAGTGTTAATTGCCCCGCATGATCTTTCTCAGAACCATCTTACCCAATTGAGGCAGACCTTTCCTCAATCAGTTTTTTATTCTAAAATTGAAGACGTCTCCTTTTCTGAAACTTCAATAATGATTTTAGACACCATCGGCCACCTAAGTGCTGCTTATCAGTATGGGGCCTTGGCTTTTGTGGGCGGCGGTTTTAGCGGTAGTTTACACAATATTTTGGAGCCGTTAGTTTATGGCTTGCCCGTTTTATTTGGCCCCAAACATGAAAAGTTTCCAGAGGCACAACAGTTCCTAGACTTGGGCTATGCAATGGAAGTAACGAATGCTGAATATTTAAAGGAAGCATTGGAAGTTTTTTTAGGAGACCACCAATTATTGCGCGCACAAATTGAAGCTCAAGTTTTCAATTTACAAGGAAAAATTGGGCCTCAACTAATTGCTTAATAAGCCCTCACATTGCGTTTTTCCATCCAGTTGATGAACGCACGGTTTACTACCTTGTTGCCGCCAGGAGTAGGGTAGTTGCCAGTAAAATACCAGTCGCCGGTGTGATCAGGGCAGGCAATGTGGAGGTTTTCTACGGTTTGATAGATGATTTCTACGTCGGCTTGCATGCCTTCTGGGGTAAGCATTTGGGCAATTTTAGCAGAGATTTCGGTATCGGTGAAGGGTTCGTAGATGCGTTGCACGACGTTTTTAACTTGTTCTTTAGGCAATTGTACTTGCTCGAGGGCTGCTCTATAGACTTCGTCGATGAGGTGGGCTTTGCCTGTCTCGCGCAATAGGGCGATGGCTGCTTCAAAAGCGATGAAGTCGCCCATTTTGGCCATGTCAATACCGTAGCAGTCTGGGTAGCGGATTTGAGGTGCCGAAGAAACCACAACAATTTTTTTAGGGCCGAGGCGGTCTAGTATGCGAAGAATGCTTTGGCGTAAAGTGGTGCCGCGTACGATGCTGTCGTCAATGACAATGAGGTTGTCTGTGCCGCGACGAACCGAGCCGTAGGTGATGTCGTAAACGTGCGCAACGAGGTCGTCGCGGGAGTCGTCTTGGGTAATGAAAGTACGCAGCTTGGCGTCTTTGATGGCGATTTTTTCAATGCGCGCGCGTCGGTTAACTACCTCTGCGATGGCTTCGGTGCTTGCACCAGTGCCCAGCGCTTGAATTTGTTTGATTTTATCTTGGTTGAGCGCTTCTTCCAAGCCTTTGATGAGGCCGTAGAAGGAAACTTCTGCGGTGTTCGGGATAAAAGAAAACACGCTGTTGTCGTAGTCGTGGCCAACGCTGTCTAGGACGTCCTTGACGATGAGGCGACCGAGGGCCTTGCGTTCTTTGTAGATGTCGGCGTCAGAGCCTCTGGAGAAATAAATGCGTTCAAAAGAACATTGCGCTAATTTGCGCGGAGCATTGATTTCGATTTCTTTAACCTGACCTTTTTTCTCGATGATGAGCGCGTGTCCTGGTTTCAATTCTTGGATGTCTTCTACTTTAAGGTTGAAGGCTGTTTGGATGACCGGACGCTCAGAGGCTACCACGCAAATTTCGTCGTCTTCGTACCAAAATGCAGGACGAATGCCGCTTGGGTCTCTTAAGACAAACGCAGAGCCGTGGCCAAGTAAGCCCGCCATAGCGTAGCCTCCATCCCAGCGTTCGGATGCTTTCTTCAGTATTTTATCAATTTTGATTTCGTCTTGAATGCGCGCATAAATATCAGCTTTTGCATACCCAAGGCTTTTGTAATGGGCGTAGAGTTCGTCGTTTTCGACGTCTAGGAAGTGTCCGATCTTTTCCATGACCGTTACGGTGTCGGATTTTTCTTTGGGATGCTGCCCGAGCTCTACCAAAACGTCAAAGAGTTCGTCGACGTTGGTGAGGTTGAAGTTGCCGGCAACCACTAGGTTGCGGGTCATCCAGTTGGATTGGCGCAAGAAGGGGTGGCAGCTTTCAATGGAGTTGCGCCCATATGTGCCATAGCGCAAGTGCCCCAAAAAGACCTCGCCGGCAAAACCAACGTTTTGCTTTAGAAAGTTGACATCTTTTAGGGCAGCAGGGTTTTCATCGTAGATGGCCTTGAACTTGGCATTGATCTGATCGAAGATGTCTTGGGTTGGGTTTTTTTGAACGGAGCGCGTGCGCGAAATGTAGCGCTCTCCGGGTTGCATATCTAGTTTGATGTTGGCAATACCGGCGCCGTCTTGGCCACGGTTGTGTTGCTTTTCCATCAATAGATGCATTTTGTTGAGGCCCCATAAGGCTGATCCGTATTTATCGAGGTAGTACTCCAGTGGTTTTTTGAGCCTTAAAAGGGCTATGCCACACTCGTGTTTGATAGGATCACTCATGGTCTAGGAAATTGAGTGGCAAAGGTACAGAATTAATGTTATTCTTGCTGTATAATTTCTAAACAAGAAGTATTTTGCTCCGTTAAGAAAGCCTTGATGTGTCCTTCAAAACTATTTAGAAGTTCCGATATAAATTGTGTTGTTTGGTTTTGAGTTCTAACTAAAATTATTTTAGGAGGATGTCCCCAAACTATTGAGAAGTCATAGAAATCAATATCGAAGGTGACTATAGCTAAATTCTTTTGCTTTGCAATATTCCAAATTTCTTTATCAGATTTAATTTCCTTAGAAAGATCAGAGATATGAAAAGAATCAGGGAATTGATCAGAAATGTTTTTCTTGATTCGAAAAGAAATATTTTGATCAAATAGGAGCAAAATTAGGATGCAAAACTAATTTGTTGTTCTCGTGTAGAAGCGTAAAGCAAACATGCTGAAACATGATTGGCTGTTAATTCTGGATAATCTTGAATGATATCAGCGGCACTTAGACCGTTTGCCAACCAATTGAGCACATCGGCAACAGAAATCCTGGTGCCTTTTAATATGGGCTTTCCAAAGCGTTTTTGCGAATCTATTTCGATGTATTCTGAAATTTTCATAGCTCTAAGTTCGTAATAATCTACTAATAATCAAACTAGTTGAAAATAAAACAATACTTATAACTTTGTACAGTGAAGAGATTAATTGCCTCATTTTTAATTATTTTACAACTTGCCCTACAAGTAGGTATTCCAATTCACAAGCATTTTTGTGAGATGGACGGTGCATTTGCGTCCTTGGTACTGAAGATAGACCACGAGTGTGCGCCACCTCATGAGGCCCTTCCGCCGTGTTGTCAAGAAGAGCAGACGGCTGCTTGCGACGCCAATTTGCAAGAGAAGGATTGCTGTTCGGATGAGCTAGAAGTTGTGAAAGCCAACTTTGACCAAGCTTATTCCTCCTTTGATTGGCAATCTATGCATTCCGCAGTTTGTTTGGTGCCAGCGTCTTCAAATTTTACTTTTTTCAAGGCAATTCAGGCAGATCAAACTTTTAATAGTGGAGTACACTACAGACCTCCACCGCTGTCTTTGAGGGGCAAACAAATTCAAGTGAAAAATCAAGTTTGGCAAATATGAGATCGCAATTAGCATAAATGTTAATTGTTGAACTTATTTATTGACCATGAAATTCATTTTTTTATTCGGAAGCCTTTTAATGGCTTCACATTTTCAAGCTCAAATTAGGGGGGTGGTACAAGGAGCTGATTCCCTGCAAACCAAACCACTCAAAAATGTAAAAATTACCTTGCTTCGGGCGGGCACCACTGTCTACTCTAATGAAGACGGAACTTTTGAAATTTTACTCGGGAAGCAAAGCCCAGACACTTTGCTTTTTACCGCTAAAGGCTTCCGCTCAGACCGCATGATTGTGACGCGTTCGGACCGTTTTGCCGCACTCAACGTGGTGTTGGTTTCGGGTCAGCTGGTTCGAGAAATCGTAGTATCAGGCGCTAAAGACGCTCATGGTATTTCAAAAATGAAAACCTTGCACGTCGAAGAACTCACGAGTGCTGAATTTCGCAAAGCCGCTTGCTGTAATTTGTCGGAGTCTTTTGAAACTAACGCCACCGTTGATGTCAGCATGGCAGATGCCGTATCAGGCGCTAAAAAGATACAGCTCTTGGGTCTAGACGCGGTGTATACCCAATTGCAATTTGAAAATATTCCGTTTTTGCGGGGTCTAGAAAGTGCATTTGGCATGAGCGCTATTCCGGGTACTTGGCTAGAGTCCATTCAAATTACCAAAGGCACCGGATCGGTGGTCAATGGCTATGAGTCCATGGCAGGGTTGGTCAATTTAGAATTCAAGAAACCCAAAGATATGCCGCTTATGAGTTTGAATGCGTATCAAAACCGTTTTGGGCGAACCGAACTCAATTTGCAAAGCGGCCAGCGGCTCTCCGAGCGCTGGCACATGGGGCTATTCGCCTCGGGCGCTGCTGTTTATGGCACTTTTGACCACAACCATGATGGCTTTCGGGATCAAGCGCTCTCCAATACCTTCAGTTTATTGCAGCGCTTCAGCTACCAAGGCCCCCGCATGGAGGCGCAGCTGGGCTTACAGGCCTACACCGACGACAAAACTGGTGGGCAAATGAGTTTCAGCAAGCAAAACCCAGTGGGCTATGGCATGGCGCTGCAGAGTCAGCATATTTCTATGTTTTCCAAAACGGGGTTTTTTGGTAAAAAACCAGGGCAAAGTTTGGGTGTTATTGCCAATGTCAAGTTTCAAGACCTCAATGGGTTTTATGGAGTACGCAATTTTACAGGCAAAGAAAAACGTTTGTATTTGAATGCGATTTACGATGACATCATTGGTAACGCTGATCATAAAATCAAAGCGGGCGCTAGCTTTTTAGGTTTGCAAATACAGCAATTTGCCACGCAGCCTAATGGTGCAATGGTGGTCGGGAATACCCGAACTGAACTCGTTCCAGGTGTCTTTACAGAATACACCTATTCGGGCAATCGTTTGTCTGCGGTTATTGGCGCGCGCTACGACCAACACAATATTGCGGGTGCGCAGTTTTCGCCGCGCGCGCATCTCAAATATGCCCTTACGCCTCAACTGGACCTGCGCGCAACAGGCGGCCGTGCATGGCGCTTGCCTAATTATGTCGCTGACAACCTTTCTCTTTTAGCCAGCTCCAAGGCCTGGATCACGTCTCCAACGTTGCTACCCGAGATTTCTTGGAATGTTGGCGCTTCATTGGTGCAAGGTTTCAGTTTCAAAAAACGCAAGGGTAGCCTTAGTTTGGACGCCTACCACACGCGTTTTTCGCAACAACTTGTCGCCGATCGCGATACAATTTCAAGTTTAGTGGTCTTCAAAAACCTGAGCAATAATTCAGTAGCAACTGTAGTACAAGCCGAGTTCGCCTATGAAGTAGTGCGCGGCCTGGACCTCCGTTTGGCCTATAAGTTTCAAGATGTGCGCGCACTTTATAATGGCAAGTTGCAAAATCAAGTATTGCTACCGCGCCAGCGCTTTTTTACCAATTTGGCGTATCAGACCCGCAATAGACGTTGGGAATACGACCTCACTTATTCGCGCTACAGCGCAGTACGCTTGCCGCATCACGGAATGGGCTCGCCCTGGGCGCTACTCAATGCACAAGTGACGCGCTCCTGGAAAAAAACAGAATTATATGTGGGTGGTGAAAACTTATTGAATTTCACGCAGCAACATCCAATTATGGGCGTCGACAACCCTTTTGGTTCCGATTTCGATGCCACCGAAATTTGGGCCCCAATTATGGGTTGGAATGTCTATTTTGGACTCAGGTATACCTTTAAATAAGCTTATGTTTAAAAAAAAATCTCGTTTATTTCAAGTCAATTTATACAAGCAATTCCTAAATCTAATCTTTAAAAAATAAATTCATTCATATGAAAAAGCTACTTTTCTTACTTTTTATCTCTTTGAGTTCTTCGTTTCTTGCTCAAAAACCAGCGCATGTCACCATTCAAACTAATGCGCAGTGTGGCGATTGCAAGGAGCGTATTGAAACGGCACTCAATCAGACCAAAGGAGTCGTTTATGCCGAACTAAATATAGAAACAAAAGTTGTGGAGGTGAAATACAAAGTTTCTAAAACCGACCCAGCAATACTTCATAAAGTAGTGACTTCAATTGGCTACGATGCCGATGACCAAAAAGCGGACCCTATAGCTCAAAAGGCCTTGCCGCTCTGCTGTCAGCCGGATGGCCATTGATTATTCTGAGGAGCCAATATTTCTGTGGCCAAATGCATAGCCGAGGCCAAAGCCAGCACTCGGATAAAATCCATAGGAGCCTAAGTAGTTGAGTTGCGTATGCACATTTGCTAATACACCAAAACGGCTATAGTAGGTGAGCTTACATCCCAGGTTCGTATGGTAACGCACGCCTTTATCGAGCATATAAGAATCTGTAAAAACCAATGACAAACCGAGTGGGTTAGCGTAAGCAGAAAGGTCGTAGCGATAGGCCAATGGGTAATGATAAGCGACACCTTCGGGTATCAGCGCGGTGAGGGCACCAACAGCAAGTGCGCCTAAGAAGTCGCTGAATGTAAATGAATTCTGCGACAAAAAGCGCGTTACCGGCCCAACAGCAAAAAGACTCATGGGCGCATGAACGTAGAGCTTGCTGGAGTCAAGGCCACCGATGTTGTAATTGTAAAGTAAACTCCAACGCGCATTGATATGATATTCAGCTTGTAGGTTCCATACCGGCTGAAATTGACCTTGGTAAAAGTTGGTGCCAAGTCCAAAATTCACGTCTAGCTTGGAATAATCTGATTGAGCAAAGGCCTTGCAATTCAAAAGCAAAAGCAGGCTGAGAATAAGCGTTTTCATTAGCGTTCGATTTTATAAGACAAGCCGATGCCAATAACGGATTTAAATTGGGTGCGTGGCCCTGTGTTTCCGTTGGCATCGGTAATACGGATGTCGTCGTCGTAGATGAGGTTCCATTGAGCCGAAGCAGAAACCAAAGAATTGACCCTAAAGAGGAGTAAAAGTTCGCCGTTGACATCGATGTTTTCCGGATTGTTCAAGTAGTTACTGAACAACTCCAATTTAGATTTCATTTCAATGTTCTTTGCAAGTGGGCGATTGTATTTCATTTTGAGATAAGCGCCATATTCTTGGCGGTAGCGCATACCGGGGTCTACACCAAATGAACCTTTGGCACTGAGGGAGTCGTCTAGTACGAAAGTAGATTTAATGGCGATAGAGGAGAAGAAAATATTAAAGTTGTCTGACTTGCGGAAGTCGGCACCAAGGGCGAGGTTCATGTAGCCAGGTGCCATGAAGCGCGAAACAGGAATGGAATCGTTGGGGTAGGAGTACCCATTGATACTTTGGGTGCGAAAGCTAGAAGCAAAAGTGAGGAAGAAGCCTTTAGATAATTGCATTCCGAAGGTGCTGGCGAGATCGAGGCGGTCGTCGGTTTTTTGAGCGCCAATGCCTTTGTTGTCAAAATATTTGATGCCGCCCAAGGCAAAACTGACATCGTTGGTCCATTTCACGTTGTCTTGGGTGTAATAAGCTGAAGCACTCGCAGACCCAATAATAGAGATGTTGTTGCGGCCTCCGGCATTCCAATTTACAAATGAAGTTTGGGTGCCGCTCAAGGAGTATAAGGACTTGAATTTCCAGTAGGAGGTAGAATCTTGTGCGCTGACATCATGCGCAACCAAAAAGGCAAACAAAAGGTAGAAAAATGTGTTACTTTGGTGTCTAGACATTTCGATTACAAAAATAATGCGTTTTCTAACTCTACTTTTCGTGTTTCTCCCAATTATTTCAACAGGGCTCTATGCACAAACCCCAATTGACTACAGCCAAGCGCAAAATTGGGCAGCTTTACCTCGGCAATTACCGAGCGGTTTAGCGCAGCATTGTTCAGATACTTCATTATGGGCAAAAGCTGATGTATTTTATGTGTACCCAACACTCAATACCGCCAACGCTGACAAGCGATGGAATGTACCCCTCGACGACGACAAACAACGCAGCAAGGTACTTGAAACAGCGCTGCCCTTTCAAGGAAGTGCATTTGTAGAAGCTGGTCGTTTTTACAGTCCTTTTTACCGTTCTGCGCATTTGCGTTCCTATTATGTCGACGATCCTAAAGGAAAAGAAGCTTTGGAAATGGCTTATGCTGACGTTCGTGCCGCGTTTTTATACTACCTCGAACACCACAACAATGGCCGGCCTATTATTTTAGCGGGTCACAGCCAAGGTAGCACACATTGTGGTTTATTGCTACAAGAATTTTTTGATGGACAACCTTTGCAAAAACAATTGGTGGTGGCTTATTTGCCGGGTATCGGCATACGTCCTTCCGAATTGAAACAAATTCCACTTTTAACGAGTCCGTCCCAAACCGGCGGTTATGTCGCTTGGAATACCTTCAAAAAACGCCTGGACCGCAAATCTTACGACAAATGGTATAAGGGCAGGGTTGTTGTGAATCCTGTTTCTTGGACACTCGATTCGCTGGCCTCCAAAGAAGCGCACAAAGGATTTTTGTATTTTGACAATAAGCTTTACGCAGGCCTCTTTCAGACACATTTAATAGATGGCGCCATCTGGATAGACCGCCCCAAAGGCAAGTTTTTCCTGATGAGCCTCACAATGCGCAATTACCATATTGGCGATATCAATTTATTTTGGCAAGATATTCGGGAAAATGCCCGTTTGAGGGTTCAAAATTTCAATCAAAATTAAGTACTTTTGTAGACCCAAATTCGACACAACACATGACACCTTTTGAAAGACGCCACATTGGCCCAGGAGCTTCTGAAGAAGCACAAATGTTAGCAGCAGTTGGCGTAGCGTCACTCGCCACACTCATCGATCGTACTATTCCTGCTCAAATTCGCCTCAACCGCGAACTACGCATAGATGCAGCGCTCTCTGAACAAGCTTATCTCGACCACATTACGGCATTGGGCGCCCTGAACAAAGTCAATAAGTCTTTCATTGGCTTGGGTTACCACGAAACCATTGTGCCATCTGTTATTTTGCGCAACGTTCTCGAAAATCCAGGATGGTATACTGCCTACACACCGTATCAGGCAGAAATTGCACAAGGTCGTTTGGAGGCTTTGCTCAATTTCCAAACAATGGTCATTGAACTCACCGGCATGACCATCGCTAATGCTTCACTTCTCGACGAAGCTACAGCTGCAGCAGAAGCCATGATCATGTTCTACAACTCACGTAGCCGTGCAGATATCCAAGCGGGCCGCAATAAATTTTTTGTCGACCATAACACCTTGCCGCAAAGCATTGACGTCATGAAAGGCCGTGCGCTTAATTTGGGCATTGACTTCATCGTTGGCGATGCCAATACACTCGCTCCAGACAGCAGCTATTTTGGTGTTTTTGTACAATATCCAAACGCAAAAGGCCACATCCAAGATTGGTCGGCAGCCATCGCTGGCTGGAAAGCAGCGGGTATGCAAGTTGCCGTTGGTGCCGACTTACTTTCACTCGTTTTACTCAAATCTCCAGGCAGCATGGGCGCCGATGTCGTAATGGGTTCTGCCCAACGTTTCGGAGTTCCTATGGGCTATGGTGGCCCGCACGCCGCTTTCTTCGCCACCAAAGAAGACTACAAGCGCAACTTGCCAGGCCGTATCATTGGTGTGTCCAAAGATGCCGACGACAACCAAGCGCTGCGCATGGCTTTGCAAACCCGCGAGCAGCACATCAAAAGAGACAAAGCCACTTCCAATATCTGTACAGCACAAGCGCTTTTGGCTGTTATGGCATCAATGTATGCAGTCTACCACGGCCCAGATGGCATTCGTGCTATTGCTGGCCATGTGCATGCTTTGGCGAGTTCAGCAGCAACAAGCCTTCAAAATGCCGGGATTTCAATCGGCTCTTCACATTTCTTTGATACCATTCATGTACAAGGTGTAGACACCTCCAGCATCCGCAGCAAAGCAGAAGCTGCAGGGCTCAATTTCCATTACATTTCAGAAACCGAACTCAGCATTTCTTTTGGCGAGCCACACACTGCCTCAGACCTTCAAGCGGTATTAGCAGTATTTGGTGCTCAAATTCAAAACGCAACAAGTGCCATCCCAACCGAATTAGCGCGTACTGAGGCTGTTCTTTCACACCCTGTATTCAACTCCTACCATTCTGAGTCACGCATGATGCGCTACCTCAAGCGCCTTGAAAACAAAGACCTTTCTTTGGTGCATTCCATGATTCCACTGGGTTCTTGCACCATGAAACTCAATGCAGCTTCAGAAATGATGGCAGTCACCAACCCGCAGTTTGCCAACATGCACCCGTTTGCTCCGCTCGACCAAGCAGCTGGTTACCACGCCATGTTTGCCCAACTCGCAGAAGATCTCTGTGAAGCCACTGGTTTTGCAGCGGTTTCTTTGCAGCCAAACTCTGGCGCGCAAGGCGAATACGCCGGCTTAATGGTCATCAAAGCCTACCACGAGTCTCGCGGCGATTTCCAACGCAAAAAAATGATCATTCCGTCGTCTGCTCACGGCACCAACCCCGCATCTGCTGTCATGGCAGGTTTTGAAGTAGTGGTTACGGGCTGCGACGAAAACGGCAACATCGATATCGAAGAATTGCGCACTGTAGCTACCGACCTTAAAGACGTTCTCGCTGGCATCATGGTCACCTACCCATCTACGCATGGTGTTTACGAAGAAGGGATCATCGAAATCACCAGTATTATTCACAACAACGGTGGTCAAGTTTATATGGACGGCGCCAACATGAATGCACAAGTTGGCCTAACCAATCCAGGTAACATCGGTGCCGACGTCTGTCACCTCAACTTGCACAAAACATTTGCTATTCCACACGGTGGTGGTGGTCCTGGTATGGGCCCTATCGGTGTGGCAGCACACC
>JACCDV010460946.1_pt1 | contig 11982 bp, 9 predicted proteins | sample 7446131 | NCBI WGS metagenome assembly JACCDV01 (sample SAMN15323448, study PRJNA562643) | freshwater metagenome | isolation source: river surface water | place: USA:Blue River Watershed | collected 2017-08-17
AAGATAACTCTCACTATCCGAGGAAGTAACTGCTAGATGGACTCTTCGCAGTCAAAATTTGACTGCGAAGAAGAAGGAGCTATTTAATAGAGGGAAGTATTCGAAGAAACGTCTTGATGAGCTGGAAAAGAGTATTGAATCAATGAATTTCAGCTTGAGAGAGCCTTTCTTTGAGGAAGGACTTTAAAAGTATTGGGGAAATTACAAGCAAATGGGTAAGTACAGTAAATCCAAAGAAGAAGTAGTTAATTATCTCAATTGTTTTAAAGCCTTGCTCAATGAAAATAGCCCTCAAGCTGAAATTCAGCATGATGAGCCATCATTAAGAAAGTGTAGCTCCTCAAGTGAAGCATCCAGCCAAAGAATCTCTTCATTTGATCCATGAGACCAATAGCTCAATTAATTAATCTAATAATCTATTATGATTTTACTAAAGATGGGTGATTGGTTGGCCTATCTTGCATATTTGAAGCAAGAACATTATGATGAATTGACGATAACACTGAGAAGGATTTTTTGTTCGTTGACTGCAGAGAGGTTAAATTTAATTAAAACTCTTATTCTGTAGATAGAGGGGAATGTGAAAATTAATATCTCTATATTAAATTGTAGATTCATAATTTAATTAATTATGAAATCATAGATAAAGAAGGCCAAATTAAAAAGCAAGCAATCTTAGTCAGAGAGCGTCAAGGAATAGGCCGAAGTGAAAGAGGAGGAAGGAGAAGTGAAGCACGAGCACTAAGAAGTATATATTTCTAATTTAGGGACAAAAAAAATGGTATTAAGACGAAGATGATGACGATAATTAAATAAAGTGGGAGTACATGGAACACCACGGAGTCACTTTTCCTGATCCTTATCTCCCAAAAAATCTATCCGTTTCTTACAATGGATAAAAAATACTGTAAGAGATCTTGTGATGCAGATTGACTCCTTATGAATAGGAGCTTGCGTGGTACTGGTGCCAAACTTTGGGCAGTGATTACGAGAACAACGAGATTTATAGGAAGAACTTTCAAGATTATTTTACAAAATCGATAAAGCTGAGATTTCCACATGCACTGTAGCTATCCAAATTTGATTTTTCGTAAGTGAGAATGGTTTATGAGCGAGAAAAAGAGGATAAAAAGAAAGTCAAGCAGTAGGTTGACAAGGCAGCAAAACAAAAAGCAGTGAAGGATGAGCAGAATAAGTTCTACGGCTACGCTATTGTTGATGGTACCACATATAATATTTAGGGACTATTTAGAAAGTAAGTGGCTATACGATTTAACCTCCAACTTTATTCAAAGGACGAGGTAAGCACCCAAAAGCCGGTTGCTTAAAACCAAGAATACAACCTGAAGAGCTTACTTTAAATCTAGCAGACTAAGCTCCTATTCCAAAGTGCCATGTTCCAGGCCATAGTTGGGGATCAATTGAATGCAAAAAGGATTCAACCTGGCTTTGCTCATATAAGAATGATTCAATCAGCTCCTCTTCAACATACAAATATATCTTCTTGGCAGCCAACTCTAAGTTTAAGGGACAGAATGACCGAAGAAAATACTAGAAAGCAAGGAGATTGAAAAGGTGCATTGATCAAATTCGGCAGGACTATCTCGCCAAGATCGAAGACAAAGATTTAAAGAGCAAGCAGCTTGGGACTGCGACATATTTGATAGACAAACTTGCGCTGAGAGTTGGTAATTAGAAAGGATAAGACGAGGCAGATACCCAGGGATGCTGCTCCTTACGTGTAGAGCACATTGAAAATTTGGATGTAGCTATAAGATTATTAAGAATAATGAGATAAAGTTAGATTTTTTGGGGAAGGACTCTATGAGGTATGTCAATACTGTGAAGGTGATCCCAAGTGTGTGGAAAAATATTCAACTCTTTAAGAATAATAAAGCTGCAGAAGATGACCTGTTTGATAAAATTGATGCACAGGTCCTCAACGACTATCTCAAATCGTTGATGGAGGGATTAACTGCTAAGGTATTTAGAACTTATAATGCTTCTATTACGCTTCAATAGGAACTCAAAAAATTCGACCTTACAGGACTTACATTGGAGGAGAAGGTGGAAAGGTACGATGAAGCCAACAAACAAGTGGCCATTTTGTGCAACCATCAGAAGACAGTGGGCAAAAAGTTTGTTTAGAATTTAACCAAAAAAGAGCACCACTTATAAGTTCAAAAGTAGTACTTGAAATAATTGCATATGCACAAGTCACAATTCACAGCAAAAAAAGATCATATCCAAAAAGAAGACCAAATTCTGGAAATTGAAGGAATGAAGCCCATCACTAAAAAGTTCCCTGAAACCAAGTAGGCAACAGAAGCAGCTATCAAAAAGCTGTAAGCTAAACTTGCAAAGTAGTAAAGTAAAATATCTGTTATATTAGAGTTGCTGAAGAAGAGAGATGACTAGAAGCAGATTGCCAAAGGAACCAGTAAAACAAACTATAACGACCCTAGAATAACAGTCGCTTGGTGCAAGAAAAATGAAGTCAAGATAGAGAAGACCTTCCCCAAAACTTTGCTGAGCAAGTTTGTATGGGCCATGTACTCTGATGCTGACTTTGAGTTTTGATTCGCTAAATAAATTTAAATCAATAAAACACTACTAATTTCTGATAAGTAGATAATATGATCATCTAGGGGCACCATACGCCTAAGCCATTCTTTCAATTGTATACTTGTGCGACATTATATACATGATGGGAACACCTGGAACTTTTCGAATCCTTCTCTTTAAGTCCTTGTCGCAAGTAGCCACGATAAAACACCTGTGCTGCTTCACTCGGTCCACAATACAATCGTCAGCATAAGTTCCCTTATGATTGCATTTCAATCTTTAGAATCTTGGATCTTTTGATATCCTTAATGCAAGTCTATACTTAACTCCGAATTTTTCTAGTTCTCCAACGACACAATCAGTGATATAAGGGATACATTTGCCAAGTAAACAGTCCATGCTTGCTTTGAAAATATCTAATTTGTTTTGTATTGAAAAGTTGATGAAGTTAGTATCAATAATGATCCTGTATGGTGGGCCCAATGCGTTATTATGTGTGAAAAACATGCAGGAGGGTTCCTTGGGACTAAAATATTAATAAGTGTACAGCTATCTAACTTCAACATCGTCAGGGGCCTGCTTAGCCATAGCCTACCTGCGCTTTCTGTCGTGCTATTACTATTTGGCTTTGTTTTATTTGCTTCATATGCCATTGGGTACATTCTGTGATCTTGAGAGGAAATCATTCTCTTTACTGCTGCAAATTTATTCGCTATCTTTTTCTTCCCCATTAATATCAGAAATAATATAAGTTGGCAAGCTAAAAGTTAGGATAAATTGATTAAAGAAGTGAAATGCTTTTTAATATTAAACGCTAATAATCAAAATATAAATTTATTATGGCTTTAAACCCCTAGCAAACTAAAAAATCTCGTGCTCATTTCAAATAAGTTTAATCCCACTCCTTCTACTCAAATCATCTTAATAACTCTTCTTCCAAAATGCGCTACTCAATCCCTAAAAACCCCAGATTTAAAGAAAAAAAGTAAAAGTAAAATTGGTGTGATATAGAACTTAGTACAAATACTACGATTTGCCAAGCATGTTTTCGTCAAGATCAGCTGCTTTTGGATATGGAGAAAAGATGGACTTTAGTAAGTCGCCAAGTAAGGCCCCTCCACCAAATAAATATTCACTTCCAAGTGATTTTGATAGAAGACGATCCAACGCAATCGCAATAGGTCTTGGAAGAGAGGTAAGTTTATATTAACTTAGCTTGTAAAAGCAGTATCAGTTTTTGATGATAAGGCCTATAAAAACCCAGGACCTGGAACTTATAATCCAAAAGAATTGTAGAGTTAGAAGAAAATATTATTACTTGGCCGACAACCTGACAAATCAACAAAATGGCTTGATTAAGTACCAGGTCCAGGAACTTATAAGACAATGTAGCTTTTAAATAAAAACTTAAAATCGAATGTAAGCAAATTCGAAAGCTGTAAAGCTGGCAAATTCGCTAAGGGTGAAGAAAGAGGAGACTTCGAAAAAACGTAAAAGAAAAAGAATATTCCTGGTCCGGGCTCATGTACTATCGCTATTATGTAGATAAAACAATTGGGTATGAATTCATTGAACAATTTGTTTCGCATAAAGGAAAATCATTTGAAAAAAGTTAAAGGCCTTCTATTGCCAATAAAAGCTAAGCACCAGGACCCGGAACATATAAATATGCTAATGGTTTTATGGAATGAATGTTTATGATTGATAATTAGTTTTATCTAATAAATGAGTCAGAGTAAATAGGCATAAAATCAACTATTCGCCAGTTTCATGAAGCAAAACCAAAATTCAGAAGTTTATAAATCCCTCATAAGTAGTGTGGCCAAGGGTATTTAATAACGCACTTTTTGGTATTTTACATCTGATGATGCATAGTTCCTCGGCAATGTTTATAACAAACAAATAAACCGCTAGATTTTAAAAAATAGAATCCAACAAATAACTGAGGAAAAAATGAGTGAAGTCTTAGGAGAGATCTTGGATAATAAGCTGAGTAAGAAAAGGATTGAGGATTAGGATGGGTTAGATGTATAGTTTGACTTTTAAGATATTGAGCTTAAAGCTAGTGGGAACTATAAGCCTGATAGAGGGAAGTAAAGGCTAAAGGAAATTAATGAAGACTTTAAAAAGTTCAAGGAGAAAATGGATTAGATAAAAAAGTACCAATAAATAAAAAAGAAATAAAAACTCGCCTTAGAAGAGTAGTTTAGAAAGAGCTTGGAAAAATAAAAACGGTAGGAACAAAGACAATAAATCCGTAAAAATCTTGAACTTCTAAGGCAAAGTGGAACTGATAGAAAATAGTCGAACGAGAAGTTCAAATAATTTTTGAAAGAATATAAGAAAACAAAGCCACTGCATGTTCTAATGGAAGAATAGTACAAATAAAAGGTTTAATTACCGGTAATAGAAGAGAATAAGAAAAAACTATAAATGCTTGCCCATAAAAAAAAGCCAACACTTTAGGAAATTAATAATCATGACCGATATTATATTGATACGAAAGCAAATAGGCCATAGAAAATTGTACTAAATCAAACTGTTGATGTTTCATTTAAATCACAATTTTACCATCAGGAAGAGTAAAAGCTTAGGGATCTGAAATAATTGTAAGAGAATGGATATCAATGGGATTATCTGTAAAAACAAAAACGATACAGTCAATTTGTTAAGGACAAAGTTAAGCCCAAAGTATCACCAAAACTTAAATAAGCTCTTGAAGAAAGTTTAGTCAAGGGTTATGTTCACTTTTAAGTCCCAGATCGTTCCAAGGTTATATAGGTAGGAAAGAACTATCTTTAATTTATGAGAGGGTTGGAAAAGAATAGAAGGTCAGCAACCCCAAACAAACCATAAAGTATCAAATAATCTAGATACACGAATTACCTGTAAGAACTAAAGGCAAGATCATAGCATTCTCATACAACTTTAGATTGGTAAAGAGATCTAAAAGATAGAGGCTCATCCAAGTTATAAAAAAGGTAGAGGATTTTAATGAAATCAAAGCAATTGGAATAAAAAGCTATGCGGGACGAGAAATTTGTTGTAAATAATAATTTCGGAAGAGCGGAATAGATATTAAACAAAAAGAAATAAATCGATGACACTCTCCTTTCTTCAATTAGAGCTAAGGTAGCTGTCTTGAAGGATGCAAGAGAGCCTTGATAGAATAATATTTTTGTCTATGCTCTTACAAAACAATCTTCCTTTCTAATTATCAACCTACACCATAATAAGTATTTTCAATAAATTATAATGAGAAATTCTAAAAGCAAACGAACATAGGATTTTAATTAGCTCAAAAATATTGCCAAATCCACTTACTCCATCACTGACAAAAGTAAATTTCGCCTTTACAACTCCAAAATGCAAAACGTTCGAAAGTACAATAACAAAAGTAAGGGCCATGAGCAGTCAACATTTATTGATAGGCAGGCAAGTTTGAAAAAAAGTTGTAACACCACAATAAATCTGAAGAAGGTGTTCGATAAGTTTATCCATGAACTATTCACTAAAATTGATATTGACTGCAGCGGATTCATTACTGCAACTAATATCTCCTATTATAAGCATTTGCCTGAAAATGTATTTTACATTTTGGGGGGAGTCTTTCAAAAAGTAAAGCAGCTTGGAGGGGTCTCCGAAAAAATGTTTGTATCGTTATGTGACGAGGCCTTTGTACATACCAAACTCTAAGACCTTTAATGTGTATTAATCAGTGGAGAAAAAAACAATAAATCGCCTAAACCCCTCAAAAGATTATCAGCCAAGAATACTTTAAAAAACTCAGTTTCTTTATCATGCGATTCACTTAGAATAAGCAAACTTATGATGAAAAGCCAATTTCAATAAAAATCTGAGATATCGCCTTTAAAGGAAAAAATATCGAATTCTAACATATCAAAGAGAGAGTGCCTAAGGACCCAATTGGAAATATTTGGAAAGAATAATAATTCATGCTGGTAAAGAAAAAGCCAACCAAAGCATTAAGAAAAGCAGTTGGTTCTAAGCTATTGCGAGGCCAATAAAACGAGGAGGATATGGGAAGATAATTACGATAGTTTGAGAGTTAGACAGCTAACAGAAAGGCTAGACCGCCAAATTGCTCATAGTCAGGATAGAATAAATTTAAATAAAGGCCTAAGATGAGTAAAATGTCAATCAATTGCATCCATCCTGATATCTCTCTACAAATCTAATCGATACTCAATATCTCGAGAATTTTATTAATTGTTGAGATTCAAAACCATCTACACTTTATTTAATAAACTTTCATATGTAGATAGTGTTACCAGAAGTCTAGAAGGTTGTTGCTAAAGATGAGGAGTAATCTCAAAGTCCCCAAGAATCGTAATCTCCTTCTTTAGAGGGGCTAAACCTCCAGTAGATTTCATTAATGGAGAGAGGCAAATTAAAGAATATCGATAAGCCGATAGAACATTAAAGCGTTTCAACTAATAAAGAATCGATTGAGATCATTTTACCTGCCGAAGACGAATGTTTGGTGATTTAAAAAAGAAACAATATTTCTTTAGACCAGCTTAAATAAGTAAATCGCCAGCTCATGTCAAAAACCTCATGCTACTCATACTTTTGGAATTTATGGAATCGGCTTGACCTCAAATAGCTTCTTTCCTCATTTTAATTTCTCGTTAAATCTGAGAACTGGTATGTTAACCGTTTTCAATATGAGAAGCCTCTGGAAATCTTTTTGAATATCTTTTCTGGTACAATTGAAGAAATGCCTTATGGGGATAAGATTTACCCTGGATTTCAAGCCCTTATAAAAAAAATGTAACAAATGACTGAAATCAGAGGAAACAAAAGCTTTAGAATTGATGAAAAAAGTGCTGATTTGCTCTACAAACATTTTCTTGATGAAATTCGGTCCAGGGTTAGAAAAGAAGGAGCTTATTACATCAAGGACTAAACGAAAAATACAAAGGTTCCTCTAAGCGATTTCATCGCCGAAGGAACAGTCCTCAATTCCCATGCATGGGCCAGCATATTTTTTAAGGCCTCCGTCTATCGCAAAAATGAATAATAAAGGTAGTAGGGAGATCCTGAGATAATAAGATAGCGATAGAAGAAGATGCTTATCAAGTAGTAAATAATAAATAACGGAGTATCAATATATGCAGCAGATAATCATATTTGCTGCGCCCAGTTCTTCTACTTCAATCACAAAATATATGATTAAATCATTACACAGTGCCCAGTTATCACTTAAAGGAACTTCAAACCCTTACTAGATGTCAACAGCAACTAACTTCATTAGACCATCCTTGATATATGTGGATTGCTCAATAGTGGAGGAGGCGTTATTTTATTCAATGCCTTCAAAAACTATCTTTAAATTTGGCCCAAGGGATAAACTATCCTTTAAAGCCAGTACTCATAAGCAAGAAGTCGAATAGAAAAGGAGTTAAAATTTATCTCCCCTAAAGTATAAATGGATAAGGAAGTATTTGTCAATTTCGTTCCTGTCTGTAGAAATCCCATCACCAATCCTACATCCCAAAAAGTGACATAGAAGCAATACATTCAAGGACTTTACATAATGAGAGTAATAGTAAAACCTTCAGAAGATAACTCTGAATACTTCTACTACTATTCTATGAAGGAAGGGGAGTAATTCGAGACGGCTATTGTGGAGAAGAATAAAAGAAGGAATATTGGCAAAGTCGAACTCTATAAGCTAATGAGGAAGAAGTTTAATAACTATTACGTCCCTGAAGATGAATACTAGGACTAATAGTAAAAAAGCATGCTCAAAAGGGCATATTCTTGGTTTACCTACCACTCAACTTGCCTCAAGCCTGATAGAGGATTGGTGCTTTTTCAGAAAGCAGAAAATGAAGCTTCTCTAAGTGACGAAGAGCTTGAAAGAAGATTTAAATATCTCACTCTTATCGTTACGACTAAAAACTATTTTGGAGAAGTAAAAGAACGTCTCCAATCAAAAGGTATTGACTGTTAATTAGCAGTCAAGTATAGTCAATACAGATTTAAATCTTCCCACAACTCAGCTGCGCTTTATCACAATTTGAGGTTTGACCACTTGCTTTCCGAAGTAGCTTATAAAAAATAATTTGAGTTCAACGGAAGATATATCTTGACCATTGCAGTCACTAAATATATCAGGCTCACCAATCGAAACAAGTCGAACATTATGGCTGAGTGCGACTTTGCAACATTGTAAAGATGGCTACATGCCGAACATCCCAATGAAAAACTTATTATGTGGAAGTATGAGGAGTCAAGAGACGAGTATCAATTCTATATGGAGACTGGCAGTAAATCCTCAACTCTCTTTATGTACTACGTCATGAATCACTATAATGAAAAGTGCACCTTTAAGAATCCAAAAGACTTTCACTGCTTGAATGAGGCCGAGAAAAAAGAAAGATTCACGCAGTTTTATCCAAGGCTTAAGAATGGCTGATGCTTTTAGTTAGTTATAATCTTAGTATTTGTTAGCATATCGAATGGACTTCACTTTGATATATACTAAAATTTCTTCTTTTTTACAAAAACAGTTTTTAGCAATAAAATATAATAAACATGCCAAGAGGAACGCATTTTAAGTAAGAAGGGGGTCGATTAGATAGCAAGCTCTCGAAGTTATAAATTTGCTTCTTCCAGATGGAGATAAATTAGGTTGGCATCAACAATTAAATATAAAAAGCCTATCGGCTCAAAAATCAAGTAAAATAGCTCATGAATTACCAACTCAGCACTTCATAGTCGAAAAATATACATTAGAATTAGGGAGTATAGAATGAAGATGTTCTCAAATTGATGGGCATGATCTGCGGAGGTTATGTTGAGGACGATTTCAGCAACTATCTTAGCTATCATGACTTTCAATAGAAAAAGGAATAGTTTGATATTTTGAACAATATCTACACAAATACTCAAAAGAAATACAAGAACAAAAAAATCGATGAAAGCAAGATCAAATTCCGTAGCCTTTTGCTTATGATATACTTGGAAGAAAGCATATCAAAAATGAGTCGAGTTAAGATTTAGTAGCTATTTTCAAAACATAAAATCGTTTGGTGAATGATTATTTATAGAATCTGTCCCATTTACACCTCCATCTTTCCACTCAGCCATATGATGTGTTGGTGAGGATATAATATAAGTATGTTGGCGCTTATAACTATTATAAATGGGAAAGAAAATCATTAAAGAGGCACCACCATCGCGTAGAATCAGCACACGCGTCGTCAAGAAAAAACAACATCCTTAAGAGTAATAATTCTATCAAGAATAATAATCTAATGAAGAGCTCTCTCCCCATGATGACCGAGACTCAGATTAATAAAACTCAGAGTAGGGCTCATCCGAGTCAGGATCTGATGAAGACATGGAGGAAGATGAGGATTAGTCATCCATTTCTGAGATAAAACCTGAAAATTTGGCAGTTCGCAACATGCAATTTCGGGAGAGGAGAGGAACAAAGATGAATTACTTAATAAACCGCAAGAAGGAAGAGTAATAGGATCCCTTCTGGGCTCAGCAAGGCAACCAATTCTTCGGAGATCTTGATGATGGCGATAATGATGAATAGGATTATGTTCAAAGCAGCTCGGGAAGAGATGAGTTCGATAGCGACTTCAACCAAACTGAGTCCGAGCATAACGAAGAGCAAGGGGATTTTTAGGAAGAGAAAGAGGTGGATGAAGACCACTAAAAGTAGAAGAAAAAGAGGCAAGAGCTGATGAGGAAGATACATGCTCCCGCTCCGACGAAGAAAGGAACTGCTAAATCAGTGGCTTCCAGTACTGCGAAAAAGGGCGATAAAGATGTAAATAATGAGGGTACAAGCAAATATATTCACATGGCATTTAACCAATAGTAGCTCCTTGGGTAAGCTGCCACCACAGAGTATTATAACTGGCTTTCTTTGAAAAAGCTCATCTCAATCGAAACTGAGAAAAAAGATTTCACCAAGAGATAGCACCATATCGAAGGACCTAAAATTATCTATCGAGATAGAATCAACTAATAAGGCGTCAGACAATCCACCTATTAATTGTAAAACACCACTGTAAGAAATGTTCAAGATCTTACTCGCTTTATGAATCAAAATTGATAATTTAAACGCCATCATCATATCGTCATTCCCAAAATAGTTACTTCTTGTTCAATCAAGCATTTTCTTAATATTTCTCTATTGACTGTACATATTACACTCCTATATAGAAGCAATAATATTTTAATACTTATAATGATGAAAACAGGGGCCCAAGGAAGCCAATCAATCTTTTTAAAAGATAATAATCTCTTTAAAGTAGACGAGTACAAAGTTAAATAAGTAAAGTCGTACAAACGTTTGAGACTAGTTAGTAAAACCATATCATATAACTTGGAATAAACAGCATAGAGATAGAATGTAACAAACTTCAAGTAGTCATAGATTTTGGAGTCGAGCAAGTAAAAGAAGAAATTAAAAAAGGAGGTCTTGAAAAATTGTTTTAGCTCTATTGTTTAATCCTATCAGAACATTCTTGGGACACTTAGCTTGGTTTTTGAGTAATTGATGAAGCTCAACACCAATCAGAACAATGCGACCTATGCTCAGATTATTCATAATCAAACTGTACGAAAGGGGCTATTGGCAATTTAAGAAGTAAAAAAACATCCTTTAAGATTAAGCGAAAGATATGAGTAATTATTGATTATCAGCCAATAAATTATTGGCTTCATGTAAACTTTCAAAAAGTAGCTTGGCTTAGGCAAAAGTTCAGTATCATTACCGTCCCATGAAAGCTTATTTTATTCAATACACGGCAAAGATAAAAAGTGATTATTTATGAATGTTATGAATCAAATTATTGAGAATTGGTTGTCAATTGCGTCTCCTGCTTAGAAGTATGCTAGCTTTAAGTTATTCTCAACGGCGTATTGTTTGGCAACTTCATAGTAGTGGTCACATGGTACACAATCTTCTGCCCGACCAATTTTCTCAATGTAGCAACATAATCCATGCTTAAAACTTCGAAATCCTATTCCATTTCTATGTAAGTAAAATAGTACTTGAAAAGATAGGACTTAATAGTCGGAGTTTTCATACCAATGCCATTCCTCCATGAAAACAAAGGGAGGACCATATAGAGCTCAATATTTTTATCGTTTGATCTCATTTACTTGATAAATGATAGTGCTTTATTCATTGACACATCCGCACGATTGCTGTCAAGGGATTATATCATAAATGCGTGGGCTTTAAGCTGTCTTAATGTAGGAAAATCAATATCTTCCAAGCGGTATTCGCTTATCTTAATTCCGTAGATTAATTTTTACTTCTATTTGAACTAGTCTCTCAGCCTATTCAGAATATAGCTGTTCAAAAGTATAGCGAATTTGTCATAAGGACCGTAATTTTGGGCTGCATTGATAGTGACAGGC
>JACCDV011160886.1_pt1 | contig 11981 bp, 9 predicted proteins | sample 7446131 | NCBI WGS metagenome assembly JACCDV01 (sample SAMN15323448, study PRJNA562643) | freshwater metagenome | isolation source: river surface water | place: USA:Blue River Watershed | collected 2017-08-17
CCATGGGCCAGCCCCGCAGCGATGGCTTGGGCAACGTGGAGTCGGCCTTGGTGCTGGCCGCCACGCCTGCGTTGCGTGAAGTGGGTTTGTGCTTTGGCCGACGCTTGCTGCGCGGCAACCGGGCCCGCAAACTGGCCACTGCCCAATTCGATGCCTTTGATTCGCCCAACGCGCTGCCGTTGGCCACGTTGGGGATTGACATCCACCTGCACCGCGACCATTGGTTCACACCCGCCGAGCCGCCCCGGTTCGCCGTTCCCACTTTCGACGATGAGGCTGTGGCTGTACTTGGGCTGTACCCCGGTGTGAGCGGCCGGGCGGTCGATGCGCTGTCAGACCAACCCCGCGTGCGCGCCATGGTGCTGCACAGTTACGGGGCGGGGAATGTGCCGGCCAACCAACGCGATTTCATGGCCGCACTGGAGCGCGCAGCGGCGCGCGGGGTGGTGCTGGTCAATGTCACCCAGTGTCTGCACGGCAGCGTTCAGCAGGGGGTGTATGCCACGGGCTCTGCGCTGGGAGCGCTGGGTGCCGTACCGGCCGGCGACATGACGCCCGAAGCCGCATTGGCCAAGTTGCACGTGCTGCTGGCCATCCACACCGACGCGGATGCCGTGCGGCGCGGAATGCTGGAGAGTTGGTGCGGAGAGCGCTCCGCCTAGGTCGTCTCGGCCAGCGTGCCAACCACGCCGTCCAGCCGCAGCTGTTCGATGTCCTGTGCCGAAAGGCCCAGATCCTCCAGGATGCCTTGCGTGTGCTGCCCCAGCGCGGGCGGTGGGCGCCGCACGGGCAAACGCTGCCCGTCAAGGGTGAGCGGCAGCAACGCCGCGTGCGTCTCCACCGTGTGCCCTGCGCTGCTGGCATCGGCCGGCAGGGTCACGGGCGCCAACCCGCCGGTGGCTAGCAGGTGCGGGTCGCTGAACAGGTCTTGGGGGCGTGTGATGGGCGCGTAGGGCAGGCCAATCTTCTCGAACCGCGCACCCAACTCTGTCGCTTCCAGCGCAGCAAAGCGATCCCGCAACAGCGGCAGCATCCACTCTCTGGCCTGCACCCGCAGGTTGTTGGACCCCAGGCGTGGGTCGGCTTTCAGATCGGCAAAGCCGAACTCGTCGCACATCAGCGCCCATTGCGTGTCGCTTACCGCCGCCAGAAAAATCTGTTCGCCGTCCTTGACGGTGAACACGTCGTACACCGCCCAGGCGCTGATGCGGCTCGGCATGGGCGAGGCGGGTTTGCCCGTGACGGCGAACTGCATCATGTGCTGCGCCACGAGGAGCACGTTGTTCTCGAACAGCGCGCTCTGCACTTCCTGGCCGTGCCCGGTCTGGTGGCGCGCCTGAAGGGCCGCCAAGGCACCAATGGCGCCGAACATGCCGCCCATGATGTCGTTGACGCTGGTGCCCGCCCGCAGCGGACGCCCTTCGGGGCCGGTCATGTAGGCCAGCCCACCCATCATCTGCACCACCTCGTCCAGCGCGGTGCGGTGCTCGTAGGGACCCGGCAAAAAGCCTTTGTGCGACACGTAGATCAACCCCGGATTCAGCTGGGCCAGGGCGGTGTAACCCAAGCCGAGCTTCTCCATGGTCCCGGTCTTGAAGTTCTCGCTGAACACGTCGGCCTGGGCTGCAAGCCGCAGCACGATTTCCAGGCCTCGTGGGTCTTTCACGTCCACCGCCAGACTCTTCTTGTTGCGGTTGAACATCCCAAAGAAGCCCGCGCCTGAACCGAGCAGCTTGCGGGTGTTGTCCCCCGTGATGGGTTCGATCTTGATGACCTCGGCGCCCAGGTCGGCCAGGATCATGCCGCAGGTCGGCCCCATCACCATGTGGGTGAATTCGATCACACGAATGCCGGCCAGCGGCAGCGTTGGGGTGGTCATGCGGCGCCTCCCTGCCGGCGGTGGGCGTAGCTGAAGCCGAGCGGCAACCCGGCTTCCGGCGTCATTCCGTAGACGGGCTCTGCCGGTAGGCCGTCGCGCAGGATTGCCCGCGCACTCATCAATCGGTCCAGATCGATGCCGGTGTCCACGCCCATGGCCTCGAACATGAAGACCAGGTCTTCTGTCACCACGTTGCCGCTGGCGCCAGGGGCGTAAGGGCAGCCCCCCAGGCCGCCCTGAGAGCTGTCAAAGGTGCGCACCCCGACGTCAAACGCGGCCAGGCAGTTGGCCAGGCCCAGCCCGCGGGTGTTGTGCATGTGGGCGGCCCCGGTGCGTTCACCAATGGCTTCGCGCACGCGCCGGAACAATTGGCGCACCTGGGCCGGGTTGGCCATGCCCGAGGTGTCGGACAGACCAATCTCGTCCACCCCGGCGTGGGCCAAGGCTTCGGCCATGCGGACCACATCGTCCTCCGGCACCTGGCCCTGCAAGGTGCAACCGAACGCGGTGGACATGCCCACCTCCACCCGCACCTGCGGGGCATGGTGCTGTCGATACGCCACGATCTGGCGCACCTCGTCCAGCATCTGCGCGCAGGTTTTGCGCACATTGGCCAGGGAATGGGCTTCGCTGGCCGAAACCGGAATGGTGATCTTGTGCAGCCCGGTGGCGATGGCCGCTTCTGCCCCGCGCAGGTTGGGCACCAACGCCATCACGGTCAGGTTGGGCAGGGTCATGGCGTGTTGCACCACCTCGGCAATGTCCGCCATCTGTGGCAGCAGCCTGGCGGGCACGAACGAACCCACTTCGATTTCCCGCACACCGGCGTCGGCCAGCGCGTTCAGCCACGACACTTTGTGTGCGGTGGCCATCGTCGCTTTGACGCTTTGCAACCCGTCGCGCAGGCCAACTTCACTGATGAGCACAGAGTCCATGGTGTCTAAGTTCCAACTGTTGGCGGATTGTTCTGACGGTTTGACCCAACGAGGCATCGCTGATCCAAGGCTCTCCAGCTTGAAGCGTTCTGCGTTTGGGCGGAAAAAAGCCGCCCTGAAGGCGGCCTCTCGTCACCAGCACGAGCCAGTACCTCAGTTCACCACTTGGGCCAGTTCCCCGCGTGCATATCGGGCGGCCACTTCGCTCAGGGTATAGCCTTTGATCTTGCCAGCCTGGCCTTCGCAGCCAAATTCCAGGTAACGCTGCTTGCACACGGCCTGCGCAGCAGCGCGGGCGGGTTTGAGCCACTCCCGGGCGTCAAACTTGTCCGGGTTTTCTGCAAAAAACTTGCGTACCGCCCCCGTCATTGCCAGGCGGATGTCGGTGTCAATGTTCACCTTGCGCACGCCGTACTTGATGGCTTCCTGGATCTCTTCCACCGGCACGCCGTAGGTTTCCTTCATCTGGCCGCCGTACTGGTTGATGATGCCCAGCAGTTCCTGCGGTACGCTGCTGGAGCCGTGCATCACCAGATGGGTGTTGGGAATGCGGGCGTGGATTTCTTTCACGCGGCTGATGGCGAGAATGTCACCGGTGGGCTTGCGGCTGAACTTGTAGGCGCCATGGCTGGTGCCGATGGCAATGGCCAGCGCGTCCAGGCCGGTGGCTTTCACGAACACGGCAGCTTCTTCAGGGTCGGTCAGCATCTGGCTGTGGTCCAGCTTGCCTTCGGCGCCGATACCGTCTTCTTCCCCAGCCTCGCCGGTCTCCAGGTTGCCCAGGCAGCCCAGTTCGCCTTCCACCGACACACCCACCTGGTGCGCCATGTCCACCACGCGGCGGGTCACATCCACGTTGTACTCAAAGCTGGCGGGGGTTTTTCCGTCTTCCTTCAGCGAGCCGTCCATCATGACCGAGCTGAAGCCCAGGTTGATGGCACCCTGGCAGATGGCGGGGCTCTGGCCGTGATCCTGGTGCATCACCACCGGGATGTGGGGATACGCTTCGCACGCGGCCTGAACCAGGTGCTTGATGAAGCTTTCGCCCGCGTACTTGCGCGCACCCGCGCTGGCTTGCAGGATGACCGGCGCGCCCACTTCGTCGGCAGCGGCCATCACGGCCTGTACCTGCTCCAGGTTATTGACGTTGAAAGCCGGAATGCCGTAGCCGTGTTCAGCGGCGTGATCGAGCAGTTCGCGCATGGAAACGAGCGCCATGGATGGTTCCCCATTGAGTGTTTCGTAACCGGTATGTTACGCCGCCATTTTAGCGTTGGGACGGCGTTTCCACCTCTGAACCTGGGTCTCCACCCGCCCTGGGAAGCGGCCCGCGCGGTGGCTCAGGCCGCGCGGCAGATCTTCAGCATGTTGGTGCCGCCAGGGGCGCCCATGGGTTCGCCGCAGGTGATGGCATATACATCGCCTGCCTGCACAATGCCCCGGCTTTTGAGGTGCGCTTCGGCGTCGGCCAGGGCCGTGTCGCGGTCGGCGCTGGTGTCCATCAACAGTGGCCGCACGTTGCGGTACAGCGCCATCTTGCGTTGAGTGGCCAATTTGGGCGTGAGCGCGTACAGGGGCATGCCCACGTCGTGGCGGCTCATCCACAGCGCGGTCGAGCCCGAATCGGTCAGCGCCACAATGGCCTTGGCCCCCAGCTGGTGGGCGGTGAACAGGGCACCCATCGCAATCGCTTTGTCGATGCGGTTCAGCGTCTTGCTCAGGAAGTCCGATTGCAGTTCGTGGCTGTGTGCTTTCTCGGCGGCCATGCAGATTTTGGCCATTTCCTGCACCGTCTGCAGCGGATACTTGCCGGCAGCGGTTTCGGCGCTCAGCATCACCGCGTCGGTGCCGTCGAGCACCGCGTTGGCCACGTCACTCACCTCGGCACGTGTGGGCACGGGCGCCAGAATCATGCTTTCCATCATCTGGGTGGCGGTGATCACCACCTTGTCCATCTGGCGCGCCAGGCGAATCATGTGTTTCTGCAGCGCTGGTACGGCCGCGTTGCCCACTTCCACCGCCAGGTCGCCGCGAGCGACCATGATGCCGTCGGACACGTTGAGGATGCTTTCCAGCTCCGGAATGGCCTCGGCGCGCTCGATCTTGGCAATCAGGCCCGGGCGGTGGCCATCAACGCAGGCCACGTTACACAGTTGGCGCGCCAGGGCCATGTCGGTGGCGTTCTTGGGGAAGCTCACCGCCACGTAATCGGCTTTCAGGGCCATGGCGGTCTTGATGTCGTCCATGTCCTTGGCGGTCAGGGCGGGTGCGGTCAGGCCGCCGCCTTGCTTGTTGATGCCCTTGTTGTTCGACAGCTCGCCGCCCACCACCACCTCGGTGTGCACGGCCGCGCCCAGCACGCGCACCACCTTCAGCACCAGCAGTCCGTCGTTCAGCAGCAGGACGTCGTCCGGCTTCACATCGCGCGGAAGTTCTTTGTAATCCAGCCCCACGCCGCCCACGTCACCGGGTTCGGTGCGGTCGGCATCCAGCACGAAGGCGGCGCCATCTTCCAGCATCACCTTGCCTTCAGCAAACTTGCCGACGCGGATCTTGGGGCCCTGCAGGTCGGCCATGATGGCCACCTCGCGCCCAGCGCGTTGTGACGCCTCGCGCACCAGTTGCGAACGCTGGATGTGGTCTTGCGCCGTGCCGTGGGAGAAGTTGAGCCGCACCACGTTCACGCCGGCACGGATCATGGCCTCCAGCAGGGATGGGTCGCTGGAAGCGGGGCCCAGGGTGGCAACGATCTTGGTGGCGCGAGCGGGCATGCAGTGTCTCCAGTCAGAGGTAGGAATGTGTCAAGGCGCGCCAGCATTATTTCAGCTTCTGGTTACCTCGCTGTTACAAAATTACAAAACACCCCGTATTCCCCCCGCTGGGCAGATTCGAAGGTCAAGTGCACAATCCCCACATCGTTGGGTATTTCGCTCAAAGGGGACCGCATGACTTCACCAACCCAACCTCTGACGGGGCTTGAGCCCCAATACCGCCTTGGCGATGGCGTGATGCTCGTGGCCCTTGGTCTGTACGCCCTGGCCGCCTTGGCTTTGGGCTTCGCCTACGACCAGCCTGGGCTGACCTGGGGCGGGGTCCTGCTCTGGACGATCGGACTCAGTGCGCCGGGCGTTTTGGGTTTTTTCCTGGGCCGGGGCAGCCTCATCGCCCGCTTGATGATGGCGTTGTCCCTGTCGTCGCTGGTGGCGTTGCACATCCAGATCGCGGCTGGAATGACCGAATTTCACTTCGGTGTTTTCGTCACGCTGGCGCTGCTGATGGTGTACCTGGATTGGCGGCCCATCGTTCTGTCTGCCGCGTTCTTCGCGGCCCATCACATCGGGTTTGACCGCTTGCAGGCCGTTGGCGTCGGGGTGTATTGCCTGACACAGCCCAACTTCGGTGTCATCGTGCTGCATGCCTTGTACGTGGTGGTGCAAACGGGGCTGGAGGTGGTGCTGGTCGTCAAGCTGGCCAGCAGCGTGCGGGGCAACAACGAGGTGGCTTCCCTCGCCCGGTCGCTACAGGATGGCCAGCGCATTTCTCTGGACACCACTGGCCTGCCGGCGCAGGCAGAGCTGGCGCTGCAATTGAAAGAAAACCTGGCGCGCATCGCCACGGCGGTGGCATCGGTTCGTTCGGCTGCAGAAAGCCTGCAGAACGCCAGTCAAGAGATCGCCACTGGCAACCGGGATTTGAGTCACCGCACCGAGCAGACGGCCAGCCATCTGCAGCAGGCCTCGTCCAGTCTGGAGCAGCTGACCGACAAAGTGCGGCACAGTGCGGATGCCGCAGGCCAGGCGCGCCAGATGGCTCAGAGCGCCGCTTCGGCCGCTCACAAGGGTGGCGAGGTGGTGGGTCAGGTGATCCGCACCATGGGCGACATCGAGCAGAGCAGTGCCCGGATCCGCGACATCATCGGCGTCATCGACGGCATCGCATTCCAGACCAACATCCTGGCGTTGAACGCAGCGGTCGAGGCTGCGCGGGCGGGTGAGCAGGGGCGTGGCTTTGCCGTGGTGGCCGGTGAGGTCCGCACGCTGGCGCAGCGCAGTGCCCAGGCTGCCAAGGAAATCAAAGACCTGATCGGCGTCAGCGTGGCCCGTGTGCAGGATGGCAGCGAACTGGTGCAAGCCGCAGGCCAAACCATGGGTGACATTGTGAGTGGGGTGCAGCGAGTCACCGACATCATCGGCGAGATCGCCGCCGGCGCCCACGAGCAGACGGCCGGTATCCTGGAAGTGAATCAGGCGGTGTCCCAGCTTGACCAAATGACCCAGCAAAACGCCGCGCTGGTGGAAGAAAGCACCGCCGCGACCGAAAGCCTGTCCCATCAGGCTTCGCAGTTGCTCCAAGCCGTCGAGGTGTTCAAGTTGGGGGCGCGTTGATGGCGGCACGCGGCTTGGTGTTGAAAGGTGTCCGCATCGTCAGCCTGGCCTTGAACTTGCCTGGGCCGGCCGCGCTGCTGCGACTCAAGGCGTTGGGTGCCCGTTGTGTGAAGGTGGAGCCTCCGGGCGGTGACCCGATGCGCCACTACAACCTCGCTGCTTACGAAAGTTTGAGCCGTGCGGTGAACGTGGTGACGCTGGATCTCAAGTCGGACGTCGGACAAAACCGTTTGCACCGCCGGCTTGCGTCCACCATGTTTTGCTGACCTCGTTTCGGCCCTCTGCACTGCGAAAGCTCGGTCTGGATGCGGCGGCGCTGCGCCAGCGCTGGCCCGCGCTTTCCTGTATCGAGATCGTGGGCGCACCGGGCGCTGCGGCCGAACATCCCGGCCACGATCTGACCTACCAGGCCGAAGCGGGTCTGGTCAGCGGGCAATCCTTGCCGCCCAGTCTGTTGGCCGACATGGCGGGGGCTTTGATGGCTTCTGAAGCGGTGCTGGCTGCCGTGCTGGCCCAGCGCACCACCGGACAAGGCGTGCACCGCAGGGTGGCGCTGTCTGACGCCGCCCACTGGCTGGCCCAACCTTTGCACTGGGGACTGACGGGCCCGGGCCAATTGCTGGGCGGTGCCCACGCGGGCTATCAGGTCTATGGCTGCCGCGATGGCCGGGTGGCCCTGGCCGCGCTGGAGCCCCACTTTGCCGCCACGCTAGGGCGGGTGGTGGGGCTGGCGCCGCTGACGCCACAAGATTGCTTGAAACCCGCTGCCCAGCAGGCAGTGCAGGCTTTCATGGCGCGCCACTCCTGTGCCGAGTTGCAGGCGTTGGCGCACGCGCATGACCTGCCCCTGCTGACCTTGCCCCGTTGAGCCGGAGGCAAGGCGCAAGCGGGTCTCAGGCCCGCCGTGCCAGCACCTCGAACGCCGGCAGCGTTTTGCCTTCCAGCACTTCCAGGAAGGCACCGCCGCCGGTGGAGATGTAACCCACGTCCTTCTCCATGCCGTACTTGGCAATGGCAGCCAGGGTATCGCCTCCGCCGGCAATGCTGAAGGCACTGGATTCAGCAATCGCCTGAGCGATCACTCGGGTGCCGTTCTCGAAGGCGGCAAACTCGAACACACCGACTGGACCGTTCCAGACGATGGTGCCAGCCTGCTTCAGTTTCTCCGCCAGTTTGGCGGCGGTTTTCGGGCCGATGTCCAGAATCAAATCGTCATCCGCCACATCGGCGGCGGCCTTCACGGTCGCTTCAGCGTCAGCGCTGAAGGTTTTGGCGCACACCACGTCCTCGGGAATCGGTACTTCGGCGCCACGCGCTTTCATGGCTTCGATCACCGCCTTGGCCTCGCCCACCAGATCCGGTTCGGCCAGGCTCTTGCCGATGTTCAAGCCGGCGGCCAGCATGAAAGTGTTGGCGATGCCGCCTCCCACGATCAGGCCATCCACGTTCTTGGCCAGGCTTTGCAAAATCGTGAGCTTGGTGCTGACTTTGCTGCCCGCCACGATCGCGACCAGCGGGCGCTTGGGCGCTGCCAGTGCTTTGCCGATCGCGTCCATCTCGGCGGCCAGCAGCGGGCCGGCACAGGCGATCGGGGCGGTCTCGGCAATGCCGTAGGTGGTGCCTTCGGCGCGGTGCGCGGTCCCGAACGCATCATGCACAAATATGTCGCACAGTCGCCCCAGCTTCGCAGCCAGGTCGGGTTTGTTCTTTTTCTCCCCGACGTTCAGCCGGCAATTTTCCAGCAGCACCACTTCACCCGGTGCCACGTCAAATCCACCGTCCACCCAGTTCGCCACCAAGCGCACTGGCTGCCCCAGCAGTTCACTCAAACGCACCGCCACGGGGGCCAGGCTGTCTTCGGGTTTGAACTCGCCCTCCGTGGGGCGGCCCAGGTGGCTCGTGACCATCACGGCCGCACCTGCGTCCAGCCCCAGGCGGATGGCGGGCACCGACGCGCGGATGCGGGTGTCTTCGGTGATGTTGCCAGCATCATCCTGCGGCACGTTCAGGTCCGCACGAATGAAAACGCGTTTGCCAGTGGCTTGGCCGTTGGCGCAGAGGTCGGAGAAGCGCTGGAATTTCATGGGGCTGATTGAAAAAATGATGAATACAGACCGATTTTGAACTGTAACGTACCCACCTGACCGTGGGCTGTCCATTCCGGTGTATTGGGTTCGTTTCAGGCACAAACTGCCGTCAGCTGGTCTTGGTTTGCTGACCGATCCTCGCGTACGATCCACAACTTCATGATCCGCTGCGCAAAGTTGCTCGTCATGGCAAGGCTGCGCACGCCTTGGCATCGCGGTTTCGACCCTTGAACAGTGGCTTGTGTGTCTGGATCACACGCCCTGCCTGAGCGTTCAGCAGGCGCAAGTGTTAACAGACGTCATCAGAAAGGACGGCCAGATGGGCGGAGACGAAGAATCCTTGCAGCTGTTGCACCAGCGCTTGGCGGAGGTTTGGCCTGCCATGCCAGCATGGGCAGCTACCCAGTCTGGCGGAGCTGCTCGGCTTTGGAGCCTGGCAGAAAAAGTCGCCCATTGCAGTCCGGATCAGGCGATTGAAACAGTCGCCGGACATCATGGTGTCGCTCATGCGCTTCAGTTGGATGTGGACGTGGACGGATGGTCACGACTGCCACCCGCTGTGCAGCACCACAGCGATTTTGTTCCTTTGCACTCGGGGGGTGCTGAGGTTTTGGTCGCCATGGTCAACCCATGGGATCGGGCATTGACCGAAAAGCTGCGGTTTGTGTTGGGCAAACCGGTCGTGCCGGTGCTCGCGGCAGTGAATACCGTACAACTGGTGCGAAGCAAACTGACACCGGGCCGCTTGCCGCCGGGCAAAGACCGCCCAGCCATCGTGCGCGAACAGACGATTGCTGATGACGAAAATGCCATCGCAGCCCTTGCGCGGGGTTTGTTGCAGGAAGCCGCTCGTCAAAGGGCTTCCGATGTTCACATCCAGCCTTTTCTGGGGGGCGGGCTGGTGCGCATTCGGGTGGATGGGGTGCTGCGCCGGGTTGCCTTGCTGCCTGAGGCGGTGTACGCCATGCTGGTGCGCTACATCAAAAGCAGCGGCAGCATGGATCCAAGTAACGCGCGCATTCCCCAGGACGGCCGCTGGCATCTGGCGATTGACGAGAGGGAGTTCGACCTGCGCATTTCCACGTTGCCGGCCATCCAGGGAGAGCGTGTCGTGATGCGTCTGCTGGAGCAGGGTAGATCGTTCTCTCTCAAGGGCAGCGGGTTTGCCTTGGCCGAGGTACAAGCCCTGCGCCGCCTCACCCGTCACCGGTCGGGCCTCGTGCTGATGACCGGCCCCACAGGGTCCGGCAAAACCTCCACCCTCTTTGCGCTGCTGTCCGAATTGAACTCTGTGGAACGCAACATTCTCACCGTTGAAAATCCGGTGGAATACACACTCCCAGGTCTTACGCAGATCGATATCAACGAAAAGGCTGGGCTCACGTTCGCCAGTGTGCTGCGCAGTACGCTGCGACAAGATCCCGATATTGTGCTGGTGGGTGAAATCCGAGATGCCGAGACGGCTGGCATTGCCTTGCAAGCGGCCATGACCGGTCATCTTGTGTTCTCCACGCTCCACACCAATGACGCGTTGTCCACGGTGTTGAGGTTGTTGGACCTGGGTGTCGATCGAACGGTCTTGGCCGATGCACTGGCAGGTGTGGTGGCACAACGTCTGTGCCGTCGGTTGTGCCTGGCCTGTCGCGTACCCGCCACGACGCCCTTGCGGCCGCTGGAGAGCGAGTTCCAGCGCATGACCCGGGTGGCACCCGCCTATCGACCCGTGGGTTGCGAGCACTGCGGCTACACCGGCTACCACGGCAGGTTGCCGATTGCCGAAATCGTCACCTCCTCCGCTGCGCTGAGGCAGGCCATTCTTTCCGGAGATACGGATCGTCTGGCGCAAGATTTATCGGGTGTGAATTCGCTGGCGTCGCTCTCGTCTTCGGTCACCCGGCACATCATGTCGGGTGACACGTCGGTTCAAGAGGCGGTCGATGTGCTGGGCATCAAGTACTGGTCGGATTTGTCGAGCGAGTACGGCGAGCCGGTCAACGAAACGGTGTTTGTCGCAGAAGAGACGCAAGGCGGATCTCATCGACCCACAGTGTTGTTGCTGTCCAGAGATCCTGCGCTGATTCAAACCTTGGCTTTGGGCTTGTCAGACAGCCCTTATGCTTTCGCGGTGACTCCTGATTCGGAGCAAGGCTGCCAGAAGTTGATCGAGGACGAAAGCATCGTCTACGTGCTGGTGGACATCGACGATGCGGCGAGCGACGAGCAAGCTGCCAACGCCATGCGGTTGGCGCGCCAGCATTTGTCGTGGTCCCGGTTGCCGGCTTTGTTGCTGGTGGCCCCCAACCGTGAAAGCCTTGAAGCGCGGATTCGAGACGAAGGCGCCATTTCACGCTTCATGCACAAGCCGGTGAGAATTTCCGATGTGCAGGAGGCTCTGTCCAAAGCACTGGCCAATGCGAGCAAACCCATGAAGGTTGAATCTCAAGCATGACTACCGTCAAAACTCATAGCGAAAAGTCCATCGAAATGCTGGTAGACGAAGCACACCATTTCACACAAATCAACCATCAAAGTCGCGGCCCAAATCGGTCCTGGGCAAGTGCCCGTCTGACGTTCGTGGCGGTGGCCGTGGCGGCCGCCCTGTGGCTCTTTCATCTGACCCATGGACCCAGTCGGGAAGAAATTTTTGCCGACCTGGAGCAGATGGTGTTGCAGGCCAGCGCTTCGGTGGAAGGCG
>JACCDV010118438.1_pt1 | contig 11980 bp, 11 predicted proteins | sample 7446131 | NCBI WGS metagenome assembly JACCDV01 (sample SAMN15323448, study PRJNA562643) | freshwater metagenome | isolation source: river surface water | place: USA:Blue River Watershed | collected 2017-08-17
CCTTAGTCCCGTCGTTTTTAGTTAGTTGTACCTTACCCTTATCAAAATTATTAGCATCGAAAACTGGGTTGTTTTTCATAAGCTTCTTAAATTTACGTCGACCAGACCATGGCAGGTACATATTAGTACAACCAAGTAATTCAGTATTTGCTTGCTCTCCAAGTCTAACTTTAGCTATTTGCTCTTTAATATATTTATCGCATTTTCTTGCAGACTGAGTATCCATGCCGGTTCTATCTTGCATATGCAAACCTTGCTGCAAATGTGACTGACCACTATTCCAGCTAGTAATTAATTCTGCTCCTTTAAGCTGAATACCTTCTTTAGCCTCGATTTGTTGTAATCGTTCTAAAATGATTTGATTGAATTTTTCTAATACTCCACCATAACGATTTGGATCTTTAGAAGCAACAAACTCTAATAAGATTTTAGGGCTTGGAGATTTATCCTCAGCAAAACCAGTTAAAGGTGAGGATTCTCTAACACTTGCAGCCAATAAACTTTCATCATTTTCAATCTTATTGCCCCTATCAATCTTAATATCCCGAAAAGCAATTACTTCTCCCTGATAAACAAATTTATAAAGTTCATCATCACCGTTAGCAACTCTCACTACTTCAACGTTTATATTTTGTCCAGTTTGTTTATCACGAATAGTAGTTTGTCCCACATGTTCACCTTCAGCAGAATTAAAATACTCCTGCAAGTGACCAAATTTAATTGTAGGCTTCTGAGTAGATACTTTATGTAATGTATTATTATTAGTTACAGATGAACTAACAGTTTTGCTAACCTCTTTTGGCCCATTAATAGCTCTAATGGACTCAGTAGGGTTTATAGCCCTAGTTTTTTCAATAGTCGACATATCAATACAGATTAAACAATATCAAGAATCCAAGGTAAATACAAGATGCGGGGGTCTTAGGCAGGTTTATTAGACGCTAATAACTCCGTTACAACAGGAATCAAATACCCCGGAACAGCATCTGCTGCAAGATACGTTGCTAATCTATCTAAAGGAATGGTTGATATATTTTGTACATTGCCCCTACAAGCTTCGCATCCACAGTTACAAGGCATAGTCCATATTTCTGGTGTAATGTCTGGATGAGCGGTAATACTATAATCAAATGTTACTTCCTCTCCTGTTTTAATATCTCTCAAAGCAATTAATTCTCGCTCTCCTCTTATACCAGCATTTGGATCGCAGCTATGATTTATCTGCCGAGAGTCTTCATTGCAAACAATATATGAATCTCTACCTATCTGAAGAGGATCATCATTATTTAGCTTGCCAGAATCAATTAGCTCATGAATTTCTGCTCTACTATATAAGTCACCTTCAAAAAATCTTATGGTTTCACCCTTCTTAAAGTCTCTGGCAGCGAAAGTCCCCATCACTCTTGTCTCCGCCCCCTTAAGCATCTCCGATTCAGCCAATATCAAATCTTTGTGACCTTCATGTATGATTATTGAACTTCCTAAAAACACTCTTGCTCTATTAACTGCAGCTAAGAATGCATCACTAGGAATGAAGCTTTCACCAGTCTCTGTCTTGATAGCCCCAGCCATTGGAAGTTCTATACCTAAGTCTCTATAACTATTAAATACAGTTCTATTAACTGGTTCCATGTTTATAGAAAGCTAGAGAAATAGTATTTTTGATAAATCAGCTCACTAAAACTAGGCGAAATAACTATCAATATAAGAAAACATTTTGCCTTGTAAAAGAGTTAGTCATGCACATGCAAATAAATTTGGCGAATTTAAAGCCCAACGAGGTGGAATCTTTACGTAAACTAGCACAAGATGGGTTAGATCGTAGAAAGAGCTATGTCGATTTACGAGGGGAGAAGGTCACAGTACCCAAAGACGCTAAGCTAAATATAGTAGTAAGTAAAAATGGTGCTGTCATTCCTTTGATGTGGGATAAAGATAGTGGTAAGTTCCAAGCAGTCTTTAATAAAGATAAAGTACCTGAAGGCATAAGTGCAAGTGATATTAAAGCTGCAGCTGCAAGTTTTGCTAAAGGCACTAGTGGAAACGTTGTCATTGCAAGTGAAGATGTAAAAGTGAATTCTAATAACTGTTTAGTTATCGAAAGTGATGGAACCAAACTAACAGCAAGTGATAACTCATCTGTCATCAAAAGTCCTCATTCTACTTTAATTGAATGTATGTATGGCATTATCGATAAATCTCCCGAATTCTTCGGATGGTTTAGTCACTGGATTCATACTGAAAACAGTATGAAAGGACAAATTCATAATTCTGATAATCGTCCAGGTGTAAAAAATATGGTCAACTCTCCAGAAGCCATGATTGATGCTTGTGAGTTTGCAACCTGCAAAGATAGTTCTGGAGCACAACTTAGACAATCATCCTATCTACAAGTCACAAACAGTCCTAAAGCTATTGCTTATGAAGTGAATAGAGGAAAAATAAGTGACTCAAAAGCACTAGTAGCTGCATTCTGCAATGGATTAATTGCCAAAAACAGTGCAAATAATGGCGTCCTTCACTCTTCTAATTCAAAACTAATTGATAGTCCTAATCTCAAAGGCAAAACAGGAAAATACGCTACTGCATTTAAAAAACATTTCCAATTCATGCTTGATAGAAAGAGTAGTCACAAGAAGTTACTTAAAGAAGATGACAAGATGGGTGAGGCTTTTGAATTAGCTGCCTTAGCAGCGTTGAGAAAAGCTAATATTCGTTATTCATCGAAAGCCAATGTTCAAGGAAGTCATACTGTCACGTTGGATACAAGTCTTGAACCGAAAGTTCACAATAGTTCAGACGTAAGTATTGTTTATGCTGATTCAGTTGAAGTTAAAAATGGAAGCCATGGTACCAAGGTGGAAACCTGCTCTGAATTAGTAGTAGATAACAGCCCTGGGGTAAGTGTTACAGATAGTACCGGTTCTGAAGTCACGAGAAGTCCAGAAGTAATACTCAACAATAGTATGAATCTAAAAGTTACTGATGCTAAACCAGGTACTGAGTTTATAAATAAATCATCTGACTTAGGTGAGGGAGATAAGGAAAGTAAAACATATGACAATCGTTTAGCAGCAGCGTTAAAAGCTAGCTTAGCAACTTAATTCACCACATGAAACACTAATCTGAGTACCTTACGCCATGTAATTTGTAGGTATTCTAGAGCAAGCTTCAAACCTTGTTTAGAACTGAGTTTCACGACAGGCACTTGATACCCTAGATCTACAAGAGGCTTACGCAATAAGTAATTAAGGATAGCCTGATCATCAGCATCAAGTTCTTTAGACCATGCGCCAATGCGACCAGCATCCAAACCTTGTTGTGCTTTGTGTTTCCAAGCACTTTCCCAAGGAGAGAAGATCTCCATATCAGAAGAAGATTCCTTAAGCATTGCTGGTTCAAACTTCTCATCAATAAACTTACAAATCGCTTTTAGATTAGTTTCTGGATCACGTAATAACTCTTCATACCTTACGGTGAGTATGTTTTCCGGGAATAGTTTTTGCTGTTCTTGACCAAGCTTTGCGTAGTGAACCCAAAATCTAGCATTATTAACCAAACCATTTGGTCTCCAAGGCATTTTCAGTAAAGAGTTAACAGTATCTCTACCATCACGCACTATATGAATAAACTTTGCACATGGATAGAGCTTAATGATCTCAGCAACATTCTGTAAATGTTGTGGAGTTTTTTCACAGAATCTAAACTTGTGTCTTTTCTCCAATAAAATATTCATCAATGTATCAAAAGTCTGCTTCTTATAAAAATCATCAACCCCTAAATTAGCATCAAGCTTTTCATTATTAATATTCTGAAACTCTTTAATTAAAGTATCCTGATCTACATTTACCAAACTAATGAAATCAGAAATGCGCGACTCTTCAAGCAAACGCTTAAAATTCTCTAGATCAAATTGCTTCCAGTCATAGTTGTTCTTCGCAATGAAATTGAAAAAATGTGTTTCTGTAGCAGAGGCAACACGCGAATGGCGGTTCAAAATAGAAGCCAAAATAGTAGTCCCTGAGCGGGGGCAACCTACTATAAATATCGGGGTTTCACATTTGGTTTTAGTTTTCGCCATTTAATAAAACTAGGACTTTAGCTGATTATACATTAGGACCCGCTGAAAAACGAAGTTTTTCTAGTCGGGCTATGATTTTTCAGTTAATCCTATATTATATAAAGTAGAGTGGAAGAAGAAAACATAATTAAACCGCCAGCTCTAAGCATAATCATCTCCAGTCATGATCATATTAAGTCTTTAGAAAAACTCTTAAAACAACTATATTCACAATTCCGAGAACTATTGGTTTACGCAGTAAAAGCTAAAGATTTAATTGAAGATATGGAATTAATCATAGTCGATAATTCTCATAACCAAAGTGCTGCTGATTTACTTTTTAAAATCATTGCCGAAAAAAAGAATTTCAATTTAGAAACTCGCTACATAGTAGAGAAGGATGGAAGCCTCTCTGCATCTCGTAATCGCGGTATTAAAGAATCTAAGGGAGATACATTATTATTTCTTAGTGACGAGCTAGAGTTAAGCACTCATTGGCTCAAAGATGTTTACGACATAGCAAAATTAAGAACTCCAAGTCTAATCTGCGGAGCGCAAGTACAAGTCAAATGGGGACAGGATTTGCCAGACTGGCTGAATCTAGAGCCGCCGTTTGCTATTAGCCATTCTTGTTTCCCGCTTCATGATTATGGCAAGCAAGAAAAAAATTATCCGTTCATGATAGGCACTGAAACTAATTTATTGGTTGAGAATGAATATGATAACGGAGATGCTCCAGCAGGCTTATATATTCAAGAGCCCAGTATTATGAGTAAGCTGAATAAAACTTTTCAAGATCTAACGAGTTATGAAGTCAACGCTCCACAAGGTGCATGCTTCCTCGTGTCTAAGGATGTGTTTTCTGCATTACGAGAATTCGCTACTGACATGGGTGATGTCGGAGCCATAAGGAATTTAGCCGAGGAAATGGATTTCTTCAGTCGCGCTAAGCAAGTGGGTTATCAGCTAACTTATCAACCAGCAATTAGCGTAGTGCATCCAATAGATGCTAAATTACTAACACAAAAATATTTGCTTGAAGCCCATCGGCGTTGGGGGTTTATGACTGCTTATACTCAAGCTGAGCAAATCAACGCTAAAACTCTAAAATTTAAATTACTTGGACTTAAAATACTTTATTACCTAAGTTATTTATTAATCGATCCGATTAAAACTTTTTGGTTGCAAACTAAAATATATGAGCTTAAAGGACAGAAGCAGGGAATTGGAGCGATTAATTAATCAAGGTAGAACACAGTAACTACCTTACTACAAGCATGAGCCATGCTGATAGCATCTAATAAAGTTTTAGAATCTCTATAAAGGAAGCAAATCAATTGCTGGCACTCATTGACTATCTCGCGATTACAAAGACGGCTAGCATCAGAAAGTAACATTTGTTCTCTTTCAGGATGCTCTATGATATTCTTCACACCAATTAATTGATCTTGAACTTCTTTAATTTGTTGAGAAATAGTTTGTGGGAGAATCACCTTAAGCTTCTCTGGATTAGCTCTGAGAGCACCTTTGATGGTTGCATAGTTCGTTCCACAATAACCGCCACTGGTAATAATAGTGTTACCACAAGAAGCTAGCCCAAAAGCTATCATCTCAATGATCTTAATCTGGCTCATAGAGAGGTCTTTACTGCCAATCATGCCGATCGCATGATTACCTTGATCCATAATATTCTTAAACTCTTCGTTAAGATCCTGTGTAGAAGGGATTTCTAGCCTGTCCTTAAATATAGTACTAGCTGAGCCCGGCGCTGGGCTTTCCATAAATAACAGAGGTCCTTTGTTTAAGTCTCGCTCTACAATCAAAGATTTTTGCATTTTAATTTAACCGTTTTTTGATGCTAAGATTAATACCGATTATCATCAAAATTAGTATGTATATCATAACAGAAAACAGAAGCATCCTGCAAAACGAAGTAAGGATAATTTAAAAGGAAGCGGCATATAGCTTGGATAGTTCAGTGATTAGCAATGAAAAAATTATAGCCGGCTTAAATGCTGCTCAAGAACAGGCCGTGTTGCATTTGGGCTCGCCACTATTAGTCCTCGCTGGCGCAGGCAGCGGCAAAACCAAAGTACTAACTCATAGAATCGCTTATTTCATCTCCCGTAACATCCACTCCGGAAGCATACTTGGAGTTACTTTCACTAATAAAGCGGCTAAAGAAATGAAAGAGCGGATCACCAAACTCGTTTCTGAAGAAAACATTAAGTACGCTTGGGTGGGGACCTTTCACTCAATTTGCTCAAGAATACTCAGGCAAGACATCGACAAACTAGTATTAGAAGCGCCTGATGGGTCACCACGTCGTTGGACCAAAAACTTCACAATATTTGATGAAGCTGATTCAGTTAACGCAGTAAAAGAAGCGATCAAAGCTTTGGACCTTGATCCCAAAATCTATGTACCTAAAACAATAAAGTACCGTATTAGCGAAGCTAAGAACCAGAAAAAATTTGCCAAGGATTTTGTTAGCGGAGCAATAAATTTTCGCGAAGAAAAAATAGGAAATATTTTTGCAAAATACGAAGAGATCATGAGTCGCAATAACGCACTGGATTTTGATGATCTACTTTTACTTTCAGTACTGCTACTCAGAACAAATGAAAGCATACGCGAATATTACAGCAATCGCTTTAAACATGTATTAGTGGATGAGTATCAAGATACCAATCATGCTCAATATGAATTGATTAACCTTATAGCTTCAGGTAAAAACCTAGCAGAAGAATTTAGCAGCGGAAACCGTACGCTGACAGTGGTTGGCGACGTAGACCAAAGTATTTATTCTTGGCGCGGCGCAGATTACAAGATCATACTTGGCTTCCAAAAAGACTATCCAGATGCAACCATCATCAAACTAGAACAGAATTACAGATCAACAGCTAATATACTTAGCGTTGCCGACAAGATCATCGCTAACAATTCCGAACGTATTGAGAAGAGTTTAATCCCTACTAAAAGCCAAGGCGAAAAGATAGTAGTGTTTGAAGCACAAGATGAATTAGAAGAAGCTCAGTATATTAGCGCGGAAGTACAACGTATGGTCGCAAGTGGTAAAAGAATAAGTGACTTTGCGGTACTCTATCGTACTAACGTACAATCGCGTGCTATAGAAGAAGCGTTTTTAAGAAGAAATATTCCTTACGTAATTGTCGGTGGCTTTAGATTCTATGACCGTAAAGAGATCAAGGATATAATTTCCTATCTCAAAGTTATCCAGAATCCAGCTGACGGACAAAGCATCAAACGCGTTATTAATGAGCCTCGTAGAGGTATTGGTGCTACTACCGTAACCAAGATGGAAGAATACGCAGATAAATTTGGTTACAGCCTATATCGCACCATGGTAGAGATCGATGAAGTAGATGATATCGGTGATTCTGCCAAGAAAAAAATCAAAGGCTTTGTTGATTTGATAGAAGACCTAAGATTAAAAGAGAAAAGTTTAGGACTCGGAGATTTAGTAGACGAGGTTACAGAATGCACGGGTTACCAGGCAATGCTTCGTGCCTCAGCAGACGCTGAAGCAGAATCACGCGTAGAAAACGTACAAGAGTTGATCGGCGTGGCGACGGACTTTGAGTTGAATGCTGAAGACAATGATCTCTCTGCTTTCCTTGCAGAAGTATCCTTACTTAGCGAACAGGAGAACACCAAAGAGCGCACAGCCAGCATCACCCTTATGACGCTACACGCAGCGAAAGGACTGGAATTCCCAGTAGTATTCTTGGCTGGCATGGAAGAAGGTGTCTTCCCTCACAAACGCAGTCTAGAAGCGCAAGATAGCAGCCAACTAGAAGAAGAGCGTAGATTGATGTATGTAGGTGTAACGAGAGCAGAAGAAAAACTTTATCTCACTCATGCACGCAGACGCAGAGTCTTCGGGCAAACAGAATTTTCTTCACCAAGTAGATTCTTAGAAGAAGCTCCAAGAGACCTACTTATAGGCTATTACGGACAATCCAGTTCTAATGATATGCATTCAGTGTTTGAAGATGATTTCACCAATGACTCATCTTGGGCTAGACCGAAATCAGCCGAGCCTAATCAGAAAGGTTTCCAGCGCGAAACTTTCACTGACGATGTAGCTCCGCGTGCTGGATTTCAAACAGCATCACAGTTCTATGACAAGGGGCGTTCCATGGATGCCAAAGCAAGAGCCATTGGTTCATCATTTAAGATCGAGTTCAAGAACGGTGACAAAGTTAAACACGCTAAATTCGGCACTGGTACTGTCTTACAAGTACTAGGCAGCGGCGAGAAATTACTTTATAACGTGGATTTCAACGGCATGAAGAAGTTACTCGATCCTAAATTTGCTAAGTTAATTAAGGTTAGTTAAACCATCTTAGCTAAAGCTTCTGGCATAAACTGTTTGAAACCAAGCTCTGACAATGGTTTAGCCATCTGAGTAAGCCCCTCCATCAAACTATTAGCAGTAGCGGCACTTAAGCTAGCTGATTTACTTCTAAAAGTAGTCCATAATTCATAAAGTAACTGAGCTAAACGTGCAACCAAAACCATAAGCTTGAATTTCTCCTCTGGAGTATCTATCAAGCCTATTTCAGAGGGTTCTTGCCCCTTCACTCTAAGCATAGATTCCTGAGTATCCCTGTTCTTAGCAGGTTCCATTACTTCTCTCAAAGCTCCAACCAATTCCCTTCCCTGTTTCATTCTTGCCTGAATCGATTTCAAATCAATTCCATTACCCGGTTCCCCAGCAATAATGCCAGGAACACCATCCAAGGTTTGTCCCATATTTTTCTCCCAATTGTTTTTAAAGCTTTCTAGACAATTCAACGTTGAATTGTCCAAAGGCTTATAGCGACTATATTAGGATCAATTATAAACAAAATATAAACACAGGTCAAGTTAAAATTCTTTAATATAATGTGCGAGAATAATTCTTTATGAATCAAGATCTAGAAAACCTAACTCTCTTAGGCGCTGGTCAGACAGTGTATCCTACTAATCCTGAAGACGCTCGCCTTGAGGCTATTCCAAATCAATGGCAGGACCAAGATTATATAGTTAATCTTGATTGTCTTGAATTCACTTGCCTCTGCCCGAAAACCAGTCAGCCAGACTTCGCGCAGATTTATATCTCTTACATTCCTGGAGAATATTTGATTGAATCGAAAGCACTTAAACTTTATTTATTCAGCTATCGCAACTATGGAATATTCCATGAGTTTGTAGTGAACAAAATCGCCCGCGACCTGAACAACGCTATTCAAGCGAAGTATATAAAAGTAGTCGGTAAGTTTATGCCGCGCGGAGGTATCTCTATTAATCCGGTGGTGCAGTTGGGAGATAAGGAATTGTATGATAAACATTCAACGTCATCCTGAGGAGCCCGTAGGGCGACGTAAGGATCTCAGCAACTCTAAAGCCTTAGTAGTTTTCTCTGGTGGTCAAGACAGCACCACCTGCCTCTACTGGGCAAAGAGCCAGTGGAGCGAGGTTCACACCGTAACTTTTGACTACGGACAAAAACATGAAATAGAACTTGATGCTGCTCGTAAAATCTGCAAGCTTGCAGATATAAAATTCGATTTAGTAGAACTGCCTCAAGTACTGCGTTCTACTAGTCCACTTACTGATCATACACAAGCCTTAGATAAATATGAAAACATTTCTGAGTTCAAACCTGGTGTGCAAGCGACCTTTGTGCCAGGACGGAATATATTATTTCTTACTATAGCAGCGAATATTGCGGTGCATCATGGCTGCAAGCACCTAGTCATCGGCGTTTGTGAGGAAGATTACGGCGGTTACTATGATTGCCGCAGTGAGTTTATTAGCTCTATGCAAAACTCTTTGAATCAAGGATTATTTGGCAATAATGAGGGTTTGGTTATTCATACTCCTCTAATGCATCTAACTAAAGCTGAAACAGTGAAACTCGCAAGCTCACTAGGAGCAGACTGCATGGAGGCTCTAGGGCACTCACATACTTGTTATGCGGGGAGTTTTCCACCCTGCGGGCATTGCCACGCTTGTTTATTGAGAGCAAGAGGGTTTAAAGAAGCGGGGATTGAGGATCCGTTACTTTCAACGCGTCATCCTGAGGAGCACGCGTAGCGTGCGACGTAAGGATCTCTATATGCTAAAATTTCACTTTTATGTCTTTGCTGCTACACCAAAACACTGACACCCAACCTGAGATAGTAGAAACTATTCAGGGAGAAGGTTTGCATGCAGGGACTCCGGCGTTTTTCATTAGATTACAAGGTTGTTCGGTACATTGTTTTTTTTGTGACGAAAAAGAAACTTGGATTAAACGTGAAAGCAACTCCATAGAGTTTAATGCAGCTGAAATTATTAGCAAACTTGAGATAATGAATCCATTATTGAAACGTGTGGTCATCACCGGTGGTGAACCAACCGAACAAGCTATATCACCTTTGATAGAAGCGTTAATCGCCAAATCTTATACCGTTTCAATAGAAACCGCTGCTACAGGGGGTTTCAGCTTTGATCTATTCAAACAATACCCCGAAAAACTTTTCGTCACCTTTAGTCCAAAAGAAGTTTACTCCAAAAGTTCAAAGATCGCTGACGAGAGAATTTGGCAGCGTTGCGATGAACTGAAGTTCGTTATCGCAAATGCTGAAGGGGTAGAATATTTATTGACCCGCGTCATCGTTGAGCTTAAACGAGCAAACAATGAATGCCCAATTTTTTTAGTGCCGGATTGGTTCAATCAAGAAGCCACCAAGAAGCAAGTTATAGAACTTTGTCGCCAATACCCTGGTAGATTAAGAATGGGCTGGCAAATGCATAAGATCATTGATTTACCTTAGTTTCAAGCGTCATCCTGAGCCCGCGAAGCGGGCGTAAGGATCTCCCGAATTATTATCAATTTTTGGAATTCTATTGCCTTGTATGTATGGATTCTTGTTTATGACTACAGGCATATCACAATCAAGCCCCCTTCCAGACCCCGCTCTTACGAGGATTATAGATACTTATTCAGAATCACCAAAAGTTGAAACAAAAACAAAAGCCCCAAAAGCAGTAGATAAACCTGATTCTACAGGCTTACCTAGTGGTGCAAACACACGAGCAATAGCGGAAGCACAACTAGCGATGCAAGCAGCAGATGGAATTAATACGACAGCAGAATCTTCCAGAACTGCATCAATCCAAGCTGATAACAGTGGGGAGTTAATCAAACAATTATTAGCACAGATAGAGAAAAGCTGCGCTAATGTATTAAGCCAAATAGGCTCTGCATTATCAGCAACAATAGTTCAAGATGGTGATGCATCAGGAAAGGGTCAGGAAGCCATTACTACAGTCATAGCAACAGTAATTAGCCAATATCAATCCAATCCGTATTTGGCAGATAAAATCAAGCTTCACGAATATCTAAAAACAAATTTACCAAAAGCAATCGAATGTTACAACAGAGGACAGGGAGATATTATCACCAAAGGTGATATCAATCAATTTCACAAAAATATTGAAACACTATTATCAAACAAAGACGCTAGTGAATTAAAGGATAATCATCCATTCTCTGAATTCCTTCAAGGCAATGGTAAATGGTTACTTGCATTAATACCTTTAGTAGCAGGCCCCTTATCAGGCATTCTTTCCCATATTCCAATCATAGGTGGTACTTTAAATGCCATATTAAATGAGTTATTCAAAAGCACGGGCTCCATATTAACTGGTTTAGTAATGAGTGCCTTCACTGGAAAAGATGAATCACCTAAAGTAGCTCCACCAGAAACAACTCAGAATACAGCTCGCCAACAAACTAACACTGCAGCTCAATCAGCTCAAGCAGCTTAATCACTATCAATTTTAACCAGAGTTTAACTTTATATATAGTAGTAGAATAACTATGAAAATATGAGTACAACCGCACTAGCAACAAATTCCCTAGAA
>JACCDV010765438.1_pt1 | contig 11979 bp, 12 predicted proteins | sample 7446131 | NCBI WGS metagenome assembly JACCDV01 (sample SAMN15323448, study PRJNA562643) | freshwater metagenome | isolation source: river surface water | place: USA:Blue River Watershed | collected 2017-08-17
GTCAACCACCACCCCCGCGATGGGGTCGTAGTACATGGCATTGACGGTGAAGTCGCGGCGCGCGGCGTCCTGGTCTTGCGGGCCCCACACGTTGTCACGCAACACACGGCCGCTGGCATCGACCACGTGCGATTTGTCGCCCAGTTCCTTGCGCGAGGTCTTCTCGTTGCCGCTGACCTGCTCGGCCGCACCGGCATCGAGGTAGGCCCGGAAGGTGGACACCTCGATGACCTCGTGCTCACGGCCGCGGCCATACACCACGTGCACGATGCGAAAGCGCTTGCCGATGATGAAGGCGCGGCGGAACAGCCCCTTGACCTGTTCGGGCGTGGCGTTGGTGGCCACGTCAAAGTCTTTCGGGCGCAGGCCCAGCAGCAGGTCGCGCACTGCGCCGCCCACGATGTAGGCCTCGTAGCCGGCATCTTTCAGGGTGCTGACCACCTTGTAGGCGCGCTCGTCAACCAGGCGCACGTCGATGCCGCAATCGGCAGCGTTCAGCTCCACGCGCTCACCCGTGGGCGCCTGGGTCTTGGCCTTCTTGGCGCGGCTGCGGGGCGCCTTGGCCGGCGCGTCGTCGCCCGTGGGGGCCGACGTCTGGGAAGACGCCTTGGCGCGGGCAGGCCCGCGGGCCAGGATTTTGTTGATGAGGCTCTTGATCATGGGAAGAGGTTCAGCAGACGCCAGCCGCGGGCTTTCGCCTCGGCCTCCAGCGCCGGACTGGGGTTGGTGGCCACCGGGTCGGTGGACTGCTCCAGCAGGGGCAGGTCGTTGGGCGAATCGCTGTAGAAACTGACGCGTTGGAAATCGGTGAGCGAATGGCCCATCTCGGCCAACCACTGTTCGACCCGCGTGATTTTGCCCTCTCTGAAGGACGGCACACCATCGATTTCACCGGTGACACGGCCTTCGGCGTCGCGCACCAGTTTCACGGCGATCAGGTGATCGACGCCAAAAGCCCTGGCAATGGGCTGCGTGACGAACTCGTTGGTGGCCGTGACGATGGCGATCAGGTCACCCTGGGCGCGGTGCTGCTCCACCAGGGCCAGGGCCTGCGGCCGGATGGCCGGCTGGATGACCTCGGCCAGAAAACGCGCCTGCAAGTCGGCCTGCTCGGCCGGGGACATGCGACGCCACACGCGGGTGGTGAACTCGATGTACTCGGCCAGCACCAGGGTGCCATTGCAGTACTGCTGATAGAACGCGTCGTTGCGGGCGCGGTAGGCGGTGGCATCGGCCAGGCCGCTGCGGCACAGGAACTCACCGAACTCATGGTCGGAATCGAGGGGCAGCAGGGTGTGGTCCAGGTCAAACAGACAAAGGTTCATGGGGTCTCCAGCGCCAGCATCTGCTTGAGCAGGGGCACGGTCACGCCCCGCTGCTCGGCCAGCGCAAATCGGTCAAGTTGATCCAGCAGGCGCATCAGGTAGCCCTGGTCCCGGCGGCAATGGGTCAGCAGGTAGGGCAGCACGCCCTCATGCAGCTTGAGCCCTCGGCGACGCGCCTCGTGCTGCAGGGCATCGCGCAAGTCGTCGTCGGCGAGCGCATGAACGGCAAAGGTCAGCCCCCATCCCAGACGGGTGCGCAGGTCATCGCGCACAGGCAGGTCCACAGGGGGCACGCGCCCGGCCGCCACGATGGCAATGGCCACCGGTGAGCCGGCAGGCGCTTCGGCCAGGCTGGCTGCGCACTCGATGAACAGGTTGAAGGCCCAGTGCTGCTGCTGGGCATCGAGCCGATCGCAATCGTCCATCAGGACCAGCGTGGGGGCCTGCGGCAGGCCGCAGTCCCACGACTGAAAGCCCTGCGGATCCAGCCACAGCACATGCCAGCCCAGGCCCAGGGCCTGCGAAGCCAGGCCCTTGAGCAGGTGGGTCTTGCCCAGGCCTTCGGCCCCCCAGAGGTAGGTCGGCGCGCCCGGCGTGGCACTGTCGGGCCAGGCGCGCAACCAGGCCAGCACCTCGGCGTTGTCGCCCAGCACGAAATCATCCAGACCGGGCACGTCGGACGGCCCCAGGTCCAGCGCCAGTTGCCGCATGGGGGCCCAGGCGCTCTGCAACACCGCGCTCATGATGACGAGCCGCCCTCCTGGTACCAGCCCGAGCCTTGATAGACCGTCAGGGCCCTGCGCGCCAGCACCATCAGCAAGGCCGACAACGGCAAGGCGATCAGCACCCCGACGAAGCCCAGCATGGCGCCAAACAGCATCAGCGACAGGATCACGGCCAGGGGGTGCAGACCGATCTGCTCTCCGACCAGGCGGGGCGTGAGCACCACACTATCAACGACCTGACCCACGCCATACACCACGCCGACAGCCAGAAAGGGCCACCACCAGGCGGCCCCCTCGGCACTGAACTGCAAAACGCCCGACAACAGTGCCAGCACCATGCCCAGACCGAAGCCCAGGTAAGGGATGCACACGGCCAGGCCCGTGAACACGCCGATGGGCAAGGCCAGTTCATGGCCGAACAGCATCAGACCCACGCTGTAGAACACGGCCAGGATCAGCATGACCAGCAACTGCCCCCGCAGGTAGTGCCCCATGACGGTGTCGGTTTCGCGGGCAACGCCGAGCACCCCTGCACGCCAGCGCATCGGCACGAGACCGGTGGCCAGCCCGAGGATGCGCGACCAATCGCACAACCAGTAGAACGCCAGCAGGGGCACCAGTCCCAACAGCCCGACCACGGTGAAGAGGGCACTGCCACCCACCTTGACGGAATTGAGCACGGCCTGAGAGAGCTCTTCTCCATGCGTGGACAGATGCCTCGCAATCAGGGGTTTGAAGTCGGCCAGTTCCTGAGGAACCCTGAAACCCAGCTGCGCCAGCCAGGGCTGCAAGCCCAGCCATGCGGGTTGGGCCAGGGCAGGCAGCTGCTCGCGCAAGCGCGGCACCAGGTCCATCACGATGGGTACCAGCAAGGCGGCCAGCAGCACGACGGTCACGCCAGCGCCCAGCACGGCCACACCAGCGGCCAGGGCGCGCGGCCAGCGGCGGCGCACCAGCGCCTCGACCGCAGGCTGAAGCACGTAGGCCAGAGCAAACGACAACAGGAATGGGGCGAAAACCGCCGCCTGCTGACCCGCGCCCCATGCAAGGGCTGCCACCAGCGCGGCCACCAGCCACGGCCACCACCGCGCGGGGGGCGTCTGTGCGACGGGGGCAAGGTCATCTCGGCTCATTGCCAGAGATTCTATCGGGCCCGTGAGCCCTCGCGCCGAAGTGCGCGCTCAGCGACGGCCCGCGCAGTCGGTGGCTTCGTACACGGCCTTGTGGGCGGCATCCAGATCCGTTTCGAACTTTTTATGGTCGCGCTGCCCTTCGGGTTGCGACAGGTATTCCTGCTGGATCACGGCCTCGCGGCGCTTGTATTCGGCCAGGCAGTTGGCTTCGCGCATTTCGGCCGCCTGGTCCACCTTCGGCGCCACCGCCTCCAGCTGAATGCGGAAGGCGTCAAGCTTGGCCGCCCGCGCACTTTCATCGGGCTCGATGTCGTTGTACAGCACCGCAGCCAGCATGAGGGCTTCACCGATGGTCACCTCGGACTGCTTGAGGCGGTCGGGCACGGTCTGCAGGAGTTTTTCGGCCAGCGGGCGGCGCTGTTCGGGCGTGCCGTTCTCGCTCAGTTCCTGCCATTGGGCAAAAGCCCGCTGAAAACGAAGGTAGCTGGCCACGCGCGCCAGCTCCTGGGCGCCATTGGGCGATTTGCCCACGGTGTCCTTGAGGTTCTTCCACTCGTCGGGCGAGAAGTCGGCTGGCCTGCCGTCGTCCAGCATGGCCGGCGGCGTGCTCAGGTTGCGCAAGGCCTCTGCGGCGGACGGAGGTGGCTCAACCGGCGACAGGGCGGCCACACCACTGCCGGCCTCTGGCGCCTGTTGCTGCTGGTGCCACCACAGGCCCGCGCCCACCGCAGCACCGAGCACCAGGGCGCCGCCCCACAACAGCAGGTTCGGGCGTTTCTGACGGTCGTAGGAAATCATGGCTGGAGTCGGTGTGCGTGGGGGAACATTCGGCGCCTGCATTGTCACCCCACGCCTGCGCACCCCGTCACGGGAATGTCCCCTAGCAGCGGCTACACTGGCGCGTTCTCCTGAGACCCGAGCCGCGCCCCGGCGGCCTGCCACACCCCATGGATTTGCAAGCGCTTTCCCCACAGACCCAGTCGGCCGCGGGTGCCGTGCTGGGCTACCTGATCGGCTCCCTGTCGTTTGCGGTGATCGTCAGCCGCCTGTTTGGCCTGAGCGACCCGCGCACCTACGGCTCTGGCAACCCCGGCGCCACCAATGTGCTGCGCTCGGGCAACAAGGCCGCTGCCATCCTGACCCTGGTGTTCGATGCCCTGAAAGCGTACGTGCCCATCGTGGTGGCCCAGCGTCTGGGCCTGAGCCTGGAGGTGCAGACCGCTGTGGGCCTGGGCGCCTTCCTGGGGCACCTGTGGCCCGTGTTCTTCAAGTTCGAAGGTGGCAAGGGTGTGGCCACCGCAGCAGGCGCCCTGCTCGCTTTCGACCCGGCCATGGGTGGCCTGACCCTGCTGGTGTGGCTGGGCATGGCGGCGATCTTCAGGTATTCGTCACTGGCGGCCCTGACCGCGTCGCTGGCGGCGCCCGCGCTGCAGTGGCACTTCAACGGCTTGGGTGTGATGTTCTGGGGCGTGGTCGTGATGAGCGTGCTGCTGATCTGGCGCCACGAAGCCAACATCCGCAAGCTGCTGGCCGGCCAGGAAAGCAAGCTGGGCCAGAAGGCCACCCCGAAGGCCTGATCGCACCACGCCAGCCTCACCCATGAGCAACCCCATCGACACCCCGGCATGGCGCCAGTGGCTGCCACCCGCCCTGATCGTGCTGGTCGTGTACCTGGGCATGCAGTGGTGGCAAGGCCGCCAGGGTGATGAAACCGGCCGGCAACTGGCTGAACTGGCCCGGTCGGGCGACATCGTCATGTACAGCACCGACACCTGCGTGTACTGCCATCGGGCGATGGACCAGCTGGAAGCCTGGGGCGTGCCCTACACCGAGTGTGACATCGACCGTGACCGCCAGTGCGCGCAGACCTACCAGGCCGCAGGCGCACCGGGCACCCCGCTGATGAACGTGCGTGGGCAGTGGCAGCTGGGCTTCAGCGCACAGGGCGTGCTGAACACGCTGCAAAACGTGCCTCGTCCCTGACGCCCGCGCACAACGGCAGCGGCGCGGGACTCACAGGCCCAGCGCAGCCAGCTCTCCGCGCCCTTGGCGCACCACCACCGGGTCACTGCCACTGAGATCGACCACCGTGGTGGGCGACATGGCACAGGCGCCCGCATCGATCACGGCAGCCACCTGCTTCTGCAGGCGATCGCGGATGTCGTGCGCATCGTTCAACGCCTCTTCTTCGCCGGGCATGATCAGGGTCGTGGCCAGCAAGGGCTGCCCCATTTCTTCCAGCAGGCCCTGAAGCGCCTTGTGGTCGGGCACCCGCAAGCCAATCGTGCGCCGAGACGGGTGGGACACGCGCCGAGGCACTTCCTTGGTGGCCTCCAGGATGAAGGTGTAAGGCCCGGGTGTGCCCAGCTTAAGCAGGCGGTACTGCCGGTTGTCGACACGCGCGTACTGCGCCAGCTCCGACAGATCACGGCACAGCAGCGTCAGGTGATGGCGCTCGTCCACCCCCCGGATACGCCGCAGGGCATCGACCGCCGCCTTGTCGTCCAGGTGGCACACCAGCGCATAACTGGAATCGGTGGGCACGGCCACCACCTGCCCCTGCTGCAGCAGCTGGGCCGCCTGCCGAAGCAGGCGCTGCTGGGGGTGGTCCGGATGAACCTCGAACAACTGGGCCATGAGCGGTCAGGCGCGGTGGATGCGCTCCTGAAGGGCTTCCCACACCGGTGTGACCTTGCCCGGCAGGTCAGGCAAGGTGCCCAGGTCGGTGTGGCTTTCGCTGGGGTCGTGGAAATCGGACCCCCGCGACGCCAGCAGGTCGAACTCGACCGCCATGTCCGCGTACTTGGCGTACGCGGCCACGGTGTGGCTGCCGGTCACCACCTCGACACCGCGGCCGCCATGGGCCTTGAACTCGGTGAAGAACGCGTATTCCTCGGTGGGCGTGAAGTCGTAACGCCCCGGATGGGCGATCACCGCCAGCCCACCGGCCTGCGTGATCCAGCGAACCGCATCGCCCAGACTGGCCCAGCGGTGTTCGACATAGCCCGGTTTGCCTTCGGTCAGGTAGCGACGAAACACTTCATGCGTGTCACCGCAGGCACCGATCTCGACCAGGTAACGCGCGAAATGCGTGCGAGAAATCAGGTCGGGGTTGCCCACGTACTTCAAGGCGCCCTCGAAAGCACCAGGGATGCCCACGCGGGCCAGGTCAGCCGCCATGTCACGCGCACGGCGCTCGCGGCCCCCACGCGTGAACGACAGGCCATCGACCATGCCCGGGTGGGTGTGGTCAAAGCCCAGCCCCACGATGTGCACGGTCTTGCCCGCAAAGGTCACCGAAATCTCGGTGCCCGTGAGGTAGTCCATGCCGCGGGCATGCGCCGCCTCCAGCGCGAACTGCTGGCCGCCCACTTCGTCGTGGTCGGTCAGGGCCCACAGCTGGACGCCGTTGGCGCTGGCGCGGTCAGCCACGGCTTCGGGCGTGAGTGTCCCGTCCGACACGCTGGAGTGGCAGTGGAGATCGGCGTTGAGCAGGTGCAGGGCAGACGACATTGCATGCATTGTAGGCAGCGCCGTCAGATCGCGGCGCTACTCAGCGCTCATGCCCGTGACTGGCGTACTGGTTTCGATAGGAACGCGCATAGGCGTCCAGACTGGCCTGCGTGAGTTCGCACACCAGCTTTTCATCAATCGGCTGCCGGTAGCGGAACTTGACATGCCGCATGCCTTTGCCTGCACCTTGCAGTTCAGGAAAGTCACTCAACAGCTGCACGCCGTTGAACACCTGGAGGTGGACATTGAGCTTGAACATCACGATGGCCAGCAGGTTGTCGCCATCGTTGGTGAAGACAAGATTGCCCCACTTCACTTCAGGGCGCAGCTGTGGGGCCACCGACTGGATCGCCCGCTGGACGGCTTGCGCCGTCTCTCGCTGCTCAGGGCGGACACTGTCGTAAAACGCGTTGATCAACGCGGGAGATTGCAGGGGTCGGCGCATGGGGGAAAGGCCCAGACAAAAGGTACTACCAGAGCATTGATACCCGATCGCCCCCTCCCTGAAGTCTTTAGGGACTTCCGTGCGACCCGATAGCCAGCGACGGCCTCCGTGTGGATGTCATTGTTGTTCCCGGTTTTGCCCAGGCTTCACATCGGAGCTGTCACAGCGTGCCCAAGGGCACTCAATACCACCATTGATGTTACCGCAACTACTCGTGGTGCCCCATCCTTGGAATGGGTGGCACGTGCTTGTTTTGTCGGCCTCTGGCGCTCAGGTTTTAGGCAGGGTCACCCCATGTTGACCCTGGTATTTGCCACCTCGGTCACGGTAACTGGTTTCGCACACTTCATCGCTTTCGAAAAACAGCACCTGGGCACAGCCCTCGCCCGCGTAGATCTTGGCGGGCAGCGGGGTGGTGTTGCTGAACTCGAGGGTGACGTAGCCTTCCCATTCGGGCTCGAAGGGGGTGACGTTCACGTTGATGCCGCAGCGTGCGTAGGTGCTCTTGCCCAGGCAGATGGTCAGCACCGTGCGCGGGATGCGGAAATATTCCACCGTGCGGGCCAGGGCAAAACTGTTGGGCGGAATGATGCAGCAGTCGCCCTTGAAGTCGACGAAACTTTTTTCGTCGAAATTCTTGGGGTCAACCACGGTCGAGTGAATGTTGGTGAAGATCTTGAATTCGTCGGCGCAGCGGATGTCGTAACCGTAGCTGCTGGTGCCGTAGCTGACGATCTTCTGGCCGTTGGCCGACTGACGAATCTGACCGGGCTCGAACGGTTCGATCATGCCGTGCTCTTCGGCCATGCGACGGATCCAGCGGTCTGACTTGATGCTCATGCGTGCTCCTGATTCAACGGCATGCATTGTCCCATCTCCGACGCCTTTTCACGACAGCCCCTGCATGCACACACGAGGTGCGCCGCGCACCAACCATTGGCACAACGTTTGCTTCATGTGTGGCATCCAACAAGCGTGTCCCCACGAAGGTGCACGCGCAAACCGCTGAGTGATCCCATGAGCAACTTCAAGACCTTCTTGCGGTCTGGCCATGCGCCGACCCTGTTCGCCTCGTTCCTTTATTTCGATTTCACCTTTGCCATCTGGGTGCTGAACGGGGCCATGGCGCCCTTCATCAGCGAGACCTTCAACCTGACGCCCGCCGAGAAGGGCTTCATGGTGTCGGTGCCCATCATTGCGGGCGCCCTGATGCGCTTTCCCCTGGGACTGCTGTCTCAATACATCGGGCGCAAGAGCGCCGCGCTGGTCGAGATGTTCCTGATCATCCTGGCGCTGGGCTACGGGTACTTCTTTGTCGATTCGCACAGTGAAGTGCTCGCGATGGGCGTGCTGCTGGGCATTGCCGGTGGCAGTTTCGGCATCGCGTTGTCGCTGGGCTCGGGCTGGTTCCCGCCCAAGTACAAGGGCCTGGCCATGGGCATTGCGGGCGCTGGCAACAGCGGCACCGTGCTGGCCGTGCTGTTCGCACCGCCGCTGGCGGCCAAGTTCGGCTGGCAGACGGTGTACGGGCTGGCCGCCTTCACCATGGTGCTGCCCATGATCGTGATGGCTGTGCTGGCCAAGGAGCCACCGGATGTCGAACACCAGACCTTCCGCGAGCACGTGGCCTGCCTGTTTGAAAAGGACGGCTGGGCCTTCAGCCTGATCTACGTGATCACCTTCGGCGGCTTCATCGGCCTGGCCAACTTCCTGCCCACCTACTTCTATGACCAGTTCAAGGTCACGAAGGTGGAAGCCGGGCAGCTGACCATGCTGGCCACGCTGATGGGCTCGGCCACCCGCGTGGTGGGCGGCTGGCTGTCCGATCGCTGGGGCGGCATCAACACCCTGAGCGCCGTGCTGGTGTTCGTGATCGCCACACTGCTGGTGTGCGGCACCATGGGCGACAACCTGGCCCTGACCACCCTGCTGTTCATGCTGTGCTTTGCCGCCCTGGGCGCGGGCAATGGCGCGCTGTTCCAGCTGGTGCCGCTGCGCTGGCCGCTGACCACGGCCGTGGCCGGCTCCATGATCGGCGAGCTGGGTGCGCTGGGCGGTGGCTTCATCCCCAACGCCATGGGCCAGTCCAAGCAACTGAGCGGCAGCTACTTCTACGGTTTCCTGGCCTTCGCCCTGCTGGGCGTGGCCGTGCTGGTGATGATGCGCGTGATGCAGATCCGCTGGACCCGCACCTGGGCCGAAAAGGGCGGACGTGCACGCACAGGCGGCACCATGGGCCAGGCCTACGCCCAGGGCACCCGCCAGGCGGGTGCCCGTTGATCGAGCTTGGCCCCTGACGCGTTCCCTGGCTGCGCCACACGAGGGCGCAGCTTTCAAGGTGCCACAAGCGCCCGGATGCCGGACAGCTTGCACGGTCCGGCTTTCTTGTGTCGGCTCAACCGCCTCGGCGGGGCAGAAACACCAGCCAGTACACCAGCAGCAGGTTGAACAGCAAAGAGACGCCGAAGGCCAGCTTCCACGCGGCCGCCGGGTCGCGCTGCACAAGCGGGGTGTTGCCAGGGGCCAGCAAGGGCCGCGAAGCGCCCCGTTCCAGCGCCAGCACCAGTTCCTCGGCCGTCTCGAAGCGCTGCTTCGGGTCGCGGGCCACGGCCTTGAGCACGATGTGGTCGAGCCAGATGGGCACGTCAGGCCTCAGCCGCGAGGGGGCCACCGGGTCGCGCCGATAGCGCCCCATCTGGTACGGCTCCACCTCGCCATAGGGCAGCCGGCCGGTCAGCCATTCGTAGAGCACGGCCCCCAGGGCAAAGAGGTCACTGCCTGCATGGGCCCGTGAGGCCTCGGGGTCATCGGACCACTGCTCGGGGTTCATGTAGCTGGGGGTGCCTGCATGCAGGCTCTTCAGGCATTCGGGCTCCTTGCCGGACAAGGCCACACCAAGGTCCAGCAGGTGCCATTGCCCGTCGTCGCCCAGCAGCAGGTTGTCGGGCTTGATGTCTCGGTGCACCACGCCATGCTGGTGCAGTCGCCCCAGTGCACGTGCAATCTCGATGGCGCCATGCACCACCTCGGTGACCGCGAAGCGTTTGTCGCGGATCAGCAGCCCCAGGGGCTGGCCATCACACCAGTCCTGCAGGGTGTAAAAGGCCGTGGGCTGTTCGGGCTCATGGCTGCGCACCAGGCCGCGCGCGTCGCGCTCGGTGACCCGGGCGCCGAGCCAGGCCTCGTGGGCCAGCATGGCGCGCTCTTCGGGGTCACTGGCACGCGAGGGGTGCAGGGTCTTGAGCGCCAGCAGGCGTCCGTCAGACATCCGCTGCACCTTGCACACGCGGTGCACGCCGTTGTTGGCCACCAGGGCCAGCACCTGCAGACCATCGAGCATGTCGCCGGGCTGCAGTCGCTCGGGCACGGGCAGCAGGCGTGATCGGCGCTGCGCGTCCGCCAGTTCGGCGTCGGCCAGGCCTTTGATGCGAATGACCAGTGCACTGGCGTTGTCCCTGCCGCCCGCGGCCAACGCCTTGTCGATGAGACCATCGCACACGGCCTGCGCCGACTCCAGACGGGCCAGCTCCCGGAACACCTTGGGGCGCAAGGCGCCGTGCACCCCGTCACTGGTCAGGATGAAGGTGTCGCCGATCTGGATGTCGCCTTCGCTGTGGTCCACCCGCACGGCATCTTCGGCGCCCAGGGCACGGGTCAGGCCGTTCTGGAACTCCTGTCCGCCCATGGTGTGATCCTGCGTGAGTTGCACGCAATCACCCTGGCGCACCAGCCACGCGCGGCTGTCGCCCACATGGGCCAGGCTGTAGCCATGCCCGCGCAGCACCAGCGTGGTCAGCGTGGTCATGGCAATCGGCGCGTCACGGAAAGGCTGCCTGCGCCGGTTGTGGTCGGCCAGCCAGGCGTTGAAACTGCCGATCAGGCGCTCCAGCGTGACCGAGGTGTCCCAGGTGATGGGGGCCGCGTGGTAGTCGCCCGTCACGGCCAGCACCGCGGCCTGGGCCGCCTCGAGCCCCCCGCCCCCGCTGGACACACCATCGGCCAGCGCGGCGATCACGCCGGCCTGGGCGTCACGCCCCTGGGGTGCCACCACCGCGGCGAAATCCTCCAGCCGCTCTCGGGGGCCTCGCTCGCAGCGACAGGCCACATCCAGTTCGAAACTCATGCCACTCCTCAGCTTGGGCGCACTGCCTTGGTGCTGCCCTGTTCAGGTGCGAAATGCACGCAAGTTTGGTGCCTTGCCCCAAGCCATCGCCACCAGCGTCCGGCAACACGCGCCCCGCCGGACCAAGGCCTGCATCCCGATGGCCTTGAATTTGCTTGCCAACCGGAACAAAAAGACAAGACCCGCTGAAGGATTCCACCATGAACAAGCAACAGCTCGTGATGGTCGGCAATGGCATGGCCGGGGTTCGCACCCTGGAAGAGCTGCTCAGGCTCGCCCCAGACCTGTACGACATCACCGTGTTCAGTGCCGAGCCGCACCCGAACTACAACCGCATCATGCTCTCGCCCGTGCTGGCTGGCGAGCAGACCCTGGACGACATCATCCTGAACCCGCTGCAGTGGTATGCCGATCGCGGCATCACCCTGCACCTGGGCCGCAAGGTGGTGTCGGTGGACCGGCAGCGCCGCACCGTGCGCGCCGACGATGGCACCGAAGCCCCCTATGACCGGCTGCTGATGGCCACGGGCTCCAACCCGTTCATCCTGCCAGTGCCCGGCAAGGACCTGCAGGGCGTGATCGCCTACCGCGACATCGCCGACACCCAGTACATGATCGAAACCGCCCGCCAGCACCGCCATGCGGTGGTGATCGGTGGCGGGCTGCTGGGCCTGGAGGCCGCCTATGGCCTGCGTCAACGCGGCATGGACGTGAC